>Ga0307486_1002105_pt1 | contig 14291 bp, 17 predicted proteins | sample CBIW02metaG_FD_203663 | JGI IMG/M metagenome (GOLD analysis project Ga0307486, IMG submission 203663) | Sea-ice brine microbial communities from Beaufort Sea near Barrow, Alaska, United States - CBIW 0.2 | ecosystem: Environmental > Aquatic > Marine > Coastal | place: USA: Alaska | collected... | reverse complement strand
CACGGCTGAGATGCAGCAGGTCAACCTGAAGTTGCCTCGCGCTCTCGCCAAGGCCGCGAAGCGCATGGCGAGCCAACAGGGCATGACAATGGCCGAGTACTACGCAGAGGCTCTTCGCGAGCACTTGCTTGCCAATGCTCCAACGCTTCGCGCGGACCTGCTCGATGAGCAGGCACGTCTTGCCAAGGCTCAGCAAGAGAACGACGAGCTCTTGGCACTCGTGCACGTTTAGTCGCCCCTCTCCTCCCCCAAACTTTGATCACGTACCACCTCAAGAAACGGAAGCACTGCCTAGAAGAAAAGAGTCATGACGATGATGCCCACCATCCACGGACAGCCTCGTAAAATCTGTGCCCAGTTCGGTGTAAACAATCTTTACGAAATGCTGGGCAACGTGGAAGGCCTTCAACTCGTCTTCACCGGCTCCAAAGATCTTGAGCTCGCGTATGATTCAGAATTGACGGTCGAGGAATTTCAGGGGATTGCGACTGGCGTGGCTGAAATGCAGACGCATGCTAAGCACGGACATGACTACATCGCACGTCAGGCGTTTCTCACCTCGGAACTGCTCTTGCTATCTAAGTGGACTCCCGCTGCCCGGGAAGCGGTTGCATATGCCACGCTGCGGATCGGGATGTGGTCTCACGGTTACCACCTCAAGGCCCACGGGTCAGGGTTCCTAGTCGGCAACGAGCCGTCGAAGTTGTTGCTTCTGCACAAGACCTACCCGGCTCTCGTGAGGGTGCTTCGGAAGGCCTATGAGCCGATGCCCGTGGCGCTGGCAGCCTGACAATGGGCGTGCAGATCGATCAGCATGATAGGGCGTTCGCGCCGAGGTAGGCGCGGGTAGACTTCCGCGTTGCCAGAGCTCTTTTAGATCCCAAGTCACCATGGATTCGCAGTACCATTGCGCCGTCAATCTCGACCCTCACGCCGTCACCCAGGTCGATCCACGCGGGATGCAGGTTCGGCGCCGACATATTGGCCCACCGCCGCGATGATGAGGTTCTTGGCGTCCCCGCTGCGCAGTCGAAGCCGAGGGCTGCGGAACGGTCAATGCATGAGCCTACGGCCGTGCCGCCATCTCACATGGTCCTGGGTACCAAGCGGTGCGCGATAGGTACCGACGTACGTCACCTGTCGTGCCATCTCTAAGAGCTGACGTGATAATCGAAAGGAAAGGCAGAAGCAGATCCCAATCTGACAGAGGAGCATCCTCCTGACGTCCAGATGGGGTACACGCCAAATTGACAGTTCGTTTCTTCCTTCGGCGCTTTCCGCTTCCCCGTTGACGCCTCTTTGGCGGATAGTCGCTTTTGGTACTGATGGTCCACGTTGTTGGTACTGCTGTTCCGGGGAGGTGGAACTGGCCGGGCTGGCGATGTGGCCAGCCCGGCCAGACCGTCGCGACGAAGTCCGGGGCGGTTACTCCCAGTAGTCCTTCGCGGTCTTTGCTTCGTCGCTGCGCAGGCGTCGCATGTCGACCTCGCCGAGGTTGAGTGTGCGGGCTTGGCTGGCGAGCCGGTTGACGGTGGAGTCCGCCGCTATCCGGTCGGGTAGGGCCTCCACCCAGTAGGCCGGTCCGGATTGGCTGACGATGATCGTCGGCAGCCGGTGGTCACGGTTGGCCAGGATTGAGAAGAGGTCGCTGGCGGCGTTGGGGTCGATGCCCACCGTTAAAAAGTCGTCGATGATGAGTAAATCAACGTCGCTGAGCTTGTTGAGCATGTTCTGATGACCGATCCCGTCGCCTCGTGCGATGACCAGCTGGCGGGCCAGATCATCCATCCGGGTGTAGTGAACGCTGTGCTCGCTATGGCAGGCAGCGATGCCGATTGCGCAGGCCAGATAGGTTTTGCCGCCGCCGGTGGGCGAGATGATGAGCAGGTTTGTCGGGTCAGCCCTCCATTCATGGGTGGCGTAGCGTTTCATCCGCACGGGGGTGAGGTTGCGTCCCGGCGGGTAGTTCAGCTCAGCTACCGACGCTTCCGGGATGGGGAACTTGGCTTGACGGATCAGCTTCTCGATCCGAATCGATCGGCGAAGCTCCAGAGCCTCGTCGACTGCCGTGAGGAACAACTCCTCGGGTGCGGCAGCATCGTTGGCTTCGTCCTTGATCAGTTCCTCGAATCGCGCCGCCAGGTGAGTGATGCGCAGAGCCTTGAATTTATCGTGGTCAACGCTGGTGAAAACGCTGCCTATCATCAGCGGTCCTTGTAGTAGTCGGCGCCGCGGACCATGACGCTGGGAGCGTCGGCGGGCCCGGGCGGGCTCTTCGTATTCGTGGCCGCCGGGACTAACGGGTGGCTTTGCTTCTTGTCACCGGTGATGGTCGCCATGATGCGTTTCAGCGTCGTATAGGTCGGGTAACCGCGCTGGTTGACGATCTGCTGGCAAGCCGACTCGAGCCGCTGCTTGTTGCTCTTGCCGAGGGTCATCAGGATGTTTTGGCAGTCGAGGTAAGCCTGCGCTTCGATGACGGAACGGTCCAGGATCATCTCGATCACCGCCACGGTCGCCGGCCCAAAGCTCTTGGCGCGATGCTCAAACCACTGCCGTGTCCACAACCCCTCGAGGTCGTGGTGGCGTTCCGGAGCATGCTCGGCAACCGTGGAGTACTGGCCCTTGCGCCCGGACTTGCGCGGATGCTCACAAACGAGCGTGTCGCCGTCAAAGATGGTGACGTTGCCGCCGGTCACACGCACCCGCAGCATCTGCCCCGCCAGCTTGTAAGGCACGGAATAGTGCTGGTAATCGGCAGTAATGTGGTAATTCCGACCGACCTTCAGCTGCTTCCACGAGACCGTATCGAACCGGTGCGCCGGCAACGGCTGGAGCAGCTCGGCTTCGTCGGCACGAAACCGTTCGGACCGGGTCGTCCCGTCGGCGCGGCGCATCTGCTCATTGATCTCCACCATGCGCTCCTCGATCGCAGCGTTGAGTTCGGTGAAGGTTGTCCAAAATTCTTCAGCCAGATAGCCGATCACACGCTTATTGATGGTGTTTACCGCAGATTCTGCGGCAGCTTTGTCCCTAGGTCGGCGCACGCGGGCCGGGACGACGGCCGTGGAATAGTGGTCGGCGAGCTCTTGGTATCGGGCCTGGACGACGCGAGCGCTGTCGCCCTTGACCGTTCGATGAGTAGCGGTGGCGGCGTTATCGGGGACAATGATCTGGGTTGAACCGCCCAGGAACTCGAAAGCCTGAACGTGGGCGTTGTTCCAGGAATCCTGCTTCATATCGGCATAGGCCGAGCAGAAGATCAGCCCGGAAAACGGTAGGACCGCGACGAACAGGTAACCCTTGCGAATCTCCCCGGTGACCATATCTGTCACCGGCAGCGTGTCCCCTGCCCAGTCCACGAGCAGGGCACGGCCCGGATCGTGGTGCAAAGTCGCCACGACGTCATGCGTGTTGACGAACTCGGTGAACAGCTCGCAGTACCGTGAATACCCGTACTTTCGCCCAGGCAGCGCTGAGTCCAAACCCACATACATTCGCCACCCCTGCTGCAGCGTGAAGTGCTTATTGCTCTTCATCGACTTCAAGGTCCCCGCGAAGTCAGGCTGGATGAACTCTTCCGACACGCTGCGGCGCTTGTCGGGGAACAGCTCGGCCCACTGCTCGTCGCTCATCGCCGCGGTCGTCGCGGCGGTCAAGTTCTTCGCGGCGATGGTCTTCTTCACCATCGAGATTTCCCGGCGTGAACACCCCACCAGGCCCACGATCTCGTCGTAGCTGCGGCCCTCGAATACCAACGCTGTTATGGCTTTGTAGCTCGCCATCAATGCCCCCTCCGTTAGGAATCGGCAACACCCGTCGTGCTGCCGTCCTGACAACGGGACCAGATACAGATGGCCGCAGTACCAACAGTGTGGAACGGCAGTACCAACAACGTGGACTAACCGTACCGAGTGGGACTACTCGCCACTGGCCTATCAGGCTGCCTCCCGTGCGGGGAAGACCAGGATTTTGACTGAGTTGGTGGAGCTGACGGGGTGGAATCGCGATTATGCCCGGGCGGCGTTGCGGGAGGCGGTGATGTTGAAGGTCGTGAAGCCGCGGCCGGGACGCTTCCCCTGCCACCCGCGGGCCCTGGCCGCGCCTCCTCACAGCCGAGACTCGATAATGATCGGCGTCAACAAGCCGCGGACAGATGATCGGTGGATTCAGGTTAACGCAACTCAGCAAGCTCCCTTACGCGCGTTGAATCGCATTCGGCCACGTCGACGATGGTCGTCCAAATAATAGCTCAATGGCCGGTTTGAGGGCGGTCACCCATACCTCGTAGCCCTCGAAGGTGAGGTGCACGTAATCGTTCGAGTACTGGCGGGAGAGTTCACCGTCCAATTCGGCTAGAACTGGCCACAGGTCCAAATACTGCGCACGCTGCGTAGGTGCGAATTGGCAAATGTGGCGATTAATCGATCTGATAATCAGCGCGACACCGCGTTCTCGCGGAAGAACAGATTGCACCACAATGCGTGTTTGTGGCAACTCTTTGCGGAGAATGCACAGAATTGTTTCGACGTTGCGGGTAATGTATTCGTCCGACTTGCGCCAGCCAAGGTCATTCGTTCCCACCTGAAGGACGACGACATCCGCGTGGACCTCAATCACCGTGTCTAGCCGCGCAATCAGATCATCTGTTGTGTCACCGCTTACCCCGAGATTGCAAACCTCATACTCAGGGAACCAGTTTTCCCACAGTCCATCCTCCATGAAAACAATTGATCCAGACATATTGACCTCGCTCAGTTACCGCCATCATTCCTCGTGCGCGGTGTGCTGGCTAGCACTTCTGCCAGCTTCCACCTGAAATTATCCACGCGCAGTCAGTGACGAAACCACATCCGGCTAACACGAGCAGCAGCCTGTGGGCCGCACCGTCATCCGGAGCTGACGAGTGGTGCCCAGGGATCCCCGGCTGACACTTCCCGCAGATTGAACTCTGGCCTGCAGATGGGTGCCGCGTCAGACTTAGTCGACGAGGTACTTCTCAAGAAACGATGTGGTGCGGGCAAAGGCGAGAGCATCAGACTCTGCCGTTGAAGCGGAGACGCTTCTGCTGGCGAAGGAACGCGCTGCCCTGAAGTAATCGAAACGTTCCAGAGTCGTCCCGTCGTCGAGGAGGCGGGCGACAAACAATTCCGGATCCGAACCATTCTCTCCCGCGAAATGTAGTTGGACAGGGCAGGGCAGCACACCGACTTCTCTTTCGTTGAGCACAGCGTCATAAGCGACGACTGCGTCGAGAATCCCGGACTGGGCCAAGAGAAGAGCAAGCCAGCCGCCCACTGAAAACCCCACCAGACCCACTCGCGGCGCACCGTTTGTGCGCCCGGAGCGCACAAACTCCTCGATCATGTTCATCGCCACCGTGGGGTTGAGCCGGGCGAGGAGAACAGCAGCATCCGCGTCGTCGGTGGCGGCCCACCCATCATAGAGATCGGGGATGAGCACGTGAAAGCCACGCTGGGCGAGAGGAATACCATAGTGTTCCATACCAGCAAGCCGACCGTACCAGTCGTGCAGCAAGATAACCAACGGCCGACCTAGCGTGCCATATTCGAGGGTAGTCCCGCGAAATGGAATGGGGACGATGGCCATGCTGTCACCCTAACGCTCCTCCCAACATTGCAAACTAGCGTGGGGTCCAACGGACAGAAGCGAATCAACCGAGCAGGGCACGATAAGGAACATCGAGTCGCTGTTTATGGAGGAAATTCAATGTCGACTCACAGTCATGAACCATGCGCGGCAGCAGACCTCGAAATAGGTGTTCTTTCAGATCACGAGTGGAGGGTGAGCGACCGGCGACTGGATGAGCAGTCACCCGAGAAAGTCCTCGGCTACATTAACCACAGCGGTTCAACATTCGAAGTCCTCTACATAGAAGCTCCCCGCCGACACATGATCTTCGATCAGCTTGAACCTGCGATCGCATCGTTCGCTACAGCAACCAGGCCCTCGGAGAGGTAACGGGCTGGTTATCAGCCTGTCAGCCGACCTCAGCCAGCCAGAAACCGCTACAGATGTACCCGCTGGTCCTTGAAATGACCGTCGACCGTGTCTCCGTCACGGTGACCTGACGGGTGTTGGGCTCCTCCAAACAAGCGTTCTACCAGTGGAAACGCAACCCGTCTCCCCGCGCACCTCGGGCGACGCTCACCTCACCAACGCCGACTGGCACGCCCACCAGGACGACCCCGCGTTCGGCTACCGCATTTCAGCTTGGTCTTATCGAGCACCTGTGAGCCCAAACAGCAGCCCAGGAACCAAGACCAGCCTTGCATCGTGGCTTCGGCTGGATTCAGGCGCCTGCTATGCGCCTCGGCGACCAGACATCGAGCGAACCAAGAACGCAATCACCGCAATCACCAGCAGGATCACACCCACCCACAAGAGGAAGTTCAGCGACTGCACAAAACCGCCGGTCAGCAAGGGCACGACCGCGATGATGAGCAGCATGTTCATGGTGTTCCTTTCCATTGTTCCCGGAAGATCCGGGCAATCGAGTCCCGCGGGCGTTCTCATACCAAACCGGGCACGTTGCTCAAGGCCCAGATCCCGATCCGCACCTGGGCCCAATGGGACGACGCAGTCCCAGGATTCGTTGAAATCGACCTCGTCGGACATGACGGCGGAATCTCGTCCGGGGAGTTCTGTTTCACCCTGACCGTGACCGATATCGCTACCGGATGGACGGTGAACCGCTCGGTGCGCAACAAAGCAGCGAAGTGGGTGTTCGAGGCATTGATGCACGTAACCCAGGTGTTCCCGTTCCCGATCATCGGCATCGATTCGGATAACGGAAGCGAGTTCATCAACGAGCACCTGTTCAACTACTGCACCACGAACAAGATCACCTTCACCCGGTCTCGCTCCGGAAACAAGAATGATGGCGCTCACGTCGAGGTCTGAGGTTCCGGCCTCAGTGCCGGTGCCAGGGGAGCGCCCGGCGTGACAATGGGGGAACTGCCACACCGGACTGGTCGCTACTCTACGGGCTGGTCCTCATTGTCTGCCCCATCACCACAGATCTAACGCTGAACGTCTCTGTCCGTGGGTCCGGATGATTCTAAACGACGCCCTCGACAACAACAACCATTCCCTGGGTGCTGTCGGCGGCGAGGCGCAGACTCTCCACCCACTCGATATTGACAGCAGACGACCGCGCCTGGTCGAACTTGAAATAGAGCGGAATGCTCGGATGAATCCAGATAGAACTACGACCCCCGCCCACATGAATGGAGTCTTTCCAGGAAAGAAGGAAACTCTCGCCCCTGCGAAGTTTGCAGACGATGGCGATTTGCAAGTGCAGAAGCACCCAATCACCGAGTTGAACCGTGACCGTGTCGTACGTCAGCGACCCCATAGCTGACCACCTTCGACGGAAACGAGGCACGTCGAACATTGGCGACGCCGCCAGAGTGTCAGCGAGACTGACCAATAACGACTGCGCCACGAGAACGGTTCACGCCGGCAACATGCCGAACAAGAACAGCCGACACCACCGATGTCAGAACGCCCGGACCACAACAAAAGAAGCCACCGCCTCATCCAGCCGACCAAAACGGGGGTGCTCGCGGGGCGCTTCTACCTTCAATACCTCGAACGACAACCCACTGTGATTGATATACCCCAAAACTTTCTCCGGCGACTGTTCCCGCTGCCTCCGGTCAGCCACACGCCATTCGTGGTCCGACAGAACACACAATTCGAGGTCTTCAGCCCCGCATGGTTCATGATTCCGATTCGACATAGAAACCCCGTCACGCGCAACAACGTCAGACTCTTACTCGTCATCGTGCTTCGCTAATTCTCACCAGTCTGGCGAACACATCCAACAAAGCACAAGGAAACCAGCCTTTTCCCTACCCAGGCACAAGGCATACAGACCCCAGCACAACGCAGATGATCAGGCCGCGTCGCCCAGGTACTGCCAACGATTCTCCGGGTTCAGCACACCCAGGTCCACGAGCTCCCGCGCACACCGGTGATCACCCCGCTGATCGCTCGAGCGCGGATACCGCGGCCACACCCGTTCACCTGGTGCGTTCACATCCCGAAACAACGGCCGGCTCGACACAGCCACCCGCTTCGGACGACGACGCGGCGCAGCATTCATCGTCGCCACCTCCGCCTGCCACCACTCCCACACCTCCCGCTCGGCCCGATACCGATTCGCTCGAGCCACCAACAGCCCCGCAACACCCACCACACGAGCAGCCACATCACGCAGATCCCGTTTCGCCCGCGCCCACCCCTTCGCATGCTTGACGATCAAGCGATGCTGGCGAAGGCGACTGAGAACGGTGACGGTATGACGAGTACTCACACCCAGCAGACGAGCAGCCGTATCAACAGTCAGTGCAGAGTGTTGGGCAAGAAGGCCATAGACCTTCCCCGCGAGGTGCCCGAGCCCAGGACGCGTGAAGAGGTCGTGACGACCGTCGGTCAGCTGGCGTTCCAGCGTGGTCACCAACGACAGACGGAGGTTGAAGAGTTCCGAGGGGGGGCGGGGGTTATTAAGTGGTTGTGACGCAACCGTACGAGGGGCTGTGGAAAAGTCTGTGGGTAGCCGCCATTCGGCGGCGTTGCCACTGTCACTCAGCGACACCCGGATTAGGAACCCGTCCTCCGTGAGGGCGGTGAGGGCCCGTCTGGCGGTGTCACGGCTGAGGCCGACCATCAGGGCCAGATCACGGATCGACGCCGCTACCGTCCGTTTGCCGGTCTGCAACGTCAGGTACGCCACCGCGGACAGGATCGTGCGGCGGGACACCGCCGCCTCGCTCTGCCCCCACCGGCCGGGAGAGACCCGGAACCGGGTGAGGAGGTCCTCGACCGTGTCGACGATGACGCCCAGGTCCGTCAGGTCAGCCGGGGCCCGCGGGGCGCTAAGCGGCGCTTGCAGGGCCGAGTACTGCTGCGCCTTGGCCCACTGCCGTTCCAGACGCGCGGCCGCCTCCGCCGGAGTGCGCGTCTTACGGGCACCTCCGCTCATGTTCTTGGTCCGGTAGTGCTCCATCCCCGGCGCCGTCCGCGCCTCCCGAGACACGTCGGCCAGGGTCCACCCGGCCGACGCAGCAGCGAGCAGACACATGAACCCCGTCCAACTCGCGTTGGCCCCGCCGTTGACGGTCGCCATGTGGCCTTGACCCCAGACGCTGAGGGGGCGGTGCGCGCGGTAGCGCGCATCAACGGGGCCAGATGGCGTCGTGTCAGCCGGCCGCGGCGCTGGCTTCGCCTGGTCGAGGACCCGCGTCAGGGCATCGAGGTCGTTGCTGGTCGCCGTCGGCGCCAGCAGGTCCTCCACCGCGCCGCGGAGAACCGTCGAACTGCTGCCATCGCGGTGCGGGGCCAACGGTGGACGTGCACCACCCTCACGCGGGTTGCACAGCATCCCATGGTCCAAAGTGGCGTAGTTGGCGTGCGCCGCACCCGCCAGAGCAGCGACGGTGGCCGCCGGTGCGCCGCTGTGCAGGGCAACCCAGATGTGGCGGCCGCCAGTGCCCGAGGACTGGCAAACAACGTGGGTGATCGCGAGGCGAGCAAGGATCTCGGAGAGCGCGTCGCAGTCATCGACGGCGCGCTCCATCAAGTCGGGGGAGACGACGCCGGCTTCCTTGCCATCGAAGTCAAAACACAACAGACGAAACACGCCCGTGCTGTCAGCCAGACGCACCAGCCACGGCGTCGTGGGTTCGGTCGGCCCCACACGGTAAACGAGCGGGTAACTGTTCTCATCCAGACGCCCGTAAGCATCACGCTTCATCACCCGCACCGCGTCGCGCGGACTCAACCGGCGCGACAAATCCCACGGCGTCCACTCAGAAGCCGACACGCCGAAAGCACTTTCAGGCGCGTGGAATGTTTTGTGCGCTATGCTCTGTGGCATAGAGAAACCTCCCGTGAGGGCTGTTGATCTGGATTAGCTCTAACCTCGGTGCCGGGAAGCTGTGAGGGTTTGAGCTACGAAACTTGCAGAAGCCCGTCGCGAATGCGGCGGGCTTTTTTCGTTAAGCGGCTGGGATGGGCAGCTCCTCTAGTAGAGGACGACCAATGTCGAGAACGGGCAGTCTTCCGCCCGTTTCGGCGAGGTCGCGGAGCAAAGTTTGCATGTAGAGCGCCTTGGCAGCTCCACTGGCGGCGGCGGCTTGGTTGACAAGCTCGAAGATTTCCGGGTCAACGCGCACCTGCAGTAGCACGGTCGGAGCGTTGACTCTCCGCCGGGTACGTCCTGGTTCCATCGCCATGACAGTAAGGCTGGCAGAGCGAGTAGATATTAATACATACCTTCGGCGGCGTGTTGCTTTATTCGCCGAGCAGGTATTTTTCGTAGCCAGCCAGGGCCGAACGAACCGCGTCGCTGTCGGCCACGTAGATGACCCGTTGCCCCTGCCTCTTCTCGCCAGCGTCCGTGGTGACTGCACCAGCGGACTCCAGCTCCTGGAGGTGCCGGAGGACGGTTTGGTAGGTCGCGTTGACCTCTCTGTGGATTGCACCTGAAGTCATCCCTTCTGGATGACGAGAGAGAAGATGAACGATCGCTCCACGAACTGGATTCACGCCAAACACCATCATCGCCCTCGTCGCCGTGAGCGGCGGAGGTTCTGCAGAGGATGCATAGCGCGGCATCCTCTCATTCTGCCGTAATCGAATACGGCGTTGGTCAACACTAACACTTAATGTTAGGGTGTGGCGGAGGTTAAGCATGAACCGACTGGAGCGGGAGCGGTCAGCAACCTCGGAGAGTGTCTCGCAGTCGAGCGGTACTACTACCGAAAGGCATTGATATGGCCAGTGCAGGCCTAGAAGATGTCCGCGACCGTCGGATGTTTCATCCGTTCACCAGGGCACCCCGGGCCGACCGCTACAGCTCAGCCCAGGACGAATTCGAGTGCTTGACCGAAGTCATGGGTAATGCGATCGCGGCGCGCGGTGAGCATGGTCGCGGAAGGCCGGCGTATGGCGTCGTCAGGCGCATCGTCCTCGATGTAACCCAGCGCTCGAAGATCAATCAGCGCGCCGTGGATGGTGGGACGGCTCACGACGTCGCTCAGGGCCTCGAAGAGCTGGGCGTAATTGAGGGGTTTGGGGAGCAGCGCGCGGAGCACAAGCACGCGAGCGGGAGCGGAAAACAGCTCTTGAAAAGCGACCACCCGCTCAGGGGCGTTCTTCATCAGGGCGTCAGACCGTGCCATGCACTCAATTGTGGCGTAATTCCGCGCGTGCGCGGGCTCCGCACGCGTTCCCGCGCGCCGTGCCGTGTTGAATACGAACGCACCTCTTTCTTTTTAGAAAATAATGGCGGGGGAGTGTCGGCGGTCTGGGGTATCGTGCCTCCTGCCACTTAAGGCGGCGGCTGAAGTCACTTAAACCATTGCAAAATCAAGGAAATTCACCTTAAGTTCTCGTCCTATTGGCCCCTTTTGGGGGGTAGACTCACAGGGGCTAGAATGGGAAAATTGTAATAGCCTTGGGCGCATTTTATTTCCCCTTGGAATACAACAGGTACTCGAGAGGAAATAATGCCCAGGAGCGACACCAGCCACGCGAACGCCAGCGACGTTTTCGGCGCCGCAGATCGCGCCGGCGACTACATCGAGGACGACACCACCCCCACCGCCCCAGTGACGCCTCATCCCCGGGCTGGGGCACCAGTGCTGCTCGAACCAGCGCCTGCAGCAGATCCGGAAAATGACGACGGGGCAGGCCCAAGCCTCGCACCATCGGACACCACCGGCATCGATCGGTCCAGCACGTCCGTGCTGTTCAGCAGCTCAGCCGCCGGCCTCGCCGCCGCATCTCGCACCAGCAACCCGGCGAAAGCAAGCACGGGGTTTCGCGGCGTACTGGCGGGCTTGGGCTTCCCGGTCGGGCCAGGCCCGGCCGAAGTCGTTGAGCGCAACCGCGAAGAGCTCCGCATCAATGATGAGACCACCGTGCGGCAGGCGACCTGGACACGCGCCGTGTCGATCCTGGTGAACAACCCCAAAGGCGGAACCGGCAAAACACCAACCGCTCTGCTGCTCGGGGGAGTGCTCGCCGCCATCCGAGGAGGATCAGTAGCGATCCTCGAGGTGTCCGACGATCCCGGCGCGCTGACCTTCCGCGCCGAGGGCGACCCGCAGCTCGGCCTGGGGGAGTTGGTGCGCGACGTTGACCAGATCCACACGGCAGGCCGCCTGGCCGGATACACCGCCCCACAAACCTCGTTCGCGTCGGTGATCGGCTCCACCGGCCGCCGCGAACGCCTCACCGGCGACTCAGTCATCGCCGTCACCAGTGTCATCGACGAGTTCTACGGAATCCGCGTCATGGATTCGGGCAACGTCACAACGTCCTCAGCCTTCCAAGGCGCCGTATCCGTGTCCGACGTACTCGTGATCCCCGTCATGAACGCGGGAGACTCCGTCCTCGAAGCGATCCAACTGCTTGAGGAACTGCGCTCCGCGGGCGGCGACTCAGCAGAGTTGGCCGACAGAGCCATCGCGATCCGCCTGACGGACGGGAGGCCGGAGAACGACGCCGTGCGCCAGGAAGTTGCACGGCTGCTGGACCGGGCAGGCGTCAGCGCCGTGCACGAAATCCCCTACGACTCCCACATCGCCGAGCGCGGCCAAATCACCCTAGGAAACCTCAACCCGGCGACCCGTGACGCCTTCACCGCCGCCGCCGCCAGCGTGGTCCGGTCCCTGCAATCCGCCGTATCGGCCGCACCCTCACAACCCCGGAAGGCGTAACCATGCACGAGCTCATCCTCCACACGATCGAAAACCCACTGAACGGGATCCTCCCCGACTTCTCCTTCGGCGGAGCCGAATTCACCGCCCTCTGGCAGAAACTCATCGCCGCCCTCTGGGCAATCGGCATCCTCGTAGCCATCGGATACCTGATCTTCGGAATCGTCGCCATGTCAGGCGCCTCCGGCGAAACCAACCCCAACCCGCAAGCGCACTCCCAAGGACGCCGCAAAGCAGTGTGGGCGGGCATCGCCCTCGCAGCCCTGGCCGGCCTGGCAATCATCGTCGGCGCAGTCCTCACCTTCGCCGCACCTGCCGCACCTCCCGCAGCCGCCGCACTGACGCACGCAACAGCCACGATCTAAAGGGCCCCCTATGCGAATGGTTACAGCATCCGGGCGCAGCCGTTGGCCCCACGTGATCGGAGCCGCCATGCTCGTCGTGGTGATCGGTGGAGGCATCGCCTACAGCGTGACCCGCCCCGCCGCGGACCCGATCGCGGCCCCAACCTCGAGCACACCCACGCCGACAGCCCCCGCGACCAGCGGCAACGAGGGCCTCGGCGATGACGTCGCACCCACCGGATGCCTCGGCGGCTTCGACCGAAACGCCGACATGGTGCTCACCGCGCAAGCAGAAGCCAAACACACGACCTTCGGAGCCGTCGAAGTTGCCACTGCGTTCTACCGGTGGGGCTGGCAATACCCATATCCTGTGCCCGCTGAAGCCGACGCTGTGAGCGCAGACATCATGGCTTCGACCGCTAACGACTCGTTTCAAGACCTCGCATCTGCCTATGAGACTTTCGCTGATGCCGACATGACTTCCGGGCAGGTTCCAGCTAACACTCCGTTCCACCTGTCGACCACGAACGGCCTGTGGATGATCTCTGAGGGTTCTTCCGCTGACAAAGTGGAGGTGAACTTGGCTGAGGGATACGTTGTGAACGGCGCGCTCAGCCCGACGAAGGCAGCCGTTATTTCTCTGACGATGATCTGGGAAGACGACGCGTGGCACCTTGAGAGTGGTGGCACTCCTGATCAGGCGAAGCTCACCAACGGCGGGACCCGCTACACGGGCGGTTGCTGATGATTCCAGCGATCGCACTTGCCGCCACCGATGATCCAGGCTGCGCGGGCACCTGGATCGTGTGTGGTGCCGTGGATGTGGCCAAGGGTGTTGGTGGTGCGGTGAACACGGCGAAGGGGATTGCGGATTTCTGGTCCGATCCCGCGGGCAACTCTTTCATGATGTTGCAGGAGGCGGCGAAGGGCCTCTCCGACACGGTGTTGCCGGCGCTCACGCATGCGACTCTCCCCGACCTGACCGCTGAGTGGTTCATCAGCGCCTACCGGGTGTCTTTTGCCCTGTCGATTTTCGTCCTGGTCGCTTTGCTGATTCCGCAGATCGTGCGCGTGGCGCGCGGGACGCAGTCCGGCCGTGAGCTGGGGGAGTCCCTGACGATATACGGGCCGGCGTTCATGATCGGAGCGGCGTTCGGCCCCGCGCTCGGGGCATTCTTGGTGAAGTTCTTCGGAG
>Ga0307486_1002104_pt1 | contig 14297 bp, 10 predicted proteins | sample CBIW02metaG_FD_203663 | JGI IMG/M metagenome (GOLD analysis project Ga0307486, IMG submission 203663) | Sea-ice brine microbial communities from Beaufort Sea near Barrow, Alaska, United States - CBIW 0.2 | ecosystem: Environmental > Aquatic > Marine > Coastal | place: USA: Alaska | collected... | reverse complement strand
GCATTTCCGCAGCGATGCGGGAGCGTTCCGAGATGCGGGACAACTGCGCCTGCTGGTCGCGTTCACGAGCCAGCTGCGCTGCCAAATCCAGAAGCGAGGTGACGTAGCGCTTGCTATTGCCCATATTGATGCCGATCAAGGTGGCAGCGAGCATCATGATCGACAGGGTAATGACTAGAGGAAGCCACGGAGAGTCCATCGGATCGCTAAATTGCCACGCTGCCACACCCACCAGAACCGTTGAAACCCCAAAGCCCACCCAAGCACTGCGCGCATCGGCGTACACTGCTATCGCATAAAGCGCGAGGAATTGCGCTATCACGTGAGTATCGCCGTAGTCGCTAAATCCGATGAGCCCCACCCAGGTCACGACCAGAACGAGACGCGGCATCCGACGGCGAAAAAACAGGGCTACCGCTAGGAGGAGCATGATGCCGGTGTTGGCGAGAACATCCAGCACGGGTGCCGGCTGGGCATCGAGCAGGTTTAGTACGAGTGTGAGCGTGATCGGCACGACATAGATCAGCACGACAAGAGTATCGGCGAGGTACGGATGCCGGCTCCAGAAACGTCGCACGATTCCCGGCGGCGTGGGCAGAACCACCTCTCCCCCCGGTGCGAAAGTGCGCGCGGGGGGAGAGATGTTGGTGCTCATACTTCGATGGTACGCATCACGCGTCGCGGCGTTTGAGCAACAGGGCGGCGGCGCCGAGGCTGACGACGACCCAGGCCAGCACGACCAGAAAACCCTGCCAGGATTCCATAGTGTTCGGAGTGATCATCTCGGAGCCTGCCGACGTGAACAGGAACGGCATGATGTCTTGCACCCACTCGACCAGCATGGAGAACAGGGCCACCACGGTGGGGAGGAGAAGGAGAATGCCGAGCACCGTGGCAATGCCCCCGGCGCTGCTGCGCACAATCGTTCCGATGCCGATCGCGAACACCGCAATGAGCGCGAGAAATAGCACGTTTCCGAGCAGCGGCAGGTAAACATCAGCGTCAAACAGGTTTGCGCTGATGTCCTTGGCGCCAAGGATGGGGATGGCGACAAGATACGAGCCGACCACGCTGAGTAGGCCGACCAAGAAAGTGAAAGTGAACAGCACTGCCACCTTGGCAAAGAGGGCCGGCAGGCGGTTTGGTACCGCGGTAAGCGTCGACTTGATCATGCCGCTGGAATATTCGCCACTGATCGAGAGCACACCGAGCACGGCCACAATCAATTGGCCCAAACCCAACCCGGCGGTGGCAGCAAGAACAAACAGCTGGGGGCCGTTTACGCCCATTGCGGTGCCCGAGGCGGAGTCGTACCCAGAGGTTATGGCAAGAGCCATAAGGACGGCGATGCCGAGCGACGCCACGACAACGAGGGAAAAACTCCAATACGTGGAGCGCAGGCTCCACAACTTGATCGATTCGGAGCGGAGCACTCCGCTAAAGGTGAGCCCGGATCCGGTCGGTACGAAGGATGCCCGAGACGCGGTCGGCTGGTCGGTGTTGGTGACGGTGCTCATCGAGCGGCCTCCGTTTCGTGGCGAGTAGACGCATCGCCGGTACGGTACTCCACCTCATTTTGGGTGAGTTTCATGTAGGCGTCTTCGAGGGATGCGCTCACTGCGGAGAGTTCGTGCAGGGATATCTGAGCGGCAGCGGCACGTTCTCCGATCTCGGAGACGGTGAGACCGCCGATTTCGAGGACATCCAGCTCGATGTTGGTGATCGTGACCCCGTCCTGCGCGAGCAGGGTCGCAAGGGCACCGGCCTGGGGGGTGCGCACCCGAACAAAGTCCTGGGCGGCCGAGGCGATAATGTCGGCCACCGAGGCATCCGCTATTACTCGACCCCGCCCGAGAACGATGATGTGGTCTGCGGTAAGCGCCATCTCACTCATGAGGTGCGAGGAGAGAAGAACCGTGCGACCCTCCGCCGCCAGCTGCTTAGTGAGTTTGCGTACCCACTGCACACCTTCGGGGTCGAGGCCGTTGACCGGTTCGTCAAGGATAAGCGTGGCCGGGTCGCCAAGGAGGGCCGCGGCGATGCCGAGGCGCTGCCCCATACCCAACGAAAATCCACCAACACGCTTGCGAGCAACGGATTCGAGTCCCGTGAGGTTGATAACCTCATGCACCCGACTGGTCGGGATATTATGCGTTGCGGCCATGGCACGCAGATGGTTGTAGGCGCTGCGCCCGGTGTGCACTGCCTTGGCGTCGAGCAGCACGCCCACCTCACGCAGCGGAGCCTTGTGTTCGTGGTACGCCTTGCCGTTGACGATGACCGAACCGGCATTCGGGCGGTCCAAGCCGACAATCATGCGCATCGTGGTGGATTTGCCGGCACCGTTTGGCCCGAGAAAACCGGTGACCTTGCCCGGCTGCACCGTGAAGTCGACCGCGTCGACCGCGGTCTTGCTCCCATAATGCTTGGTCAGGGACTGTGCCTGAATCACGTCTGCCTCATTCCGTTAGTGGTGAGGCCCCGTTTCAGTGCGATGAAGCCCCCACAACACAAGGTACGCGTTGCAGACTGTGTGGCGCATCAACCTCGGGGATGGTTGATGCGCCCGTGATGTCGTACCTGGGTATGACACCCGAAAACGCTACCGCTTGGACGCTTTTTCGGCCACCGGCAGGCTCCCGGCCAAACGCTGGGCGGCATAATAATCTCGAGCTTCGTCTTGGCGTTCGCGTTCGATGCCCGTGGCGATCGTAGCGCGCAGGTGCTTTGGGGAGTACCCGAAAGCGTCAACGAGATCGAGAGCGTGTGGGCGGATTCGGGCGATGAGCCGGTCGATATAAGCCGTAACCGCTTGGGCTCGCTGCGCGGAGAGCCGCCCCTGGATGAGGTACCACGCCAGGTTCTTCTCCACCAGCCCGAGACCAAAAAGGTCGCGCAGCCAGGTGAGCACCTGCTTGGTGCCGGCATCCGTCGTGTGGGAGAGGGCTCTCGTGAACGCCTCCCACTGCAAGAGTTCGCCATGCGCGCGGGCCGCTTCAATAAGTTCGTTCTGGTGGGCGTTAAAAAGGTCCGCAGCCTGCTTCTTGGGCAGTTTGGTCGCGCCACGCAACTTGCCGGCGACCTCACTGATCATGCTCTCTACCCGATCGGTGAGAAGTTCACGTTGCACATCTGGCTCTCGCAGGGCTTCCACGGACCGGGCCGTGGATCCGCGGTCGAATACGGTCTGGCCCAGGGTGCGAAGACCGCTGCCGTGGTAGGCGCGATCGGCGGCCTGCTGCACGACGTAGCGGGCCAGGGCGCCGGTATCCGCTTTGGCGAATTTGCGACTGTAATCGGTGAGCAGGCGTTTGGCGACCAATTGAAGCAGCACGTTGTTGTCACCCTCAAAGGTGGCAAAGATATCGAGGTCGGCGCGGAGCCCAACCAAGCGATTCTCAGCCATGAACCCGGCTCCCCCACAGGATTCCCGCGCCTCCTGCAGGGTATCGAGCGCATGCCACGTGGAAAGTGGCTTGAGCGCGGCAGCGAGGGTTTCCAAGTCTTGGCGGTCGTCGTCGGTGTCGGCTTTGCCACTGAACACTTCGTCGAACTTCACCAAGAACTCGTCATGGGCAAAAGTCTGCGCGTAGGTCGTGGCCAGGCGTGGGAGCAGCCGGCGTTGGTGCCTCTGGTAGTCGAGAATGACTTCTTCGTTGGTTTCGCTGCTCGCCGTGAACTGCCGGCGTTGGCTTCCATAGGTAATCGCGATGGTCAAGGCCAGGGCGGACGCCGCTGTGGCGGCACCGTCGAGCGACACGCGCCCCTGCACGAGCGTGCCGAGCATGGTGAAGAAGCGCCGGCCCGGGCTCTTAATATCACTGGAGTAGGTGCCGTCCTCGGCGACATCACCGTAGCGGTTGAGCAGGTTCTCGCGCGGAATACGCACGTTATCGAAGTGCAGGCGGCCGTTATCGATGCCATTGAGGCCGCCCTTGAGGCCATCGTCTTCCCCACCGACACCGGGCAGAAAATCACCGTTCTCATCGCGAATGGGCAGATAGAAAGCATGCACACCGTGGTTGACGCCCTGGGTGATGAGCTGGGCGAAGAGAACGGCAGCGATGCCGTCTTTCGCAGCGTTGCCGAGATAGTCCTTCCAAGCTGCCCGAAACGGCGTGTGAATAACGAACTCGCCGGTTTTGGCGTCGTATGTAGCAGTGGTGCCAAGGCTTGCAACATCGGAGCCGTGGCCGATTTCGGTCATGGCGAACGCACCGGGAACACTAAGGTCCATAATGCCGGGAAGGTACTTGTCGTGGTGAACCTTCGTGCCGAGGTGCAGCACAGCGGCGCCGAACAGTCCCCACTGCACACCGCCCTTGATCTGCAGGCTCGGGTCGGCAATGACGAGCTCTTCGAAGCCGGCGATGTTGCCGCCGTGGTCGTCCTGACCACCGAGGTGCTTGGGGAAGGCGCGGAGTACATGGCCGCTTTCCGCCAGCGCCTTGAGCTGCTCGAAAACGCGCAGGCGGTGGTCGGCCATAGAGAGACCCTCAATGCGCTGCATCTCTGGTCGAGCTGTGACCTCGCGGGCAGCGAGTCGCACGTCTGCCCAAGTTCCCAGGAGCTGGCGACCAAGCTGTTCCACATTGATCGACGGATCGCGTGGGTCACCGCGGGGTGTGATCGGGCCGGTGTCGACGCGTGAATCGTGGCTGAGTTCAGGCGTTGATCGGGAGTTCTGGTGCTGGATCGTATCAACCATGGTGGTCCTATCTATTCACGCGAGGGGGTAGTCGTAACGCTAGGACGCGTTGCTCGCGGCACGAAATGTGCGGTGCGGACACGACAATAACTCCGGCCGCCTGCGGCGTCCACTTTGTAGGTTCACGACAACCATGAGCCAGTAACGCCTTCGTTCTCCCACAACACACGCGACCACTGCCTCCGCGAGTGGAGCGCCAGCGACCTGTGAGTTTCGGCCCGATAAAACGCGTTTTCTGAGCAGAAACTCACGTGTCAGCAACTAAAACTCACATATCAGCCCGCGAGACTCTCAGGTCGCGGCTCTGTTTGAAGGTTCTAGACGTTAGCGGCTACTACCTCTAGCAGCGCTTCTCCGTAGGCCTCAAGCTTCTTGGCTCCGATGCCGGTGATGCCGTCTAGAGCGGCCAGCGTGGTGGGGCCGGCTGCAGCGACGGCGATGAGGGTGGCGTCGCCGAAGACGATATAGGCCGGAACGCCCTGCTCCTTCGACTGGGCGGAGCGCCATACCCGCAACGCTTCAAACAGGGTCTCCTGGTTGGTGCTGAGGTCCGCGGCAGCCACCTTCGACGCGCTCGGTCGCCGGGCAGCACTCGGCCGCGCCGGACGGTCGGGTTCGCGCCTCAGCGACACCTCACTGCGACCGCCGAGAACCTCGGCTGCCGCATCCGTGAGCACGAGAGTGCCGTATTCCCCAGAGGTGGCGAGTAATCCCTGGGCCAGCATCTGGCGCACCACGCCGCGCCAGGCCTGGTCGGTGAGGTCGGCACCGAGCCCCCAGGTGCTGAGTTCGGTGTGCCGGTACTGCGCGGCCCGGGGGGTTTCCTTGCCGCGCAAAATATCGATGAGGTGCCCGGCACCGAACTTTTGATTGCGCTCGCGCTGCAGGCGCACGATGGTGGAGAGCAGCTTTTGAGCGGGGATGGTGCCGTCCCAGGACTCGGGCGGCTCGAGGCAGGTATCGCAGTTTCCGCAGGGCGTGCTGGTCTGCCCAAAGTAGCGCAGCAGATTAACGCGGCGGCAATGCACGGTTTCGCAGAGCGCGAGCATGGCATCAAGGTGGGCACTCAGCTTGCGGCGATGGGAGAGGTCGCCGGGCGATTCGTCGATCATGCGCCGCTGCTGCACCACGTCTTGCAATCCGTAGGCCAGCCAGGCGGTCGCCGGGGCGCCGTCGCGACCGCCACGACCGGTCTCCTGGTAGTAGCCCTCGACCGATTTGGGTAGGTCGATGTGGGCAACGAAACGCACGTCGGGCTTGTCGATGCCCATGCCGAAGGCGATCGTGGCCACGATGACCACGCCCTCCTCGCGTAGAAAACGCGACTGGGTACGGGCACGCAGGCCCGCATCGAGCCCGGCGTGGTACGGCAGCGCATTAATACCGTTCGCGCGCAGAAACTCGGCCGTCTGGTCGACGGTTTTGCGACTGAGCGCGTACACAATTCCGGCATCGCCGGGGTGTTCGGTCTTCAGGAAGTCGAGCAGTTGCTTGCGCACTTCGGATTTGCCGACGATGCGGTATTGAATGTTCGGCCGGTCGAAACTGGCCACAAAATGTTTCGCGTCGCCCATCTGAAGGCGAGTGGTGATCTCTTGATGGGTGGCATCGGTTGCCGTGGCGGTGAGCGCGATGCGCGGTACCTTGGGCCAGCGGTCGGCGAGTTCGCCCAGCGCCAGGTAATCAGGCCGAAAATCGTGACCCCACTGCGAGACACAGTGGGCTTCATCAATAGCGAACAAAGCGATGGTGCCGCGTTCGAGCAGTCGCTTGGTGGCCTCGTTGGAGAGCCGCTCGGGAGCGACATAAAGCAGGTCGAGGTCGCCGTTGAGGTAATCGCGCTCAACCTGGCTTCGGGTGGCAGAATCCTGGCTGGAGTTCAGAAACTCGGCACGCACGCCAACCGCGGTGAGGGCATCAACCTGGTCTTGCATGAGCGCGATAAGCGGTGAGACCACAATGCCGGTACCGGCACGCACGAGCGCTGGAATTTGATAGCAGAGACTTTTTCCACCGCCGGTGGGCATCAGCACCACGGCGTCTTTGCCCTCGACTACCTGCGCAATAATTTCGGCCTGATCGCCGCGGAACGTGTCGTAACCGAACACCGTGTGCAGGGCTTCGGCTGCGGTGGCAAACTTGCCGCTGGCGGCGCGAATAGCCGCCAGGGGCACCGCTGTCGTTGGGTAACGGCCAGGCGGCAAAGCAGCGGATGCCCCAGCGTCGCCCATTTGCCGCTGGGCTAGCGGAGAATCACCGCGCTGCCGGTCGGGCTCAGGCGGTGGGGCGTCGTAATCATCGGGAGCATCATCATCATTTGGCACCTCGAAATCACTCGACGCCTCTCCAGAACCGGGTGAAGCGGCGGCACTGGGCGAAGCTACGGCACTGGGCGAAGCTACGGCACTGGGCGAAGCTACGGCACTGGGTACCATGCGGCTGTGCGGTGGTTCGATGCCATGGGGATTCTGGGGTAGTTCGGCGTTCCAACTCACGTACCCAACTTTACCCGCGCCGACCGACACGTTTAGCGCGCACTCCTGTGTTCGGCCCGGTGAGGCAAAACGCATCGACCCAGCGTCGCGGATCGTCAGGGTCGGGGATTACGACGCAGGATGAAGAGGGTGGCTCCGACTGCGAGAGCGACGGCGCCAAGTGTGCCACCGATCCAGGCGATGGTCGACATAGCGCTTGTGCCTCCAGAGCTCGCAGCAGTTTCCGTGGGCGCGGTATCCGCTTCGGTGCCGCAGGAGGGCGCCGATTGGGCACCTGTGGCGAGAACTTGCCCAGCTGCGGGCTCCCAGTCAAACGTGAACTCGTCCGAGATGGAGTGGCCGTCGGTTGACACCGTCTGCCAGATCACGGTGTACTGCCCCGCCGCTCCGAGCTGCGCCGGGGTTTCAATGGTTGCTCCCAGAACGGTGGCGCACCCGTCACCGTAGAACAATGGCGAGGTGGAGGGGCCGGTGATCAGCATGGCGCTACCGGTGCCGGTCCCCCCAAGATCGAGTAACAGGTCGTTAGTGGTGACCGAGAACACACCGGGCTGCTCGGTAACGACGTCACCGGCGGCGGGTGTCGAACCAACGACGTAGTTGTGAGCGGATGCCGGGGCTGCGCCCCAACCCACTACCACGGCCACAACGATGGCCACGAACATCCCTCGCGCCGCACGCAGGCGTTTTGCACGTTTCGATTGCGGGGTCGACAATCGGGAGCGTGGGTGTGCCGTCTCGCGAGGCATCATGTTGCCACGCATACGACTAGGCCCGCGTCTTGCGACGGGCGGTGACGGCCAGCACAATGCCAACGGCCCCAACGACCAGGCCTCCCGCTCCCAGAATACGAGCGAGTACGTCGTCGGAGGTGACGGCCGCCGCCGTGGATGCAGCCTCGGCATCCGTTGCGGTCGTTTCCGTCTCGGCGGCGCTGTGGTCGTCGCCGTGCGCGCCACCGGTTGCTGCAGTGACCGTCAGCGAGGGCGCGGGGTGACTAGGCTCTGCCTCCCCCTCAACGAGTGCTTCATTCCAGTTGGTTTGGCCTACCTCGCAGGTCTGCAGCACGGGAAATTCGAGGGTCTGTCCCGCGGCATCTGCTGGGAGTTGCAGGCTGAGCGCAAAAGTTGTACGCAGGCCGTCGGGGAAGGGGGCATCGGCTGTGTAGACAACGGCACCGGTGCGCGTGGTAATGGCGGCGCCCTCGCCGTTATCAATGGGCTCGGCCAGGTCAACGGCAGTTTTGGAGACACTCCAGCCAGCGTTCACGGTGGGAGTGACACTGTTGATGCTGTTGGGAACGCCGATGCTAATTGCTGTTGTCGCCGATGCGTCGCATCCGTGTGGCAGCGCAAAGGTCACCACGGTGTACGCACCGGCGGCGGTCGTGGGCGCGTCGACATTGATGTGCGCACTCGCTGCGAGTGGGGAAGCCAGTGCAAACAGGGCACCGGCGGCAAGTGCGGTTGTGGCAAAGATGGGGGTGGTTGACTTCACGATAATCCTTATAAAAGTGCCGGCGCTGGCCTAACGGCGCAGGGCAAAGCCTCTACTACGTGTTCGGTACGCTGGGTAAAACGGTCTGGTATGTGGGGTGATCAAGCAGCGAGCGCAAAGGCGGGCGGACCCCGATGACGCATCGGCGACAGCACCAGAACCAGATTGCGCGGGGCCCACCTGGGCGCGTCGTGCCCGATACGCCTCGGGACCGCCGCGAGAACGAGGACATGAACGCCAACACACAGTGTGCGGATGCCGAGGCGAACGTTATCGAGGAGACCCCAAAACGCTCGTTCCGCGTAACGCAGGGCCAGAATTGTCAGGATCGCTGCCCCGAAATGTGCAAACCACATGGTGGTGCCCGAGTGGCCCAGATGGGCGGTGGATCCCAGCAGCACGGGATCAATCAAGCTGGGCAGCGCTCCGTGCTGGTGGGTGGCTGACGCCACTATAGCGTCTACTCCCAGCGCCCCGCCGGAGGCTCCGAGCGAAAAAAGTCCGTGAAACATAAGCTGGCTGATGAGCACCGATGCGCCGCCGCGCCAGAAGGACAGGGTACGTCCCGATAGGGCTACGCACACCATTCCGGCGAAGGCGAGCGACACGACCACGGAGAGCCAGCCGGGTGCTGAGGCACCTCCGAGGGTGTGCGACAGGGCGGCGACAAAGGTAGAAAACACCGCAACGATCCAGCCGCGCACGAAGCGGGCCCAACGTGTGTGCATCTCGGTCCTTTTGGAGCGTTATTTTGAGTCGCTTCACCCAGACTATCCGACTGCCCCTGCACGGGGGCCGGCGCGGATGCCCTAATGCACCAGCACGCGAATGATGCGGGATTCGGAGGACTGAAAGAATTCGTTTCCGCTGTACTGAACGGTCAGCGCGTGAAGACCCCGGCGGAGGCCGACGATTCCCATCGTCACCTTCCCGTTCTGCTTCAGGGAAAGCTTTCGGGTTGTGATGATCTCTCCCCGCTCCAATACCTGCACCGTTCCCGTCGTCGCGGAGGCATCATCTGCTTGAACGCTCACGCTCAACTGCAGCGCGCGCTGGGCACTCACGAAGTGGCGTCGCACTGAGGCTGATGAGTTGGTCTTGACAGTGATTACGCCGCCGGTGTCGGTGATAACAATGGGTATCGAAAAATGCGTGCCCGTTCCGCTCACGCCAAATTCGAGGTGGTGCAGACCCCTCTGCGCTGCCGCAGGAATCGTGAACAACACGTCAGAACGGCCGCTCGCATCGGTGTTATCCACGACGGTCTCGTCAAGGGGAAAGAAACTCGTGCGCGAGACGCCGATTCCGTCGCGCACGAGCAGCGCGCTCACCTTGTCGGTGGTGGCCTCACCGCCGACGATAAGCAGGGACGAGAGCGCGATGGCGATTTGCTGTCCCGGGCGGTATTCTCCCCCAGCGGGAGTGTCCATAGTGACCCCGACGGCGCGTTGGCTGTAGTTGGGGCTGCTCGGTTCCCGGTCGACAAAATAGTCAACCATGGCCTGTAAATCGGTTTGACCCGAGTCTGCCCGGTTGGTGCCATCGGCCAGGGAAGCGAAGTTATCACCGCCTGCTGCCAGGAATGAGTTGACGACGACACGGTAAACGTCGGTGTCTGTCACTTGAATATCGTTGACATACATAGTGGTGATGTGTTGCCCGGCGGGAGCGACCGGATCGTAAAAATAAAACAAGCTCTTCGAGGCGCCGAGCTTCAGAAACGGACGGCTGGAGCCCGCGGGCTGCCACTGTTCTTCGAGCACCTGGCGCAACTGTGCACCCGTGAGGTCCAGGGTGACCAGCGTGTTGGCGAAAGGTTGAACCACCGCCGCATCGCGGTAACTCACCTGCCCAGCGAGGGGGCCATTCTCGGCGTGCATGTCCAGATTGGCACGCAATCCACCCGGATTCATCAGGGCTATTTCGGCACCGGCGGGGATGGTCGCCTTGAGGTGAACATCGGCGACGAAGTTGCCGAGCGTTGATTCTCCGCCGCGGTTCTCGGTGGCATTGCTGTTATACGTCCGCGTGATGTAGTCGTAAATCTCACCGACTTGCACGTCGCCGAGGGGATCGGCCAGGGCGGTAGCCGCCGTGACGCTTGCCTCCACGGCCGGATCTGTTGGATAGAGAGCAACTCCGTCGGCGTCGACGGTGGGCAACACTTCTCCGGCGATGCTGACGAGATCGCCGCTGGCGGGGTCCACGGCCAGAGAGAGATGAGCGAGATCTTGCCCATAGCTGGCCGTTTGAATGACCGGGCGCGGCAGGGACGCACGGTTCGCCGGGATGGAGTGGTTGTAAAGCTGATGAGTATGGGCCGAGACAATGGCGGCGACCGACGGAGCAGTCTCGGCAACGATGCGGCCAAACGCCGAGTCATCGGTGGAGTCGGCCAGGTCGGGGGCGGTGGCACCCTCGTGCACGAGCAGGATGGTGACATCCGCTTCACCGTTAGTTCCATCCCCGTCAGAGAGATCGGCGGCGACCCGGTTCACTTCGGTCACGACATCGCGCACCTCGAGAGTGTCGATTCCGGCGGAGCTCACCAGGCTGGGCAACTGGTTGGTGACCGCGCCGATAAAGCCCACGGAGATTCCGTCGACCTCTGATATCGAGTACTGCGCAAAGGCGGGCCTTCCGGTGTTTCTGTCGTAGACGTTGGCCGACAGGTAGGGAAAATTTGCCGTCGGGATGACGCGGTCATCGAGGTCGGCTCGGCCCTGATCAAATTCGTGATTGCCGAGCGCCGAAGCGTCGAGGCCAATCGCGTTCAGAGCCTCAAGGGTGGGGGTGTCCTGTTGCATGAAGGAGGTAAATGTGGAGGCACCAATATTGTCTCCGGCGGACACTACGAGGGTATTGCCCGCAGCGCGAAACTGATTGACCGCGCCCGCGAGCACGGCGGCGCCGGCCGCCGAACCATCGGCTTCGATGCGCCCGTGAAAATCGTTGATGGTGAGCACGTCGATGTGAACGGGCGACTCGTCGGCGCTGGCCGGAAGCACCGCCGCGGACGAGAAGCCAAACGCCAGCAGTGAGACGGTAGCCACTGCCGCTATCATCCGGCGATGACGGCGATGATGGCAATTCAAGCGGCCGGACGAAGAAACATCATTAGAGTCGTCATCTGCGATATTCACAATCGTGCTCCTCATTGAGTACTGACCGCCGTGCTGCCCCAGGCGAATTCGCTGTCCCCCGATAACATTCGATCAACCTCCGATCCTGACTAGGCCTGGGCACAAACCGGTGCCCCGGCGACGCTAGGCTGTTGGCTTATGTTGACCGCGCTCGTTGCACTCTGCGGCGCCGTAGTTTACGGTTCCGCAGATTTTTTGGGAGGCCTCGCCGCTAAACGCATGAGCGCCATTTCGGTTACAGCCGTTGCTGCCACCTCGGGTTTCTTGGTTCTGCTGCTCGTACTGCCCTTTGTCGCCGGGCACTGGTCGGTGTCGGCCGTGTTGTGGGGCGCACTTTCGGGAGTGACGGGAGCCCTCGCGATAACGCTGCTCTACGCCTGCCTTGCGATCGGCCCCATGAGTATCCTCTCGCCACTGACCGCCGTGGTCTCGGCGATCGTGCCAATGACGGTTGGCCTGCTCAGCGGGGAGCGGCTTCTGGCCATTGGTTACTGGGCGCTTGGACTGGCGCTGGTGGCCGTCGTGCTGGTGGGGTTTGTCCCCGAGCGCGGCGCGGTGCGTCCACGACCGGCGGGTATCGTCATGGCCATTGGGGCCGGAGCCCTCATTGGCGCCTTTATTATTCTCATTGATCAGACCCCGGCTGATAGCGGGATTGTTCCCCTGGTCCTGAACCGATTTGTCAGCGGCGGCATAATGTTCGCGGTCGTCGGGCTGACCGCCCTGCGCTCGCTCAAGCGGCGTCGCGGCGCACGACCGGCAAAGCGTACCGATTCGACTAATCTCAGAGCCGGCGTGAAGCTCGCCGCGGCCTGCGGGGTCATTGACGTCACCGCGAATCTGCTGCTGCTCTTGGCGCTGCGAATCGGTGACCTGAGCGTGGTCAGTGTATTGACCGCTATGTACCCGTCAGGCACAATTCTGCTGGCGGCCGTCGTGTTGCGGGAGCGCATCGCACCGGTGCAGTGGCTCGGACTCGCTTTGGCCCTCACCGCAGCGGGCATGCTCGCGATCGCTTGACCAGGCAGCAGCCGTTCAGCCGCGATTACTCAGCCGCGTCCGGTGAAGGCGGGCTTACGCTTCTCTTGAAAAGCTGCGAACCCCTCGCGGTAGTCTGCGGTGTCGCAGAGCGCGGCCTGCGCTGCGGTTTCGTCGCTCATGCTTTGCCAGAGTCCGAGACGCTCATCGCGCAACGACTGCACCAGAGTTTTGCTGGCCAGAAAAGCCTGGGTGGCACCGGATGCCGCGCGCGAGGCCGCCTGCACGGTCGCGTTCGCCAGGTCCTCGGCTGCAAAAACCTGGCTGAACAGGCCGCCCGCCACCGCTTCGGTTCCGGACATGAGTCGCCCGCTGTAGATAAGGTCAAGGGTGCGATGGGCACCCAGGCGGTCCACGAACAGGGCGTGCCCACCCGAATCGAGAGTGGCCCCCAAGTTAGCGAACGGCGAGCCAATCTTGGCAGTGTCGGCAACGTAGACGACGTCGGTGGCGATGAGCAGGCCAAGGCCTACCCCGAGACAGGCTCCGTGAGCGGCGGCAAACGTGGGCGCGGGAAAGCGACTCATGCGCTCCAGCAGGGGTGTGACTTGGCCTCCGAGAAAACCCAGCACGTCATCGGTTCGCGGGTCGACTGCTGAAATATCGCGGCCAGCACAGAACGCCCGACCCGCACCGCTCAACACGAGCGCACGCACGCCGGCTCGTTCGGCATCTTGATAGGCCAGGTCGAGTTCGCCGATTGCGGCGCCATCAAGGGCATTGAGTTTATCGGGTGCGCTCAGCACCACGTGGGCGACGTCGTCGGCTATCGAAAGTTCAATCACGGCATCCGCTTTCTAAAACGATTGACTAGACGTCGTAGTCGACGACGACGGAGTCGGTGGTGGGGTGAGACTGGCAGGTCAGCACGTAGCCGCGTGCCACTTCGTCAGGCTCCAGAGCGTAGTTTTCAGTCATGGTGACGTCACCACTGACCAGCTTGGCCCGGCACGTGCCACACACTCCACCAGCGCAGGCAAACGGCACATCGGGGCGCACCCGAAGGGCAGCATTCAGAATGCTTTCGTTCGCATTGACCGGGGTGGTGACCGTGTTGCTCTGGCCGTCCAGAGTGAATTCAATGGAAAATGTTTTATCGCCGGTGCCGATGATGACGGGTCGGCCCCGGTCACCACTCGCCGCCGACGGCTCCCCCGTAGTGAAAAGTTCGAAACGCACGTGTGAGCGCTCGACTCCGGTGCTTTCTAGGGTGTCACGGCACAACTGCACCAGTTCGAACGGCCCGCAGAGAAACCATTCATCGACCGATGCTGGGCGCAAGATGGTATCGAGCATGCGACGAAACTTTTCTTCGTCGATGCGGCCGGAGAGAAGCGACGACGAGCGCTGCTCGCGAGAGAGTACATGGTAGAGGGCCAGGCGCGCCGGGTAACGATCTTTTAGCTCGGCGAGTTC
>Ga0307486_1002099_pt1 | contig 14326 bp, 13 predicted proteins | sample CBIW02metaG_FD_203663 | JGI IMG/M metagenome (GOLD analysis project Ga0307486, IMG submission 203663) | Sea-ice brine microbial communities from Beaufort Sea near Barrow, Alaska, United States - CBIW 0.2 | ecosystem: Environmental > Aquatic > Marine > Coastal | place: USA: Alaska | collected... | reverse complement strand
TGTGCGCACCGGGTGCAGAGCCAACGCTGATGAATGAGTTCAACACATGCTTTGCAGCCATCGCCGTCCGCGTGATTACACCAACCTGTCGGGTCGGCGGTTAGCCGCAATTGGCGACCGGTCTTGGTCGTGAGGATGCTCAGCCAATCCTCGGGGTTGGTGGTCGGCTGTTTTTCTTGGCGCGCTTCTCGAACTAGGTCGGCGGGAAGGGTGGCGGGCTCGAAGTTTGCGGCAAGAATTCTGCTGGTGTAGCTGTTCAGGGTTTCGCGGTGAAGGGGTCTGACGCGAAACGGAAATGTGCGGTGACGTGAGCTCATGCGGCCTTCGCCCCCTGTGTTTTTCCCTTTCGCGCAGCAGATTTGAGGTTGGAAAGTTCGGCCGTGTGGTCGATGGTGATGGTGTCTAGAAGGATTTCGTTGACCTTCTCTGGCAGCTTGGGATTGTTGATGGCTTCTATCGCTGCGTCCGTGATTAGGCGCCCAAGGCTCCCAATTGAACCGCCCGTGCGCTGGTACAGATAATTGCTGAGGCTAGCGAGGGTGCCTGCCTCGTGGTCCCGCAGCGGCAGCTCAGCTTCGAACGCTGGCAGCAGCTTGCGCCACGTCGACCGGTGCTGGGCGTCGGAGAGATGGAATGGTTCCATTTCGAGAATGTTGAACCTGCTGCTGAGCTGCTGACCGCGAGGCCCGGCTAGTAGCGCTCCGCCAGTGAGTTCGATTCCGGCGTAGACGAATGTTGCGGGGAGGTCATTGTGAAGGTTCTTGAGCAAGTCGACGCTCTCCCCGTTGCCGGTTCCCCTCCCGGCGAGATTTTGGAGTTCGTCGACGACGATGAGCTGGGTCCCAGCAGCGCCTATGACATCGACGATGCGGCTGCGGATGCTTCCCATCGATTCTCCGCTGCGGATGTGCATTCCGAAGAACTCAGCGAAGGTGGTCATTAGGAGTTTGCCGGTTGAGGCGGCAGGAACTTCGACGTAGACCACGGGAACCTGGTCGTGAGCGCTGAAGTTTGGGTATGCGCGGGCGTAGTGGTTGTAGACATATCGCATCAAGGACTTGGCGATGGTGGTCTTCCCCACGGTTGAGCGACCCGACAGCATTAGTCCGGTATGTCCGCTGTTGCGGCCGCTGTTCTGTGCAAAGCAGCGTTGCAGCAAGACTTTCGCTTCGTGCAGGTAGGGGGTGTTGAGAACTATGCCGCCTGATAGGTGCAGGATTCTCGCACGGTCGTGTTGGGCCTTGTCGACCGGTGTCATTGCGACGTAGTGCTGCTCGCTCACAGCTTCGGGTTTGGTGAGCGTTTGGGAGAGGTAGGTGTTCAAGCCTTCGCGGTTGAACAGGGCGGACGGTCGGTCGTTGGAATGGAAGTGCAGCATGGTTACTCCTGGTTTGGGTCGAATGGGCTGATGTCGGTGTCGTCCTCTTCGTCATCGAGGAACGAGCTTGGGTTTAGTTCACTCAGCACGCGGGGCTCTTGGTGCATTGCGACCCCGGTAAGTGCAGCGTTCTGGCGCGCTTGGTCGCTGCGTTCGTCGGAGGGATTCAAGTCCTCGGCAAATGGCTCATAAATTCGGAACTCGTCGCGCGCTCGACATTCAATCCACTCGTTTTCACGCGACCGCACCCACACGACTTGTGTGTTGTACGGGTCGTACTTGACCTCCCACTTCCCTCCCCGGCCGGCATGCGCCGACTTCGTGTTTCTGAGGGGGTGGAGTTCCGAGGAGTCATACTCTCGATTGTCGATGGCTACTCCGGTGGAGCTGATGGCACGGAACTGCGCCGGCAGCAGCTCGATATAGCCCGATTCGGAGAGGGGAAGATAGAGGGTTGATGTCAGTTCAGCCGCAATCGCAACCATCTGGTTGGGCGAATAGGTGACACTGCCATCCATGGGGTCGGTGAGGCTGCTGTGCGCCCGGTTCTGCCAGACAGTCCCGACCCAATCGTCGAAGAGTTCGAAGAGTGCTTCCACGCTCATGAGCCTTTGTTTCTCGACCTTGTGACCCCGGTACTCCGGTGAGCGGCCTGTGTAACCAGGCTGGTACTGCGTGAACAGGCTGTGGATGCTGCCAAAAGTGCGTTCCACTATGGCTTTATCGGTGGGGGTGTGGGGCGCCGACAAGCTGATGTCGATACCGAATTTTTCAAGTGCAGCTCGGAAGGTTCCACCGAGGTAGTCCTGACCGTTGTCCATCATGAATCGGCGCGGGTAGATGAACGGGCGGCTAGCTCTGGCCTCTTCCGAATCTGAAGCGGGTATCAACTTCACCTGCGGGTTCAGGAGTTGCACCAGCTCCCGATGACTGGTCCGGTCGGGACGGTTCTGCGGTGGGGTAAGGATTTGCAGCAGAAGCGAGACGTGGTCGATTGACTTTGTTGCCGACAACCGAATTGTTGCAGCCAAGATGCTCCGGGTTCGCACGTCTACGGCAATCGTAAGAATCGGTCGTTCCTGGCCGTTTTTGGTCTTCACAAACATGTCCATCTTTGTTGAGTCGACTTGGATTTCTGAGCCGGGCAGCAATTGAGAGTGCTTTGCGAATGTGCGATTTGGGCGCTGTCCCAACGATTGCCTTGTCTTGGCGCTGCCGGTCGTGTGGCGACCGCCATCAAGAACATTGATGTAGCGGTACATCGATGCAGTCGAGGGCAGAGGCGGGGCCTCCGCACCGTAGCGACGGAGAAGCTCCTCCTCAGTAGTCCGGATGAGCCGTGACTTGGTTCCCGTCGACTGAAGCCGCTGGGCCGCTAATACATGGCAGAGGGCATCGTGTACCCGCGCATCGAGCTGGTCAAGAGGGCCGTGTTGACGTATTGCGCGCCGGTCGACCAGACCCATCGTGCCGCCCTCGCGGAACCCCTTGATTTGCCGCATGATGGTTGCCCGCGAGGATGGTTCCCCAACCCGGCTCAAGTCCTCCAACTTGCTCGCGACGCGTTCTTCGAGCGTCCGCTCAAAGGAATATCGGGAGTCCAATTCGGCACAGTCGTCCCGCTTACCAGTAAGAATTTCCTTGATGTGGATGGCGCGTGCGAGTGTTTTCGAGAGCTGCGTCGAAGCGAGGTCGTCCAGAACCCGAGGTTCCGGTGCCGCAGTCGATTGTTCGCCAACGCGTCGTCGGCTCAGCTCGGCCAAGTGCATGTCGACGTGCTGTCCGGTTGCTGTGTGGCGCAATCGCACCATGTTCCCGCGTTTTTCGATGAAGTCGTAACTGCCGTCGTCAAGCACGATGGGACTCGTTGTCTCGATGGTGTTCACAGTGTTCCCTTTTCGATGAGTGAGCTGCTGGTCAAGCGAACCGAGGTATCGACGGTGAGCGTGCCGTCCCAGAGCAGATGAAACAGCGCGGACCGGGCCTGTGCGAGCGAGTCCATCCCGAGGGCCCTCGCGGCGTCCTGAACGGTCATCGGCGCGGTCAGGGCATCGAGGAGCCGGTCAAGAGCGCTCTGCTCGGGGTAGAACCCGTCGTGTTTGAACTGGGCAAGCCACTCCAGGTTGATACGTTCGGCTGGTTCCAATTCCGTGAGGACTTCGTAGCCCCATCCGACGAGGTCGCAGACTGCCTTCGTTCTAGCGAATTGGGTGATGACCTCGGGTGTGACGCGGTCGATGGGCTTGACGTCATAGAGAACTTGGCGGTGATTGCTGTGTAGTGCGATGAAGTCAGGGAAGTGGGCCACACCGTCAGCAAAGGTGATGCGCATCGGCTGGCTCGCGATGGCCTGAATCTTTTGAGTCATATCCAAGGAAGCAAGTCGTGACGCCTCGGTGTTGGATTCGAACCAGATATGGCGTTTGGTCTGCGAGAAAAAGTAGAGACCGTGGTAGTTCCGTTGTCTGGGGTATCGATTACCTTGTCGAGAAGGAAGAGTCAGATAGAGCTCCTTGCCCAACAGGGCGGTTGACGCGGGCGCTTCGACCCACGTGTTGTTGGTGCCGAGCCATCGCACGTGAGCGTGACCGGACAGGGACTGTGCCTCAAGGGCAACTGTTGAATTAATATTCATGAAGCTCCTATGGGCGGCATTCGGGAATTGCCGGCCCGAAGCCCCGGATCGAATGCGGCTGGTGATTATTTGTGTCTTTTAGACACAGGTAGATTGGTCTCATGAGTGACCCACGCTTTCGCCCACGAGACTTCTGCGCTGATCCGAACCTGTTTGGCAAGGTCGAAGACGTCGAATGGGTAAGTGGCGGCCGGGAGAAAGATCATCTGATCGTGGCGGCCAAAATCCAGCACTACTTTGCGTGGAGAATTCGCAGCCAGATCAAGAAATCGGCACGCCCAACGAAGGTCTACGCGCTGGCCTCGCGGACCAGTTACGACCGTCTGATGAAGATGCTCCGAGGCGAGACGATCATGCGACTCGAAGATTTAGGCCACGCCGAAATAGTTCTCGGTGTGAAGGTTCCCCTGATAGACCTGCCTTTTCGGGGCCTTCCACGCGACTGACGCCAACAACCCCCTCAGCTTGCCAAACGTTTGCACCTAAAAATCGGCCGTCCTCGGTCATCTGCGACTCCTTCCCGGGTCTAACCCGCACTTCGGTGGGCTGGAACCGGTAACGCTACTGACGGAGCCAGCGGACGTTTTGTCGACCCGGATCACGCTCTACTCCATGCCGCGCATAAAGACTTCGACGCGAACACCCGCGTCGGAGCGGAGTATGAGGTGCACGACGAGACACAATCACCGGGGTCCACTGACGGACGGCCCAGCAGAAAAGAACTGCATTGGAACCAACGGATGGCCGATGTCGAACACTTCGTGACCCAAGCTGGCGGCCTCCCCCGAGACAGCAAGGCCCGTCGGGCGGACCCTGCGGCCAAGGTCGAGCTTCGCCTGGCACGATTCCTGCGGTACCAGCGCCACAATGAGTTGCAGCTCACCGACGCTCAGCAGGAGCGCCTCGAAAAGCTGCCGGGATTCGATTGGTCACCGGTTGAGACCGCGTGGGAGCAACGCTGCCAGGACTATAGTTCCTTCGTTCGCGCGCGCGGACGCATTCCGCGTCGGCGCAGTCCTGACCGCACCGAACGGGAACTCGAACTCTGGCATCACCGGCAAGCTCTTCGCCAACGTCGTGGACTGTTGCCCCATCACCTCTGGGTGGCGTTCATCGAGCTTGCGCACGGTGTGCACGGGGTCGACAAAAAACCCTGAACTTTGACCCCTACCGTGTAGCCATGACCACATCAAAGCTCGCTACAGATGCAGCAGCCCAGGCTGCGGCCGACCGAAAGTTTAAGGCCGAGCTAGTCCGGGCTGGAAAACGTATCGAGGGCATCGAGTGGCTCTTTGATTTCGATGATGACCCCGACTTTCCGCTCACTGCCGCTGAGAGCAAGCAGGAACGCCGAAGGGCGGCATTGATGAAGGGTCTTTTGTGGCATGCCTCGGTCGTCATGATCGACGACCTATTCGCTGATCTCGCCGCGATCGAAAGCGGTGACGATCCGGGAGACACCATGATGATTTCCGAGCTTCCCGTCCGCGTCCAAGACGACTACACAGTCTTGTTCGTTCGCAAGTTCCTTGTAGCAACGGTCGAAGTGACAGCGCGACTCACATCCGGGTGGATGCCCCTTGCCTCGACCGCGCAGGAGCTCGCATTGAGTCTTCTTCTGGATAGCGCCGAGGGCATGCGGGAACTATATGGAATCGATCTTGAGCCGACCTGGACCGAGCTGTTCGAGGACTGCTTGTTCGAGGACGAGGACTTCAAGTTTCTATACGACGAGGTTCCTCTGCTCGGCAGTGAACCGCCCGCGCTATGGTTCCGGCCTTTCAACCCGACGAGGCACAGCACCCCGTACGCCGAAGATATATAGGCCCTGCGTTCTGGGTCTAACGCCCAGTTCGGTAGACGTCGCTTTCCTCCAAAGCGACGCAGCAGCGACGATACTTGCGAAATGAGCATTGACGGTCCGTTGTGGGCGCAGGTGTCCGGCGCGGTGAAACATGACCCACGTACCTTGCGGCGACCGGATATCCCGACAACAACCGGTGTCTACGTCTTTTTTCGGGACGGACAGCCCGTTTATGCAGGTCGTGCGAAGGGCGCTAAAGGGCTTCGGGATCGACTCTCCAAGCACCTAGCCAAAAACTTGGATCTCAGCCGAAGTACCTTTCGGGCATCCGTTGCTAGCGACCAATTAGGTCTCAGCCGCTCGGTGACCAGAGCTCGACCTACGGTCTTGACGCTCGACCAAGTCGCACTTGTCAACGACTGGATCTCCGGCTGCCAACTGACTTGGGTCGAATGCGACTCAGTCGATGCGACGATCGCATACGAGCACGCGTTGATCCTCGAATGGCGACCCCCGCTGAACATCAGGTAGCCGGGTTCTGCCGGCCAACGAGGCGTGGCAATGACCTTGACACGAGACGCCGAACGCGGCCAGGAGTAGGGACACCGCTGAGGACACGGACACGGACATGGTGGGGACACAGACATGATGCGGACAGGGACATGATGCGGACAGGGACACGGCACGGACATTGACACGGACATGACATGGGCATGACGCGGACACGGACACGGCACGGACATTGACACGGACATGACATGGACATGACGCGGACACGGACATGGATATGACGCGGACATTGACGCGGACACGACACGGACATGACATGGACATGACACGAAGAGCAGGCCTGCGTACCGCCGTTCTTTAGTCCCCTAGTACTGGGGCGAGTGCCAGGGCTCCACCTCCCCCTAACGTCATGATTATGGACAAGTGGTCGCTCAGCGATAAACAGGTTTACGGTGCCGAAGATGATGAAGAGATGGATGCGATCATGGCGGCGATTGATGCGACCTTAGATCGCGACGAAGGCGACAAGTCGCACCCTTAGTCGTGCCGTCAAAGAAATTGAGCGATGTGTGGCACTCTAGCCAGACACGAAACCCGCACGTGAGGATCCCTAATGTCTAACGCTCAATTTGATGATGTCAATGTCAACGCTGTTGGCGACGCCACCGATGAAGAGCTGGAAGTAGTTGAAAAAGAGCGAAACGATATCCGGAAGTTCATCAAGACACTCAGCGGAACCGACATCAAGTCGGGTGGTTGGTTCGAAAAACTCATTGCTCACGGTCTGAGTTCCTACACGGAGAAAGCAACTTGGCAGTACTTCCAAGATAAGTACAAGGGTGTTCCCGCGAATGCCATTGTCGATCAGCGGATCAAGATGGCAGCGCGATACGCCGCGATCGAAGGTGGGCTTTCCGCAACCGCATACACGGGAGCAATCGTTGCCACCATTGGAAGTCTTGGCGGAGCCTCCCCGTTGACTGTCCCTGCTGCGGTCGTGACGGTCATGGTGGATGTCGCGTTCATCACGCAGCTCCAACTCCGATTGGCTCATGACATAGCTGTCCTCTACCGGGTTCCTCTCGACCTTTCAGACCCCGCTGACATGTGGAAGCTCATCAGAGTCGCGTTCACGATTAAGGGCGGGGAGTTTCTTCGTGAGGGTTTAATTAAGGCGGTTCCTGCCTTCTTACGCCCGGTCCTCAAGAGTTTCTTCTCAGGGTCAGTGCTTGCTGTTCTCAAGGGGCTTCCTTTCGTCGGGAAGTACCTTTTGCAGCGCAACATCATCAAAATCGGTATCCCGCTGGTCGGCATCCCTCTTGCGGTGTTGCTGAACCACTACACGACGCTTCTCGCAGGGCGGCACGCGCAAGCCGTGTTCCGCAATGAGGCGCGGGTCATCGAACTAGCAGAGAACCTGAGCAAACGGAGTCAGCACCCGCAATTGATGTTGTGGGTCGCCTGGCTCGTCATCACGGCTGATAAGAAGATCACCGACGACGAAGCGCTACTCATTCGGCACCTAGTGAGCGCAGTCCACGACCATCACCAAGTGGTCGACGAAGATCTCGCTCGCCTTGTCGAGGTCGATCCTGAAGATGTTTGGCGTCGAGTGCAGGCTGAAACCGGAGATCTTAGCGACATCCTCGAAATGGCCGAAGAAGTAGCCAACGTGGATGGAGCCATGAACGCGAAAGAAAAAGCAATCATTGCCGAGCTGCAAGATCGATGCGGCCGAGCCTGATTCGCTCGCGCTTCAGCAGAAGCAATGCAGACGGCGTCCTAGTCGAGCAGCATGCGGGTCATCCTTTGGCTTCAAAACGGCTCCAGTCGATGCGGTCAGACTCAGATAACTCCGCGTTCGTTCGTGAGAACACTCCCGACCCGACGAGAGGGTTTTTGGCATTGAATCTAGCCTTCGGGTGTGCGGTTTCGATCACGGAATGAATCGACTCGTCGATAAGTTTGCGCTTCGCTATTGCGGGGTCACCCCAAAGTAGAAATACGACCCGCTTCGGCCGTCGGCTGAGGGCAAGGACCGCTTCGTCAGTGAAGATCTCCCAGCCCTGACCCTGATGCGAACCAGCGCTTCCATCGCGAACGGTCAGGGTTGTGTTGAGGAGCATGACGCCCTGTTCGGCCCAGCCTTCCAAGTTGCCGTGCTCCGGTGATTTGATCCCGAGGTCACGCTCCAGTTCTTCATGGATCTTCCTCAGCGAAGGAGGCTTTCCCGCGTCGATTTGAACCGAGAATGCGAGGCCGTGGGCCAGCCCATGACCGTGATACGGATCCTGCCCGAGAATCACGGTATTAACGCACTCGAATGGAGTCTTCTCGAATGCTGCAAACGTTCTATTGGGCGGCGGGTACACAACACTTGAGGCCCGGGCTTCGTCAACAAACTTCACCAGGTCGCGCCAGTAATCCTTATTGAACTCGTCGTCGAGCTGTCGCGCCCATTCGCCATGTAACCGTTCATCCCGAAGACTGCCTGGCCGCACAAGAGGATCAGTCTCCGTCAAGGGGGGAGTCGAATTGACCATAAGGACAGGCTACGCCGTCCACACTCGGCTGCTACTTCTACGTCTCGCTTCAGCTCACAGCCCGGATCAAGCAGGTGAAGCATAGGGCCCGGCGGGGACTCATGTTGAATACAGGCACCTGCCGTTGCAATCATTCCGTCGACGGGAGAAATATTGGGCAGCGACAGGTGCCGAGCTGATCTCACGCTCCAGTAAAAACCTGTTGATCAGGTGCTCCCACATCGCTCCACAGAGAACACCTCTCGCTGCTACTTTAGTAATACTCAGTAAGGATGCTGGCTGAAGACGAGAAGAGAATAACTGGATGAACGACGATCGTTATGAGCCACTTGCGTTCGATGGCTCCTATGTCGGCCCGAGCTTAAGGGAATGGCAAAAGAGGGCCTTTGGTGCTTGGGAAGACAACGGTTCTTCGGGCGTTGTTGAGGCCATCACGGGCACTGGTAAGTCGTTGGTTGGAATTGCGGCGATACGACAGGTCATTGCGGAGGGCGGCGGCGCACTCGTTCTTGTTCCTACGCGGGCACTCTTGACCCAGTGGCAAGGGGAACTCCGCAGAAAGCTGCCAAAGGCAAGAGTCGGAGCTTTCACTTTTGGCCACAGCGACTCTTTTCGAGATTACGACGTTATCGTCTCAACCGTTCAGTCGGCTCACAAGAATCCTCCTTTGCCGAGGAGTCTTGGCCTTTTGGTGGCTGATGAGGTGCATCGATACGGTTCGAAGAACTTCTCGAAGGCGTTGCATCCAGCTTTTGGCCGTCGACTCGCACTATCCGGAACCTATGAACGTCAGCAGGACAGCGGTATAGAGGACTACCTTGCGCCGTACTTTGGTCCGGTTGTGTTCAATTATGGGTATCGTGAGGCACTTCAGGACGAGGTCGTGTCACCATTCAAGATTGCGCTAGTGAGCACCACATTTAGCGCGGCCGAAAGAAAAATATACGAGAACGCGAGCAAAGATGCTTCGGATGCGCGCATGAAGCTTTCCAGAGAGTACTTTTACTCTGATGACTGGGGAGAGTTCTTCGCTCAGGTTCAGCGTCGTCTGAAACGCCAGGATGACCGGTATCAGAGCATCTGGGACACAGAGACCGAACTATGCTCGAAGTGCATATCCGCATTCGCGCTCCGTCGCTCGACACTGGCCGAGGCGAGGGACAAGGAATACTTTGTCGGGAAGCTCGGCGGGGTGTTCGACGCCCTCTCGGGAACGCTTGTCTTCACAGAGACCAAGCACAGTGCTAATCGGTTGGCTTTCGTCATCAATAAGAGAGCCTCGACGTGGCCACTCACTAGTGACTCATCACACTCGGAGCGCGAGGAGAAGCTGCGATGGTTTGGGCGAGGGAAAATCAAAGCCCTATGCACGCCCCGAATCCTCGACGAGGGCATCGACGTACCGGAGGCTGAACTAGCCGTTATCGTCGCGGCAAGCCAAACCCGGCGGCAGATGATCCAGCGAATGGGGCGCGTTATCCGTCTAAAAGCGCATGGTCGAGAAGCGCGGCTAGTTGTCCTCTATGTGGAGAACACGTCAGAGGATCCGTTCAACGGGGGACATGAGGCATTTCTTGACGAGATCCTTCCGTTCGCCCGCGAGCAGGTCGCTTTCAGCTCGACCGAACCAGAGCTACTATCAAGCTGGCTAAGCCCCGCTACGATGCCCTCTCTTCAATTGACCGAAACTAGTCCATATGTTTGACATAAGAGAAGGAGCCCTTCTATGAATGAAAACAAAAAGCCTTATCAGTGCTGGATGCATTTTGATCCCACTGTTTCTGGAGTATGGATCGGTTTCGGGCGAGACCTTCAACCAGCTTGTGGCCAGTCAGAGTACATCGGCGTTACCAACTACTCCGACATCGTCGATTGCGTGAAATGCAAGAAGAATCTCGCAAAGCAAGCACGATAGTGGTCGGTGGGATTACGGAGTGTTCAGCGATGCAGCCGCGGCGGCGTTCACGAGTAGCCCGGCGATCCACATTGGCATGACCAGCGTCCACTATGACACTGACACTGCCGAAGCCCGAGAGCCTAGGATCTAGTTAAGCCCGAAGAACCGCTCGAAGAACGCGGCAAGCTGGCCCAGTACCCGCTGCTTCTTCTCTCCATGGCCGCCTTCGGCCGAGAAGCGGGAGACGGGCGGCAAAACCTTGGTGATGGCGGTGCCCTGGGTCTGGATTGCACCGTCACGAAATGCGCGTTCTATGAACGCACGTGTCTCTTCTGGTTTCAGGCCTTCGGCCAGGATGATTGCGTCAAGCTCAGCCGCGCGCCGGGACTCGATGAAGGTTCGCCATTCTTCGTCTATTTCACCGGTAGTTGACAACGAATCGACGAAGGCCTCGACGAGGTCCTTTTTGTTCCGCAAGCTCGGAGAGGCATCAACTGCGCGGGTGATGGTCGCGCGAATTTCGGTGTCATCACCGTCTCCGCGTTCGGCGCGATACTTCTGCACCAGCATGAGGATGTAGTCGACGTTGATTTCGACCTGCTTGATGAGTTCGATCTCGAACACGACGTCGTCGTTGATCGACTCCTTCTCGGCATCCGTGTCCCGACGAAACTCGGCCCACAGGTTCAGGTAGACGCTGCGATAGTCCTGGCTTTGCCGTTCGGTGAGCATTTCCTGACCGGAAAACTCGTCAAACGAAGTGAGGATGTTCTGTAGACGCAAGATCGCACCGAACAACGCGATGAACTCTTTCTGCGCTGACTCTCCCACAATCGGGGCACCGAGAGGGAACGCTTCGAGGAGTTCGGTCACCTTCTCGGCATACTCAGTGAAGTACTCGGCGTAGGGCTTGAGAAGCACCACGCCGCCGGCTTCCTTGTTGCCGAACAGGGCGATTGCGTCGTTAGTTTGCTCTTCGAGGTTACGGAACGAGACGATGTTGCCGTAGGTCTTGACCGAGTTGAGGATGCGGTTGGTGCGCGAGAAGGCCTGGACCAGCCCGTGGGTGCGCAAGTTCTTGTCTACGAAGAGGGTGTTCAGGGTGGTGGCATCGAAGCCGGTGAGGAACATGTTGACCACGATGACCAAGTCGATGTCGCGGTTCTTCAGCCGCAGAGAGAGGTCTTTGTAGTAGTTCTGGAAGCTGTCGGCCGAGGTGTCGTAACTGGTGCCGAACGTTTCGTTGTAATCCTCGATAGCGTTTTCCAGAAAGTCACGCGAGCTCTGATCGAGCCGGCCAGTCTCGAACTCCTCCTCGTCCAGCAGGCCGTCGGCTTCCGCCTCATTCGTGGCGTAACTGTAGATGATGCCAATCTTCAGCTTCTGGTAGCCGGGATTATCAAACGCAAGCTGCTCCTGTGCACCCATAAACGCGTCGTAGTAGCGTTTCGCCGCATCAATGGAAGCGGTGGCAAACAGGGCATTGAAACCGCGCAGCCTTTTACCTTCCAGCGTGTAGTGCTGGGTGCGTTTCGTTTTCTGATCGAAATGTTCGAGCACGTAGTCGACGACTTTGCCAATGCGTTCCGGGGCGAGAAGCGCTCGTTCCGTGTCGATGGCAGACACCTGCTTGTCAACGACGGCACCGACTTTGACGGTGTTGACGTAGTCGATGCGGAATGGAAGCACGTTCTTGTCGGAGATGGCATCGACGATCGTGTAGGTGTGCAGTTTTTCACCGAACGCCTGCTCCGTTGTTTTCAGTTGCGGGTTGCCTCCCGCGCCCGAGTTGACGGCAAAAATCGGAGTGCCGGTGAATCCAAACAGGTTGTACCGCATAAATGCCTTGGTGATCGCGGTATGCATATCGCCAAACTGGGAACGGTGGCACTCGTCGAAGATGATGACGATGTGTCCGCCGTAAATGGCGTGACCTTTGTTGGCGGCAATGAAGTTAGCGAGCTTTTGGATGGTAGTGATGATGATGCTCGTCGACGGGTCTTCAAGCTGCTTTTTCAGCACCGCAGTGGAGGTGTTGGAGTTCGCCGCCCCCTTCTCAAACCGCTCATACTCTCGCATTGTCTGATAATCGAGGTCCTTACGGTCGACCACAAACAGCACCTTGTCGACACTTGGCATGCGGGACGCCAGTTGAGCGGCTTTGAAGCTCGTAAGGGTTTTGCCGGAACCGGTGGTGTGCCAAACGTAACCACCGGCGTCTAAGCTGCCGAGTTTTTCGTAGTTGGTGGATACGTCGATGCGCTGAAGGATGCGTTCGGTCGCCACAATTTGGTACGGACGCATCACCAGCAGCATCCGGTCAGCGGTGAGCACGCAGTATTTGGTGAGTACGTTGAGCAGACTGTGCTTGGCGAAGAAGGTTTTCGCGAACGCGGGGAGATCCTGGATGGGCTTGTTCTGGGCGTCCGCCCACCAGGACGTGAACTCGAACGAGTTTGAGGTCTTGCGCTTAGTGCCTGTGGTCTCGTTGACGTGTTCGCGACGTGTTGTGTTGGAATAATACTTGGTGAGCGTGCCATTGCTGATCACGAACAGTTGCACATACTCGAAGAGCCCAGTGCCGACCCAAAAACTGTCGCGTTGGTAGCGGCCGATCTGGTTGAAGGCCTCACGAATGTCGACCCCACGCCGCTTCAATTCGACGTGCACCATCGGCAAGCCGTTCACGAGCACAGTGACGTCATACCGGGTGGCGCGCGAAGCCTCACGCTGTAACTCGGCACCGTCACCTTGGCTGATCTCATACTGGTTGATGACTTGGAGCCGATTGTTGTGGATGTTGGCCTTGTCGATAAGTAGCACGTTCTTGGTGCTGCCGTCGTCGCGCTTTAGAAGCTGAACGTGGTCTTCCTGAATCCGAACCGTCTTCTCTGCAATGCCATCGTTCGCCCCCGTGATGCGTTCGCTGAAGAACTGTTCCCACTCGGCATCAGAGAATTGGATGTTGTTGAGGGCTTCGAGCTGCTTGCGCAGGTTCGCGACGAGTTGCGCTTCGCTCGTTATCGGCAGGTACTCGTAGGCCTGGCTTTGAAGTAGCCGGATGAACTCCCGCTCCAGCTCCGCCTCAGACTGATATGCGGACGCGCTTGATGCATCGGACACGAACTCAGCAACAACCGTGTTCTCGATGCTGACAGCGATCGGGTCGAACCGTTTGGCAGGCGCTTCGCTCATGTCACTAACTCCTTAAAAGCGAAAAGGCGGTCGCGGTAGTACTCGTACTGCTTGCGGCGGGCTGCAATTTCCGCAGGTAGTCCAACGCTCACATCATTAACTAGCACGTCAAACTTGTCGAGAATCGCGAGAACTCGCTCCTGCTCAACCAGCGGCGGGACTGGAACCTGCATGTCTCGCAATACCGTCCAATGGCGGTTGTAGCCACGACTCGGGATCTCCAGCGTTGAAATTACGTGGTAAAGGTATCGGGTAAGCACACCGTCGACGCCCTGCAAAATTTTTGTCCCGTCGGCGCCCGCCGCAAACGAGAAGTCCGCCCATTTGACCGCCCGAGTATGGTCTCCGAAGATCACGTACTCGC
>Ga0307486_1002098_pt1 | contig 14329 bp, 15 predicted proteins | sample CBIW02metaG_FD_203663 | JGI IMG/M metagenome (GOLD analysis project Ga0307486, IMG submission 203663) | Sea-ice brine microbial communities from Beaufort Sea near Barrow, Alaska, United States - CBIW 0.2 | ecosystem: Environmental > Aquatic > Marine > Coastal | place: USA: Alaska | collected... | reverse complement strand
CACACGTAATGGGTATGACAATCACCATCAATCGCGTATCCACTGGAGTCCCAACCGGAGGGCAGTTCGCAGAGCACACCCGCGGAGAATCCACCGTAGTCCTTGAGCCACTACAGCTCCAATCTGGTGTCTACGTTGACGTCGAACGTCACGACTATTTGGACCGCACCTACACCGAGTCGGTCAACTCAGCCTCGGGTTTCGCCGATGACGAATTCAAGGTACTGACCGACAACTACCTCGTCGCCGCCATCTGGTCATCAACTGACGACACGGACGATGAGAGCCGCGAGCTCGATGAGAACTTCGACCGCACCAACTTCACACCCAGTGCCCTTGAACGTGCCCGCCGCGACCTCCACGATTTCCTGACCAACAACCGCGAACTTGTCGAAAAGGCCAAGGAGACCAAAGCATATGGTGTTGATGAGACCGGCACTGTCGGTCGGCTCGCCCATGACTTCTGGCTGACACGCAACCGCCACGGCGCAGGTTTCTGGGACCGCAACGAACTTGACCGCGAAACCCGTGATGGCCTCACCGCAGCGGCGGAAGCTGCCGGGGAGCTGCACGTCACCGTACTCAGTGATACTGAGTTGGAATTTGTATGAACAAGGTAGCCCGGGTGCATTCGGGATCCCCCGAAGCGGGGCAGTTTGCTGGCAGCGTCAACGACGAAGCCGACATTGCCCTAGAAGCACTCATCCAAGACCGTGACGCCTTCTGGGCGCCGGGCAGCATCCACTCTGCTGGAGGATACGACAACATTGTTGTCGACGACACCCTGGGCAGCACCACCTATGAACTTGCTGGCGAACCCCACCGCGATGACGGCCCGGCAGTGATCCTCGCCGACGGAACCGAACAATGGTACTGCGAAGGTGTGCTGCACCGAGATGATGACCTGCCCGCAAATGTCAGTTCAACAGGGGAGCGTGAATGGTATCGCTACGGATCGCAGCATCGCGACGGCGATAAGCCAGCAGTAATCCACCCGGACGGCAGCTCCATCTACCTCCAGGATGGCAAACTCCATCGCGGTGGCGGCAACCCCGCCGTCGTCTACAGTTCCGGCCACACCGAATGGTGGATTGAAGGCGAACTGCACCGACCTCATGAATACGGCCCAGCACGAATCCGCTCAAATGGTGACGAAGAATTCTGGGAACAGGGCAAGATAGTGAAAGGAGCGCGAAGCCACTAATGGATACGAAAGTGCGAGTGAAGGCCGGACGTCCCGCCGGTGGCGAATTTGCCAACCGTGAACATCAGGAGGCGAGCATCGAACTGTCAGAGGAGACGTTCGACGAATACCCCGAATTTGAACAGGATCCGGACCACGGACGTGTATTCAACATCCCTGCCGAGAATGTTCACCTGGCGATGGCTCAAATCGACAAGGCCAACCGCCGCCTCGAACGCGCCGGCGTAGATGCCCGCTTCACCGTCGAAACTGAACTCGACACCAAAGAGATTGACGGCCGCCACTACGAATTTGCCCGCATGACCTTGAACGAACCGAAACTCGGGTTCGAAGGTTGGGAATTCACCGGAGCGCATCAACTCACCGCCGACGGCCAAGTCATCAGCTACGGCGAGAACGCACCCGAAGTCACAGACGCAAGCTGCGACCACTGCGGCAAGAACCGCCGACGCGAATCCGTCTACACCCTCCATTCCGAAACCGAAGGGGACATGCAGGTCGGCAAAAGCTGCCTCACCGCATTCCTGGGCATCAAACCCGAAGGACTGTGGGCGCTGGAAAGCCCCATCGACCTCGCAGAATTCGAAGAGCCTGACGACCCCGACTGGTCACCGAGCCCCGCCTCACAGGTTTACGACGCCGAAGAACTCATCGTCGCGGCCCTTGCCGCATCCAACGACGGTCAGGACTTCATCTCACGCGGCGCCTCGACGATGGAAGACCGCGCCACCGCTGACGAAGTGCTCATGGGCTTCGACGCGCTCCTCCAGGCCGAGACCCCTGCACGCGCCGCGCGCGCCCGAGAGATCCTTGAATGGGTGAGCGCCATCCCCGAAGATGAAGACAGCGACTACCTCATCAACCTCCGCCAGGCTATCGGCGGGGAACGACGCATCGTCAAGGCCAAGCATGTCGCATTGGCGGTATCTGCCATCAGTGCAATCGGTCACGAACAACGCCGCGCCGAAGCTGAAGCGGCACGGGCACTACGGGAGAAGAACAAAGTTCGGTCATTCCTGGCCGCACCGAAAGAGAAGCTCGAAGACATCGAAGCGACCGTCCTATCCACACACACATTCCCCGGCGTGCACTACAACACCTACACAACACTGGTGAAGCTCCGCGGCGCCGACGGGCACACCATCACCTGGTTTGCCTCCGGCGTCAAGGACTACAAGGAAGGTGCGACTGTCAAGGTGAAGGGCACAGTCAAAGCCAACGAAGTGTTCAACGACGAATATCAGACAGTGCTCACCCGTGCGAAGATTACTGACCCCGAGAGCGGGAAAGTGCTCGGCGAGGTCAACACCGGGTTCATCGACGAATACTAGGGCATGTGGGCTGGTGGCGTGAGCGTTGCCCGCACACATGAATCACATGGACAACATTTCACGTACCGCCGCTGGCGTACCCACAGGCGGCGAATTCGCAGCCCACACCCGAAACGAAGCAGACCTCAACATTATTGGGCCGACGCTGGATCCCATCGCCCTCACGGGCGAATTCCAGCCCTGGGAGAACGATTTATTGGCACACAATCCCTATCCAGAGACGATGCCAGAACCTGTGCTCGGCATCGAGTTCGACGACGGCCCTCGCCTCAACGTCACCGTAGGTGACGAGACCTTCACCTTCTGGGAAGATGACGAAGGCGAACTCTTCGACACGACCCTCCAATCCGAAGACGGCCGCTTCGGATTCTCCGACGATGACGGGGCTGAAGAGCATGAACAGTTCGTGGACTGGGCACACTCCATCCGCGGAAATATCAGTGCCAACATCTATGCCGCCACAACGGCTGCCATCAACTTAGGCGTCCAAGAACAGCTCATCAAGATCGCACTCCGCAAGTAGCGCAACGCCTCCGCTAAGGGGTCTCAGTCACTCACACCGAGGGGCTGTGACCGTTCCTTTCTGAGTACGTTTTAGTTTCATAAACGTTTCTCACCCCCGAACGGTCTTGGGGTTCATGTCTGATGGTTCCCGGTTAGCCGGACAGCTTTGGAGGCTGGCGGCGGTATCGGGCCTTTTCAGGACCAGCGTCCACAGGCTTCATCCGACTCTCAGTCAGTGGGGCGGTCAGCCGCATCCTCTGTTGCGGCCTCACCTCATCTTTCCGTCGTCGGATGCGATGCCCGTGGGCGCGTCTGCCGATCGCTACTGCTGCCGCCTGATGGCGGGTGGCGGTGTGATCAGAAGTTCTTTGACGCAGTGGCACAGTCCAATGCTGTGCTCCCCACCGCGAGGTGTATGCGGGGTCAACGGCGATGATGTAGATGCCGCGGTTGGCGGCCATGGCTGTGAGACGTTCCCGGAATTTGCCGGTCGGGATTCCGGCGACTGTGCGGCGGAATCGTTTCCCTCGACCGCCGCGACCCATGGTCTCTCGGCCGGATGTTCGAGCGTCCGAAAAGTTGAGATTCTCAATCGCTATCGCATCAGCTCCAGCAGTAACAGCAGCATCCAGAAGTGTGGTGATTGCCTGACGCAGATGCCCGTCTCGGGTGTTGGCGGTGAGGCCATCCACCAGAAGAGGGATGATGTCGGGAGTGCCGACAGGGTTGCCGGAAGCGTCAATAACAGCGGCAGTCAGATGGTCGGCATTGAGGTCAACACCGATGATTCGCCCACCCCAAAATGTTGCCACCGGCGGTACGGGCGCTGGCGGATATGACCAGGAGGCGTTCACATACCAGCGGTCAACATCTGCGTCATAGGTGATGGCATAGCGAATGGATCGCTGTGTTTTGACACGGTCAGCCCATTCGCTGCCACGCAGAGCAAAAGTGATAGGGGCGGTGATGCGCAGACGCGGTCCGAGGATGTCGGTCAGAGCTGCGGGGACTTTGATCTGCAAAGTGCCGTCAGTTTCCACTCGGATAGTTTGATTGCCGAACGGGGCGCCTGATTCGCCATCGGCGGTCAGAAACATGCGGGCACTATCCCATCGGGTGCGCCATTGTGTTTCGGTCAGGCCAGCAGCAACCAGATTCTGTCGTGCCTTCCACAGCCGTGAACCACCGACCGCGATGGCCGGTGTGCCCAATGAAACATTGGCTTCGGCCGCTGCCAGACGGGTTTTGAGGCCAGCCATACGCACGGCTTTGGCGGCATGCTCTGTACGGCTGCGGTATCCGGCAACACCGGCTGTGGTTTTGGTGCCGACCGGCACCACAAGACGTTTCTCCAAAGTCAGGATCGCTGCTGTGAGGTTCTGAACCTCTGCGACAAGGCCGCGCATCCCCAACCGATATTGGTCTTCGACAGCGCGGGTGATGGATCCTGCCCAGCGAGAAGAAGTTGTGGAGGTGAGACCACGTTTACGTTCTGTGCGCTGATTCAAGACTTTGGGGACAGCACCGATCTTCGTCCGGGCGACAAGGTCACTGCGAAAAGCACTGCCCAGATAATCACCGATCTGACGCAACGCATCAGCTTCCTCGCCGGTTGGGTGCAGACGGGTTCTGGTGCTGGTTCCGGTGGGGCGCGCGACAACGAAAGACTCCGCAATTTTGCGAAGCTTCGGTGTTGCCGGTCGCGCGACTGTCACAGCTTTTGTGCCTCCAACATATCTGTGCGCGGCAATTCATCCTCATGGGCGGAAGTGTCGGAAGCGGCGGCGTCCACTGCGGCTCGCGCCCGATTCACTGCGGCTCGCGCCCGATTCACCGCCGACCGGCGGCCATACAGTCGGGCACAAAACGATGTCAAAACTTCGGTCATGTCCCGCACTAGATCATCATCATCGAGCTCAGCCGGATCAACAACGACCAGCCGGCGCCCACTGGCGGCCAACGCCGCTTCGATAAGTTCGGTATTCATTCGACCTAGACGGTCTCGATGTTCCACAACCACGGTTGTCACCAAGGGATTTTCCAGCAGCTTCCGCAGCTTCGGCCGGGCACCATTCATCCCCGAACCGACCTCAGAGACCTCAGAGACCGCAGCCACCACCGGCATGCCAGTCACGGACGCCCATGTTTGCAAGCGGTCGGCCTGCCGGATAAGATCGGCTTTCTGATCATGGGAGGACACCCGAGAATATAGCCCCAGGCCACCGACATTCACCGGCTCGACAACACCAACATTCTCGGGAAACACCATGATCGTTTTTGGTCCCACCCGTTCAGCAGGTACCGGCAGCACACCGTCCCGGAACCAGCGATACGCCGTTTGTGGATGTACGTCATTGGCCAAGGCCCAGTCTTTTAGCTTCACAACAATGGAACATGCGGCGAAACAGGGCCGACTATGGAGCAGGAGCGAATCAGAGCGAACTAAAGACTAGTGACCGGTGAGCAGTTGCCAACCCCTTCGCCGCATCTTCTAGGGTATGACCACAATCGCCACACCCTACGAAGACCTCCTCCGCGACACCCTCGCCAACGGCGCCCACAAGTCTGACCGCACCGGAACCGGCACCCGCAGTGTCTTCGGCCGCCAACTGCGTTTTGACCTCGCCGAGGGCTTCCCGCTCATCACCACCAAGCGCGTCCATTTCAAATCCATTGCCTACGAGCTGCTGTGGTTCCTGCGCGGCGAAAGCAATGTCTCGTGGTTGCGCGACAACGGTGTCAGTATCTGGAACGAATGGGCTGACGAAAACGGCGAACTCGGCCCCGTCTACGGAGTCCAATGGCGTTCCTGGCCAACACCAGACGGCGGCCAGATTGACCAAATCGCCGACGTTGTTCAACAAATCCGAGATAACCCCGACTCCCGCCGACTCCTAGTCACCGCCTGGAACCCCGCCGACGTCCCCAACATGGCGCTACCGCCCTGCCATGCGCTGTTCCAGTTCTACGTCGCAGACGGCAAACTCTCCTGCCAGCTCTACCAACGAAGCGCCGACCTGTTCCTGGGCGTCCCATTCAACATCGCCAGCTACGCCCTCCTCACCCATCTTGTAGCCGAACAAACAGGGCTTGAAGTCGGCGACTTCGTCTGGACTGGCGGGGATTGCCACATCTACGACAATCATGTCGACCAGGTGAATGAACAGCTTTCACGCGAACCCCACAAAGCGCCACAACTCCGAATCAACGCACTACCATCCGATGTGTTCGGCTACGACTTCGAAGACTTCGAGGTCATCGGCTACGAACATCACCCGGCCATCCGAGCACCAATAGCGGTCTAGTCCTCAAGCCCCACAGCGCGCGCAGCCCGACCAACGTCAGACTGCGCGCGCCAATGTGTTCCGGACACATCCTCGGGTTCTGCTGACTTCACGATAGCGGGGCGTGAACGTCACGGTGCCTGGGGGAGTGCGAGAGTGTGCCCGGCGGAGCTGTGAGCTCAGAGGTTTGGTGGGGCGGGTGGCTGTCACCGTTCGATTACATCCGACGATGTAACTGTTCGGTGACAGTCCGGCAGTCGGCAGCGACGTCCGGGCGGCTGCCGCGCACAGACAGGAGTATGAACGCATCTGCGCAGCTCATCAGCAAACTCCCCCTCAAAGAGATGGACGGGGCGCTGCTGTTCCCTGCTGTGCAGGCTGAGGCCGCCCGTGTCGGCCATGACGTCCCGCTGGTGAGTTCAGCCATGAACCTCGCCTCATACCTCCATCGCAAGCAGACTCGTGCGAACCGTGGCGACCTGCCCCGCACCTGCTACATCGAACATCCGCTGCGCGGGACGATGCGTGCCTACCGCTATGGCGTCACCGACATTGACATCATCATCGGCGAAATCCTGCACGACACCGTTGAGGACAACCCCCTCGAATTCGCTGCACAAATCGCTGGACGACCGACCGACGATGAAGCCCGAGCTCGGGTCGCTGCCTTCTGGAGCATCGACAACATGTACGGCCCGGGCGTTGAGGCAATCGTTCGCGGCATGACCAACGACATCTCTGTTCCCGATCTGAGCCGTGCGGAGAAGCACGCCAACTATGTGAAGCATGTGGTCATCGCGATCGAAGACCCTCGGGTGGCGATCGCCAAGTTCATCGACTTTGTCGACAACGCCGTGGGGCTGCATCACAATCTCCAGGGTGCAGGGACGGGCATGGTCGTGCGTCTTGCCACCAAATACACCCCGCTCGTCCCCATATTCTTCGAACGCCTCCAGCGCGATGATGTGCGTGCACTTGTCAGCGCCAATGGTCATAACAGCATGATGGCGCACCTGCAACTAGGTGCGGACCGTCTATCGGGGATTCTCCGACAGCACGGTTCTGCTTAGACGGTGCAGGCAACAGCAGAAGCCGACAGTCTCTGGGCCGCACCTCCGCCTCTGAGCCGCACCCATTGAGGGTATGAGCAAAGAAAATCGCGTCCTCCCCGGAGTCCCCACTGGTGGACAGTTCGCACCCCACGCACGCACTGACAGCGACATCTCACTAGTCGCTGACAGGCATGAGGATGAAGTCGCAACTGGGCGTGCAGCCTTCGACGCTGCCGTCAATAAAACCCAACAAGCCTATGCAGCTACACGTCCCGCCCGTGCGGCATTCGACAACTCGGTAGACCTGAGCCCCGACTACTACGTCCAGCTCACCAAACTTCAGACCGCCGTCGACGCCTGGCAGAGCTCGCTGAAGGAACAGGAGCGCCTCGGAGTGCTCGTCACTGCCGACAATGCTCCACAGCCTGCGACGAACCTTGATGAAGCTGTTGAGCAGACCGCCCAGGCGCGTGCAGCCGCTCGAAGCTCACGCACCGCGTTCCAGAACTCGACCGAAGGCACAGACGTCTACTACCGACGCTTGGAAGTTCATGGCGATGCCACCACTGCACTAAACCAAGCCATTCATGTCGAGCAGGGATTTGGCGGCACCGGTGAAGACCCTTCGGCGCGTGGCGGTGGCGACTGGGGCATGCGATGACCGTCACCCAACTGGCACGGACACCCCAGACGTCGGTGACGACGTCATTAGCTACACGACCGACATTCGCACCCACATCATCGACCATCATGGCCACCCACCCCGTGTCTACCGCGACATCTATGACCCCGGCGAAGCCGGCAGCAGCCTTTGGTCGAAAACCACACAGCGCAAGATGAAAGAAGCGAAGGAACGACGAGATGCGCTGCCGACGGCCGTCGTGACGGGCGGACGATCGACACCGTGGTGAAGCTTGGCCATCGAAGGTCCTATCGCTGATCACCGTGCATGCGGCTGCGTAGCCGACGGACAACCATCACCACCACTGTGTGGCCGACGTGACGCGAAACGCGAGTCGGTCCGTCCTGTTAGTCCCTGGTCGGGAAGGGCCGAGCATGAGGTCTTACAGCGCCAGCTGTGCGCAAGTGTCCTCTAACTGCCACGCCGCCACCTCGACTGATGCTTATGTATTCCTTGTCGATGTCGAGTTGATCGACCAGTGACTGAACCTCCGGATCCCCGGAAAGGTTGTTCTTGAAGTAGCTCACTGCGTTGTCAGCTAATTCTCTCCAGAGCCATTGCTCGTCATCGGTGAGTGGCCGCTTCCACTCAGCTCTTGCGGTTTCGAGCGCGCCGCGAATAGCAGAGTCCCCTGCACGAACTTCGTCAAAGAGGATGTCGTCCCTGTTGCAGACTGTGACCCTGTCGACTGGTGAACCTGCTACAGAAATGGCTGCCAGCGTCGCCGGTAAGGCGCTGAATGACACCTCGTGAGCGCCCAGTGGAGTGAATCTCGCTTGGCCGCCGCTTCGTGCGTCTGTGACGAATCTTCTGGCTATCGACACGTGGCTGATCTCTGGCGGCACAGCAACGAGAACTGCCTGAACAGTGAAACCGTTGCTCTTGAATTTCCTCGCAGTTGCGATCGTCACATCCGGGTTCCGGAAGGTCCCTTCGACTAACACGCTGATCCGATGCTCGGCAGCGTAGTCGATCGATCGCTCAACCCAACCACTGAGAGCCTGAGCTGTGGCCATTGGCATATCAGCCGGCGATGACCTCATGAGTCTTCGGTAATGGGGATGAAACGGACGAAGGTCGTCGCCGATGATCGCGATGACCTGCTGCTCGCTTGCAACGGAGGCGTCCTGGCCAGCTTTTGTCTTTCCTGCGCCAGGTTGCGCGCCAATGAGGATCAGTAACGGATTCGGTGGGGGAGCGACTTCGCCGAAGATAGCGGGTACGACCGACTGAACGAATATGTCATCAAGAGTGGCTGCGCTGAGCGCGTAGTCATCAGGATTCACTTGCGCTCGCGTACCTCGCGTCAAAGTCAGCGGCTGCCTTCTTCTGGGCGGCGATGTCGCGTGTATCCACTGCAAGGGTCTGAGCTCGAATCGCACGGATCTCCTGAATGGCGGGGTCGTCCATTCCGCCAAAAGTGACTCGCTCTGCATACACAGAAACCAGCCGATTGGCCGCCTCACGCATGGTGTCGTAGATCACAACCGGGTCTTCGGCGACGTTCGCTTTCATCAGTTTCATCGTCATATCCCCTCTATGCGCGGCATAGCACTAGAACTGTGCCTCTCTGACATCAATCGTACGCCGAAGTGTCGCAGTAGGGGCGGCAACCATGGAAAGACACCGTTCATCTCACTGAAATCGTGGGCCCGACACTTGTTCGATCGGGTAAGTCTATGCGTGTGCGCTGACGGTGGGAACGACCAAACTCCGGGGCTGCGGTCCCGGGCAGCGACCGGACGAAGATTCCGCCGCATACCGTTCCTTTCTGAGTACGTTTTAGTTTCATAAACGTACTCAGAAAGGAACGGTGCCAGCCGGAGGCAGATTCTCCACCCATGTCCACGACACAGACACTCTAGTCCTCGACGACGGCGGACCGATCAACCCCGGCTGGAGCTGGACCACCAACGACAGTACCGAATTTGCGCGCCGTCATCTGAGCTCAGTCGCCAGCAACATCTACTGGGCACAGAAAAGTGACGACAATGAGGTGACGTTCCGACGGCTTGGCGAAGCAGCAGCACACGCAGAGTTTGCAATCAGCATCATGGCGGATGCTGATGAACATGCGAACACGTTTGGCTTTGCCGCAGCAGACATGGTGGAGAAGGAAAGGGCACGGCCTTGGATTGCGCACGGTGGCCCGTTTCCGGCACCGGCAATGCCTGCCGATCGACGCACCCAACTGATAGAGCATTTTGCGTCCAGGTTCGCTGCCGTCACTGCGCTAAAAACATCTTCAGCAGAGGCTGCGTCAGCCACTGACGGCGCAGCGGACGGATACTGGGAGGCACTTCACCTGATGGCTCCCAGCCGCTCACGAGCCAACCTGGAGAGTGCCGCAGCGACGGGGGAGACCGACCGTTCCTTTCTGAGTACGTTTTAGTTTCATAAACGTTTCTCACCCCCGAATGGTCTTGGGGTTTATGTCTGATGGTTCCCGGTTAGCCGGACAGCTTTGGAGACTGGTGGCGGTGTCGGGCCTTTTCAGGACCAGCGTTCACAGGCTTCATTCGACTCTCAGTCAGTGGGGCGGTCAGCCGCATCCTCTGTTGCGACCTCACCCCATCTTTCTTCCGTCGGATGCGATGGCCGTGGGCGCGTCTGCCGATCGCTACTGCTGCCGCCTGATGGCGGGTGGTGGTGTGATCGGAAGTTCTTTGGCGCAGTGGCACAGTCCAATGCTGTGCTCCCCACCGCGAGGTGTAGGCCGGGTCAACAGCGATGATGTAGATGCCGCGGTTGGCGGCCATTGCTGTGAGGCGTTCCCGGAATTTGCCGGTCGGGATTCCGGCGACTGTGCGGCGGAATCGTTTCCCTCGACCGCCGCGACCCATTGTCTCTCGACCCGATGTTCGAGCGTCCGAAAAGTTGAGATTCTCGATAGCTATGGCGGCAGCTCCGGCAGCGACAGCGGTGTCTAGAAGTGTGGTGATTGCCTGACGCAGATGCCCGTCTCGGGTGTTGGCGGTGAGGCCATCCACCAGTAAGGGGATGATGTCGGGAGTGCCGACAGGATTGCCGGAAGCGTCAATAACAGCGGCAGTCAGATGGTCGGCATTGAGGTCAACACCGATGATTCGGCCACCCCAAAATGTTGCCACCGGTGGGACGGGCGCTGGCGGATATGACCAGGAGGCGTTCACATACCACCGGTCAACATCTGCGTCATAGGTGATGTCGTAGCGAATGGATCGCTGTGTTTTGACACGGTCAGCCCATTCGCTGCCACGCAGAGCAAAAGTGATAGGGGCGGTGATGCGCAGACGCGGTCCGAGAATGTCGGTGAGAGCTGCGGGGACTTTGATTTGCAAAGTGCCGTCAGTTTCCACCCGGATGGTTTGGTTGCCGAACGGGGCGCCTGATTCGCCATCGGCGGTCAGAAACATGCGGGCACTATCCCATCGGGTGCGCCATTGAGGTTCGGTCAGGCCAACCGCAACCAGATTCTGTCGTGCTCTCCATAGTCGTGAACCACCGACCGTGATTGTTGGTGTGCCCAATGAAACATTGGTTTCGGCGGCCGCCAGACGGGTTTTGAGTCCAGCCGCACGCACAGCTTTGGCAACATGTTCTGTGCGGCTGCGGTATCCGGCAACACCAGTTGTGGTTTTGGTGCCGACCGGCACCACAAGACGTTTCTCCAAAGTCAGGATCGCCGCTGTGAGGTTCTGAACCTCGGCGACAAGGCCGCGCATCCCCAAACTGATATTGGTCTTCGGCGGCGCGGGTAATGGATCCTGCCCAGCGAGAAGAAGTTGTGGCGGTGAGACCACGTTTACGTTCGGTGCGCTGACTCAAGACTTTAGGGACAGCACCGATCTTCGTCCGAGCGACAAGGTCACTGCGAAAAGCACTGCCCAGATAATCACCGATCTGACGCAACGCATCCGCTTCCTCGCCGGTGGGATGCAAACGGGTTCTGGTGCTGGTTCCGGTCGGGCGCGCGACAACGAAAGACTCCGCAATTTTGCGAAGCTTCGATGTTGCCGGTCGCGCAACTGTCACAGTTTTGGTGCCTCCGATATGCCTATGCGCGGCAGGTCATCCTCATGGGCGGATTCGACGGAAGCGGCAGCATCCACCGCAGCTTTTGCTCGATTTACCGCTGACCGGCGGCCATACAGTCGGGCACAAAATGAAGTCAGAACCTCAGTCATATCTCGCACCAAATCATCGTCATCGAGCTCAGCCGGATCAACAACGACCAGCCGGCGCCCACTGGCGGCCAACGCCGCCTCAATAAGTTCGGTATTCATCCGACCTAGACGATCCCGATGTTCCACAACAATCGTTGTCACCAACGGGTTTGCCAGCAGCTTCCGCAGCTTCGGCCTGGCACCATTCATCCCCGAACCGACCTCGGATACCGCAGCGACAATAGGGACACCGGTCACTGATGCCCAGGACTGCAAACGCTCGGCCTGCCGGACAAGATCGGCCTTCTGATCATGGGACGACACCCGCGAATACAGTCCCAGGCCACCGACATTCACCGGCTCGGCAGCACCAACATTCTCGGGAAACACCATGATCGTTTTTGTCCCAACCCGTTCGGCCGGCACAGGCAACACACCGTCACGGAACCAGCGATACGCGGTTTGCGGATGAACATTATTGGCCAAGGCCCAGTCTTTTAGCTTCACAACAAAGGGATATGCGGCGAAACACGCCCAACAGTGGGGCGGAAACGAATCAGGTCGAACTAACACTCACTAGACGTTGAGCAGTTGACCACCCTCGAACACTCGCCCTGGCCGCCGCCGGAAAGACCTCCCGCCACTCGGAATAGGAGCGTGCCGGCGCCGCGAAACGCACGAACCCCAACGTCAATTTGCACCCGATTTCGGTATTGTTTTGACACGACCAGGTGGGTGATGCCCGCTGCTGTAGCGCGACGGTCAAGAGGCATAATCTGACAGGATCTGAGGGCGATTTTTGGCCCCGAATTCAGGCTGCAAACCCCTCGGAATCAGGGGCCTGAACCCGGGGTCAAAACAGTCCTAAACGGTGCTCGAAGAGCATCAGCCACAACGTTCACCGGGGCAGAATCTGTCCCAAAACGGGTTCGCAAGCGCAATCGGGCTGTCCCGCTACGAACAATATGGGCGAGATTCGGCATCGGTGGTGACCGCCTGTAGTGAAAATCGTCGATTGTGGAGGCGCGATTGGGTGTCGAGGACGGCTCCAGCTCGCTGAGAACCATCCTGAGCCGATGACGACGATTCGGGTCTGAAATCGGAGGTTGAAAATAAATCACTGGATTTCCGCGGAAGTTGCCAAAAATCTGTCCGGCTGTACCTGGGCTGTACCGACTTGGACCAGGTACAGATTTGCCCAGTAGTTTGCTGGGATCGGGGCCCCTTACTACTACTTGTACTCTTGTCCTTAAGAGATATATATACACTACGAGGCTAGGTATATATATATATCAGAGAGGCTTATGGAGGGGCCCCCTATTTAGATATATCAATACATTTAGTTCTTAAGGGGGTGGTGTTTTAAGTCGGTACGTCAGTACAACCCCTTTTTGGGCCTCAAAACCCAGACAAACACTGGGATCGGCTGTACCTGAAGCAAGTCGGTACAGCGAAAGTACACAGGTACAACTCCTGCCGACCAATCTGCCGCGCACAGAGATTCTATGACCACTACCAGCGAGCAACTTTCCCGGCTGACTTTTGACCTCACCGGAGTGTATGAAGTGACCACCGAATCCGGCACGGTTTACACCGTAGATTTGGACGCCAAAACCCTCCGTCGTGAAGTCGGAATTCCGACACACAGGGACGCGGTTTCTGAGGCCATGAGACGAGATGGCGACACAGTCGATCTGCTCGACATCGGTTGTGTGCAAGTTGGGCTACAGGGCATCTTCCGAATCGACCTACGTGTACGAGACGTTGATTCCACGAACCGCTTCACGACCACCATCGTCAGCATCGAAGCCAAATCTCCGGCAGCCGAATGAGTGCCGGTGTGTACGCGGCCATTGTCGTGTTCAACCGTGTAGCTCCCATACCGGCGCCGACCACAGTCGCTGAGGACGAACAGTACGGCTCAAAATAGGGCTGCCCAAAAAAATCTCTGTTTTGCGCGCCCCAGCACTCTAGGGGGTGGGAGGGAAATACCCTCTTGACCGACGAGTGCGGCAGTGCACCAGTGAGCCTGCATTGCGATAGATGTTTCGTGTCGACCACAAAATGTGCACGCCACGGCCACTGCCGCACTCATCCAAAATATGAACAACAAAATTCGCGTAGCTG
>Ga0307486_1002096_pt1 | contig 14339 bp, 11 predicted proteins | sample CBIW02metaG_FD_203663 | JGI IMG/M metagenome (GOLD analysis project Ga0307486, IMG submission 203663) | Sea-ice brine microbial communities from Beaufort Sea near Barrow, Alaska, United States - CBIW 0.2 | ecosystem: Environmental > Aquatic > Marine > Coastal | place: USA: Alaska | collected... | reverse complement strand
GATTATCGCTTTTTATTAAACCAGTTTCGTAGTGTTGAGCGTCGCAGCTGGTTCAGGCTGCATTTGATGGAATCATTCAAGCCATTTGAAAAACAAATGAGCAAGAAATCACGCGCTGCATGACGTCAACCCGTACAAGATCGTTGACGCTGCACAAATTCGTTTATTTTAGGCAATAATATAGCGTTCACGAGACACTGCGCATAATATCCATTATGAAAAACCAAGCCTCTCCTTGGCGGTCACACCACTGGGCAGGTGTCGCTTAAGCCAGACATCCGAGTCGACTATAGGGATTGAACGGAAATCCACTCACAACCCACATTAATAGTAGCAGTTCATAGCAGTGAGCACACCCTGACTGGTGTCTCAGCCAGCAAGCCTTCCCTCACACCAGGTGATGCTCTAACCTCCGAATTAACAATTCTCTTTGCGTAGCAGGATCGAATAATTGGGGAGCGCAGCTCTGGACCCATCGTTTCTGGAACCCAATTCATAGATTTTGATCAGTCGCGAAAATCTTGCGATATACCCACATCGTCCGGAAGGAGGCAACCAGTCTTCAGGCCCTCTGGTAATCCCCCCTAAAAACCGAGGTGCTCAAAAGTAGAATTTTCCGTAAGCTAAACGCAGGGAGATTCTGCATGAAGACATCACGTTTTTCTGACAGCCAGATCATGGCGATCCTGCCGGCGGTGTAACCCAGTTCAGCTTGTTTGGGCAACTTGGTGACGCTCTTCGATAATTACTGCACCCCCAAAACTCACCATACGGCCCGCTTCGCTTTTTCATTGGAGCGCCGCAAGCTGAACACAGGGGCACCCAAGAACGACACGCCTCGTTGACACAGATTTTAAAACCGTTCTTTTGCTTCATGGGTCCACCGCATGCAATACAACCTGGATCGGTGTTTGTGCAAAGCGGGTAGTTGGAACAGCCATAGAAACCAGAAGAGCTACCCTGCCTTGGAACCATCGTGCCGGATTTGCATGACGGGCATGAAAGCTCCCCCGCGTGCAGTTGATCGCTATCCGTACGAAATTCATCCAGCTCAACCTGGTAATCCTGGCTGATGAGTTCTTTTGGGAAATCTGAAGCAACACTCATATCGGTGATCAGATAGGCTCTATGTCGAGCACGAGTCAACGCAACGTAAAAAAGCCGGCGCTCTTCTGCAAACTTGTAGGGCTCTGCGGGCGGCAAAAGGGCATCCAGTAGAGGATGAGTCTCTTTTGTTGAGGGAAAACCATGCCGCCCAACCTCTAAGCCCATCAAAATTACGTAGTCCGCTTCCTTGCCTTTGGACGCATGAAACGTCAGCCTTTCGATCTTTAGTTTCGGATAGTTCCTCTGAAGCCCACGCAAGACGTATTGATCGGGTAACCGGAACCAGAATCGCCCAAGCACATAGACCGTCGCATGGTCATCAACCCGATCTGAAATCGATTGAAGGACCTCCTCCAACTCAGCATATTGCTGCTGTTTCTGCGGCCTCCTACGCATAATCGAAACGGCTGGCTGGGAAACAACGGTGTGAGTTGTGAGTCGCTTCTTTACTTGAGCAGGATTCTTCATCACAAACTGCGAGGCCACATCGCAAATCCGGTTATTGAAACGGAACGTTTTATCCAGAGACGTTGTTTTTGTTGCACCGAATTCTTTCTCAAACCCTGTGGTAAGGGTGACGTCACTACCCGTAAACCGGTAGATCGCCTGCCAGTCGTCTCCGACACAAAACACTGAGCAATTTTTTGTGCGATCCCGCAATGCTTTAACCAATCTTGCTCGGGGTCGGGAAATATCCTGAAACTCATCAACCAAAATGTAGCGCCAGGCAGGCTTAAAGCGTCCGGACTCGACGTAGCCAATCGCTTTGCCAATCATGTCGTTGAAATCAATGCTATGGGTTCGTGCCAGCAATGCCTCGTATCGATCAACAATAGGTTTTAAAAGCTCCATGGCCGCATGGAACTGGCCAGGACTCTTCACACGACTGGCCCTTACCTTGACCTCTTCCCACGTCTCGTGACTCCCTTTAAAAGCACCTAGTAACTGACTCAGGAGCTGTGAGAATTCTGAAATCACTCCTTTCTCCTTGAGGGTTTCAAGGATCGCCTCATTCGGTAAAGGGTCAAACTTCACATCGTGTGCAGTGAGTTTTTGCTCCAGGGCACTTAGCAAACAACCTTCACTCTGCTCGTAGGAAAATGTCTCAACAAGTACTGTCCGGTGAGTCTCGTGCAGTTCACGCTTCCAACGAATACCATCCTGATATTTGATAGCGTCAATATACGGTGCAGTATTCCCCTCGCGGTCGATGCCAAAATGCTCGATATAAATGTCATAGTCAGGTAAATAAAAATCAGGCAGGTAGGCTCGAAAATCGACTGTTCGTGTTTCAGCCGCCTTATATTGAGCCTCATACTGATACTCGACGCCCATCCGGAACAGCCAATTCGCAATGAGAGCCTCTTCAAGGCTCTTCACGCTCTCACCTTTGAGAGAACAAATGTTATTGGCCCGGATATATTCGAAGTACTCGCCTTCGTTCGAAAAATCAAAGCAGTTTTTTGCTGGATAAAGATAGTCTGAAAAATACTGAACCGCTTTCTTCTGATACTCAGGGGCCTCCAGCAGATCTTGGAGCCAACTATCTACCGTTTTGGCCAGTGCAGCATCGTCGTCAGCCAATGGACTCATCTGCGGCTTCGCGCCTTCGACTTGGCCAATAATCGTTAAACCCAAGGAATGAAAAGTTGCCGCTTTCACGGTGGCACCCGGTATCTTTTGAGCAATACGCTCCTGCATTTCGTCAGCCGCTTTGCGACCAAATGCCAGCATCAAAATATCAGCGTCTACAGCCCTTCTGCTTTTCAGGAGATAGGCTGCCCGCCCGATCATAGTGCTCGTTTTCCCCGTTCCAGCACCTGCAAGTACGAGATTGTTATCCTCATCGACTACGCAGGCCTCCCGCTGTTTAATGGTAAGCGGGTTTGATTCAACCGAGTCGAAGAGACCTCTAAATCTCGTAAGCTCTGAGTCTAGAAACTGGCGTCTCACTTGCTCGATAAGAGCGGGGGCTAGCTCAGCCCATTGTTGAAGATTCTCAAAAAGCTGGACTTTATCTTGAGACAACTCAAAGTCGTTAGGGGGGAGAATAAGGCGTTTTAGTTGCGAGTCAGCAAAATGACCAATTGCCTTAGCCTGACTGGTTCGAAGATAACCTGACTTTTTTACCAGTGACGCGATATGAGACAAAGACGCTTTTGCCCTCTCACCATGGAGATTTAACAAATGCCGATAGAGATCGTCGCGTAATTTTTGACTCGTGGATTTTCTGAGCCATCCAATGCTTTCTTGTTGATCATTGAACCTAAGATCAACTCTTGAGAAAAACAGTCCCTGGTGAACAGCAGGGCCTGAAGAGAACCTTTCCCAAGGTATTAGCCGGCCCGGGTCGCTCTTGCTGCCCAAGGCTAAACCGGCACCGGAGACCTTTAATTGACGGGGGGAAACACCAAAAAAGCGCAGGAACCACAGCTGACGAAAACTACTCATTTAAAAGCCCTGTGAAGTGGCATAGTGAATTTGGTCATGCCATTAGAAAATCACGCAAGGCCTATCATTCCTCTGGGTCGTTCTCAATTACTTCAACATACTCCGCAACATTCTCCAGTCGCACACCAAAATACCCGCATAGTTTGTCAAGAATGTCAGTCGTTGTGTTGTAGCCACGCTGGTTGGCGATTTTGGACAATGTCGTTCTGTGAACGCCAGTGTGTTGGGCAACCTCATCCAGCGTAACCCTCCGATTTTCCTGAAACCCTTTCTCCGCAATTAATTCTTTTAACCGGAATCTGATCATGGTGCCTTTAGCCTCTTAGCAGAGGCGCAATTTTACCAAAATAGATGCCTCTACGCAGCTAATGCTGAAAATAAGCTACAAAGGATGCTTGACAACACCTTTTATCGCCTTATTATGTAGCTTGAACGCTACAAATGACGATCAAAGGATTTATATGATGACTATAGAATACATTACAACAGAAGAGCTATCTAAAAGGATCCGGTACGACGTCCGGACAATCCGTGAGCGCCTTAAGGATTCGGTGCTCATCGAAGGAATTCACTACATAAGACCGTTTGGTGGTCGGAAAATTTTGTATCTCTGGGAGCCAATTGAGCGGGATATGGTCCTGCATTCAGGGCACCACACACTGGCGATTCCAATGGCCAACGGAGGACGAATGAATGGGTAGCGTTAGAGCGCGTGAATCCACGCAAAAACTGTTTATTGATTTCCAATTTCGAGGCAAGCGTTGCCGGGAGCAGACTGCTCTGGAAAACACAGTTTCCAACCGAAAAAAATTGGAAAGTATTCTCAAACGCATTGAGGCAGAAATCACGCTGGGATCGTTTGAATATCACACTTACTTCCCAAACAGCCCATTGGCGCAGCAGTTTACAAAACAGGCGCAGATCCAGAAGGCTCTGGAGGCTCACGACACGCCTGTCTTCGAGGCGTTCTCACAGGACTGGGTGGGGGAAATGAAAATACAGTGGCGTCAGTCTCATGTCTCGACGGTTGAAGGCACACTGAAAAACTACCTCAATCCCTTTTTCGGAAAAAAAGAGGTTGGCCACATCACTAAGAAAGACATTCTCGAATTCCGGGCCTCACTCGCCAAAGTTACAACCCGGAGCAATAACAGTCTTTCCGCCAGTCGAGTGAACAAAATCATGACGCCTTTGCGCATGATCCTTAGAGAAGCAGCCAACCGATTTGAGTTTATCTCACCCTACCACGGGATTAAATCCCTACGGGTTCCCCGCACGGATGTTGAGCCATTCAGCATTGACGAGGTAAAGCAGGTTATCAACACCGTTCGGCCTGATTTTCGAAATTATTACACCGTGAGATTTTTCACAGGTTTGAGAACAGGAGAAGTCGACGGCCTTCAATGGGAGCATGTGGATTTTAAACGCCGACAGATTCTGGTTAGACAAGCATTGGTTGAAGGCCGCTTGGAGTACACCAAAAACGACGGCTCATTCCGCACGATTGAGATGTCGCAGTTGGTTGTTGATGCCATGCTGGATCAGCAGAAGTCTACCGGCGGTAAAAACTTCATTTTCTGTACCCGAACCGGCAGTTCACTAAGTCACCGCAATGTGACGAAGCGAGTCTGGTATCCCTTGCTCAGCTATTTGGGTTTTCGCAAACGTCGGCCTTATCAGACCCGCCATACTGCAGCCACGCTTTGGCTAGCGGCGGGAGAGAACCCTGAATGGATCGCTCGCCAAATGGGCCACACCACAACCGAAATGCTATTTCGCGTTTACAGTCGATACGTTCCGAACCTGACGCGCAAAGATGGCAGTGCGTTCGAGCGTCTGTTGATTACAGAGTTCGAACCCAATACTACTACCGCACTGGAGGAGGTGAGCACTGATGAAGCCTAATGCCATTTACACGGACTACCCGACCCATCAACTCATTCCAGCCGAGCGTCGAACTCTTCGAAATCTAGCCAGCAGTCTTTGCCAGGCCATGGGCATTCCTCAACAGGGTAACCAGCTGATTGCGTTGCTAGGTCTTGGTAGTGAACGCAGTAATCTTGAAGCCATGGGAACCTGGGTCTACTCCGAGCTAGCAAAAAGTTATCTTGAAGTGGGGCGCGACTCACTCCCCCTTCTTATTCGCAAACTTCAAGATCTAGAAGCTGAGTGGAGATATCTGTAATGCTCAATCGCCTAGACTCAAAGCTTCGCTTGGCCTACTGGCAGGACGACTTTACCGTTCTAAATGTACGACAAGTCTTTGTAAAGCCTCTGAACACCAGCGTGACAGAGCTGCTTTTGTATTGCCGTGGACGTCACACGTTAGGCTACCTAACGCGGTCCCGAGAGCCCTTTGACGGGCTTCCTAAGCCAGGCGACAAGATCAGCGCAACGCTTCGAATCACTCGACCTGACAGATGGCGTCTGTTTGTTCAATTAATCCAAAAAGTCTGACCCCGGCGCATGGCAGGCGGAAATGTTAAACCGCTTGCCATGCCACCGATTCGATCGGTCCCAGACATTACCTCAATTCAAACGCTCTCGCGATCCGGTTACGACTCGTCAAACTCGGTCAAAACGCGACTATTCTTGTCACCCATCGTGCATTTTGTGTGCAACTTCCCAGTGACGGTCAACGCCGACATTAGCGCAAACCTGAACGCCCACCAAAAGGCATCGTGGTTCTTTTTTCCCTCTTTACTGTATTGGACCAAGCATTCGAGTTCTTCGATGTATAGATGTGAACGGCCATCGACACCGAGCCTCGCGTTAACGTCCTCTCCCGTATTGATCGAGATAGCAGACAACGGCAGGTCGTAAACAGCTGCCCAGTACTTCCGAATTCGGCTCTTGTCAGCACTAGGTAAACAGTTAACTATTAGCCTCAGCCGCTTCTTTAAACCCAACCTTTCCAAAAGTTTTTTGTATTTTATTTGGTTATCGATTGACCGCACTTTGATTCTCGCTCGAATTCGCTGACTATGTTCAAGAACTATTCGCATTGTGTTCTGCGCTTCTTCGGTACTTTCTTTTTCCCACGCCAATAGCGTCGCATACCACAACGCAGAGTATTTTCGGCCAGTTGGTGTTCTCGGTGGTGCTATAAACGCTCGTAACTCTGGATATCCCGCTAATAGATCTTTCTGATCCAACGATCGTTTGACGCCCATCGTCTCGACGGACATCCGAGTCCGTTTCGGTATAGGCCCAGTAAAGGTATGGTCAGCGATAGGATCTCTTTTTCGAGATGTGCGCATACTCATCAAAATGTTCGCATTACTCATCCAGCGCACAGCATCTTTAATGGGCACATTCAATTTCGAAGCTGCCGCCTCCAAACCCCTGGGCTGGCGCTCCCCAGCTAAGTTTTGAATCATTTCTTCTGAATAATAGGTCAGCTCATAGGCCGCTAAAAGGCGCTCTTTAGGGTGCCAAACTTCTTCTTGAAGTGCGCCTGTATCGACAACGCATGAGGGCCGCTCAATCAAAAAAGGCAATTTTTTAAGTGTCGTTTTTCGCCACTGTTGAATAAACAGGTTGCACACATCGGCAGCGTGCAAATGGAGCTCACCTTCCTCGAGATTGCGGTAACGGTATTTTTCTACAGCTTTTGAACTCTTACCCAGAAGGGCCGACTGGCTTGCAATGGTGAGTTCGGGGTTTTTTCTGTCCCAGGAATAGCTTCGCACAATCCAATCCAGCAAGTGACTGTATGAGCGCAGAGTTTCTCGAACAGAAGCGTGACCAGCCCACATAGAGACTACTGACAGCGGGCACGTGCTATGCGGCGCACTCACCAATTCAGCCAGAAATTCCTCGCTATGTGGCAAAAGCGGTTTCCCTTGTGCGTCATAAATCCAAGACTTCGGCAAATGCTTCTGAAATTTAGATTCCATCAGGCGAAGGAATGTAATACTGACAAAGGAGTGCCTTAAGTTATGAAACCGGAAGTGGTCATCTCCAGTCACAAATTGAATCGTCTTAGTAATAATGTCGAAAACGACGCCCTCATCAAAAGGCTCTCCCGTTGCCATGTCGTTGGCAAAAAAAGCGTGATGAGCCGTACTCCCAACCACCCTGTCTTTGCGCCGACGATAAAATGACTTCAATAACTCCAGTTCTGTGTCATCCAACAATAGCCACAACGGCAGTCGACGGGTTCCACACCAGGACTTGATGTTCGCCCACTTATTTGGCCGAGCCAGCAATTCAACTTTCGAGATGAGCGGATTGTCAAAACCATCAAAGTCTTTTATTAACCGGCTCCACACCTCACTGCGGCGAAGACCACATCGGTATCCCAGAATCAGAACCAGCTCATAAACATCAGACAACTCATCTTTTGGGCGCTGCCTAAGGAGTTTTTTTACCGCGTCATATTCTCTGGGAGTGAGGATGCTCGCATCGACGTTATTCGATCCTAAAATGCGGTCAAACTCGACAGCCGGCACGCTGTAATTGACGGTTAAGAATCGAAAAAATTGAGCAAGTTGTCCAGCATCGGCTCCGGTCATTCCCGAACCATAACTCAAACTATTATCATAAACGTCCTGCCACTGATCGCTGTCCATCGAGCCTGGATAGATGATCGCGCTGGCTTGCGCCACGAGCGGTTTACCGATTCGATCAAGATATCGAACGGCGGTCGCCGCTAACCCTTTTCCGCTGCCACCTCCCGTTTCCAGGTACGCGCAAGCCCAAATAATGAGCAACTGCAAGATGGGTGTTAACGCATTTTCTGTATAAAATGCTTGGACGGCTGAAAGGGTCTTCTTTTGTTCAACAGGTTTTTTGGTGCCCTGTTTTTTCTCATTCATTATTATTTTTAGCCGACGAAACAGCGCCATCTGATCAGGGAATTCGTCGTTTGAACCCGTTGGGGTGAGCTCAAAACCCTTCTTATGGACAGGCATTTCACCCAATTCACTCATAACGCTCTTGTACGTCTCTTTAGGGTATTCTCCCGAAATCAGTCTCAAAAAATTTATTTCCGAAACGGACTTACCGAGTTTTGGACTGCGGAGATAATGCACAAGTACAGTGGGCATCTGCTGTGCAGCGCGAGTTTCGGTAACGCTGATCAGTCGGCTATGACTGACCTTTCGTAGACCCATCGCTTTGCTCAGCATGTCCGAGTATTGCAGTAACAGTGTTTTCGCGGAGATACTGTCCTGACTTTTTACCTCTAGGGGCCAAGAGGTACCCCCTCCCTTCTGATGCCAACGATCAGACCAGCGTTGCAAAAGAAGTTGAGTTATCGGTGCCGGAAAAAACCGGCGGCGACCATCAATATCCGTGGAATCCTCTGAGGGTTCAGGCTCCAGATCCAGCCAAACCAAATCGCCATGAACACTGCATCCCCGTCGAATCGAGGCCGGCAGTGCTTTAAACCAAAAAGGTGATATGCACGCCGAGTCCATTAGGCAGCTAAAAAGCAACTGCCCTGCGTCTCGACTCTGAGGACTTAATGCACCTCCCGGTATTGGGGTATGCAGGTCCCCCCAGAATGCTTCGTATAAGGCGTCCCCACCGCCTAGCTCTGCGTACGATTCAGGCGTGAACAACGACTGCTCAGGCAAAGCCACAGTGATCGGCGCCGGAACTTTCATGCGCCATCCAAGAGTTCTGTTGCCCTTCATCAGACCTTTTGTTAAAAAATTGTGCCGATTTCTGTATGAATGACCTCCTCGGCCATCCAAAACTCTCTCCAGCAGGCTCGCCATCTCGTTATCTGAAAAGAATACGTCCTCGTCACCACGATACAGTGCCGGATAATGTTCTCTAAGGCGCTCGATAACCACGTCTTCGTCCTGGACACGGTTCGTTGCTCGATTTATAGACCGTTGCTGATCCCCGAATACTCGGTCATCTTTGGGATTTGAAACCTTCGCTCGCTTGGTCGTCCAGCCGATCCAAACTTCCGCTTCGGTCGTCATACAGCGCCCCTAATCGAAATAAACTTTTGCGCCCTCAAGAGCTGGTCCAGCGCAGCTCGCACCACCTCACAAAACTCTCTCGGGTCCACGCAGGAGTATTTACCCCAAGGCTCTCCGCCGCCGTCCCAATGCCCCATGAAATGGTCGACAAAAGCACCCGAAACCCCCTGGTTCTTCAACTCCGTTCGCAGCCAATGTCGATTTAGATTCAGTGGCATCGGGTACGCCCATTTAAACTGCTCCGTCATGGTTTTTGGTGTGATTTGTATCGGCTCAAGATCCAAAGACAGATAAAAAAGAAAGGGTGTTTGCTCTTTTTCCAGCAGCCCATACCATTCGAGTTGCGATCTTAGCCAGTCGAGATGGGCCTTCACGTAAATCAGCTGATTAAGGAGTTCACCGGCCAGCGGAACTATTTTTGAATGGCCAAATCCGTCACTGGTTTTATCGGCAATAACTAACGTTTTGTTGTCGAAATCAATGTCTGATTCGCGGCTGATGGGATCTCGTACCGAACGATACCCCGTGCCGTACATTAGAAATAAAAGCGCGTAATTCATAAAAGAGTTATGGAATCGAACCAAGCCATTCGGTGACATAAGACTTTTACGATCAGCTTCGAGTTGGCGCGCCAAATCGGAGACCAGAGAACGATGCGACTCGGATATCAACACCAGATCGCTGCCGACGGTGTCACTAAACATGGATGTCTGCGCCTGAAATTTAGCGCCCGGTTCCGGAGGGAATTCATCCGCCCATTCGGCTGTCACCTCTGCATACAGCCTCTCGAGCGCGCCTTTCTCAACGCTGTGATAATAAAGTCCGGCGGAACTGGAAGAGGAAATTTTTTGGCCCGCAATCAGAATGGCTTCAACGCGGTCACCACCCTTTTGTAACACCGCTGACTGTAGATGACTCTCCACGCGAAGCTGCGTGATTCGAGTGGATTGGCCCTTGCGCAGCTTCACCAGCACGTCATGTATTCCGATTGAAATTTTTTCGTGCGTGTTCGCCGGAAAAATACTGACAGAACGTTTTTTACAATTATCCAGCAATGGATTCGTCACTGTCGTAATCCATTGCCAGAACAACCACGGAATAGGCAGGCCTAAAAGTCCATCGTGTTCACGCAGAACGGGCGTCCACTCTTTTGACCGTTTACGCCGTTCCTCTGGCCGCATAACGCCTGACACAATTTGTTGCTGACTGACGTCTATAAACACATCACTGGGCCGCAGCTTGCCGGGTAGTTGTGTTGTGGTGTTTACAAAGCGCGTCCCGATAACTGACGTCAATGGTCGGCCAGAGAGCAACAGTAGGAGCATTGCGATGGCTAAATGCGGCTCACCCAGTAGCCGGTCACGAACCTCGTTCAGCCAGCGGGAGATCTCGTTTTCTGTCAGTGCTTCCCAGCGCCCCGGCAATTTCTGAGCCGCACGGCGCCGTTGAGCCTGCTGGCTTTTCGATCGGATGACGGCGCTCTGAACACTATCTCCAAACTGAGGCAGAACCGGTTTGTCGCTTTGCCAGAATGTCGGCCCGTCGTTGAGCTCATCAATACTGTTACCGGCGAGATAATGCTCTGTTGCTCTCTGTTCTGTGAGCTCTCGCTCGTTACGCACCATTTTAATGGCAGGGTCGTCGACCTCCGTGTCTGGATCACTCTGAAATTCAACGTACGTGGCATAGATTTTTGGTGACTCGCGCTGTTTTAGCTCTCGAAGGCTAACCGTACGGCTTTTTCGCTGCTCCGCGTAGTAGGCAAAATATCGCTCTAACCCAATGAAGCCCCGATGTGAGTTCTCGTCAGACGTTCTCGAATCGAAGCCTTGGATCAGCTCGTCCAGTCGATCAGTCAGCGTTTCCACACTGTCAAAGTGTCCATCCAGGTGAATCATGGCCTCATCGCTCAACCTGCGTATAGCACGCCATGCCTCATTCAATCGCGCGTCCAGTTTATGTTGTTCCTCAACTTTTTTTGACTCGTTATCATCGCGCGATTCGATTCTCGTCACCCAGTGGTCGGTGCAAACAACTAACCAAACAATCAGTTTTTTCCGTGTCTCCGAAAGCGTTTCCTTCTCGCTGCTCGCCAGTAAACCCGCATGCTGGGGATATTGAGTTTTCAGGCCACTGATGCCTCTGGCGTCCTCTGTAAGCACCAAAATTTCGTCAATTGCGTCTGCGTTTTTCAGCGAGTGAACCGCACCGCCTATAAGGATCTTGGGGAAACGGTCGGGCGAAAGTGCTTCAAGGTCGGCCAACAACTCGTCCAACAGCCCGCAAATAGACTGAATCTCATACCAATCGCCTCTAGGCCGAATAATTCGCCTCAACAATTCCAGAACCTCGGCGCTTAACTGTCTATTCACCATTAGCACCCTCTAACAGATCTATTTGTCTAAACGTCGATTTCACTATTGTTTGAGCCTGCGGCCTCACGCGCCGATCGACGCCAGTTACCCTCGAAAAACCACTTTTTGTCCCTAGATCTGATGAGACCGCTAGGCGTTCGCGCCGCCCCAACTCTTTCCACAACGCAATGATTGCTGGGCCAGCTGTCGATAGATCGAGCCCAAACACGATTTTTTGCAAAAACGTGGCCTGGAGTTGTAATTGATAAAACTTTTCCGGCGCGTGCTTGAATTGTTTTGGCATGACCAGAACAGGAATTTCGGTTTCTGGGGACAGCATCCCTATGCAGGAACTCAAATTATTCGCCAGGATCAGACGATATTCCTGGCGATTTTTTATAACCCAAGGTGGGTTCATCGCGAAGAGCAAAATGATGGCCTCAGGTGTCAGGCAACCGGGATTTTTCATCGCAGGTATTTGTGACATCAGCAGGGCGGCTACTCTGCTCGAAATACCCGCTTGGGATCGCAGGTGAGACACTTTCACAAACTGAAAGCTGGCATGACATAAAAATTCAGGAATCATCGCTAGACCTATTTAACACGTTTAAGACCATTTATTTCTAACACAAGAAAAGCGCATTTTTTGGCCAAACGGATAAATAGTTTAAAAATAAATTATAATTTTCAGTGAGTTATAGGCCAATGGCCTACTCAGAATTAACAAGTTTCGTCCTGAGGGGGCTTAGAGCGGTCGTGCAGAGGGTCGATTGCCATAGGCCAATCCCATCAGGCTTAATTTATAAAATCAGGCAGTGCCGCTTTGATTTTGTCGGCGTCGACGACACTGAAAACTTGGTGTTATAGACGAAAATTGACGTATTTTTTTCCGAAGAACTTCACATCAAGTCGCGCGAAAGCAGAATAGAAATGACGGGAGTTTATAGGACAGGGCATCGTTATTTGGCGAGATTTATTCTAGATAGCCACTGAGACGAGGCAGTGTTGTTGAGTAAGCGCCAATAAATCAGCACCTACATTTCGGCTCGCCGATTGCACACACTGACTTCCTCACCCATTCCATGAGGAATCAGCATGCCCCCAACTGAACGAGCGCGTACCTGGCAACAGCATATCACTGACTGGCAAGTCTCCGGCGTGTCCGGCAGCGCTTACTGCAAGCAACAGTCGCTGGTTTACCATCAATTTGTTTACTGGCGCCAGAAGCTGGCCCCGACTGAAGACTCTCGGGAGCAAGAACAAGCGGTCACCGGGTTCACGCGGGTCGTTTCTGCTCCTGACGCTGGCATCGGCGGAGCCGATGGCCTGACCGTGTCATTGCCCGGGGGTGTCTCGATCACCGGTTTGCACGCCGGCAACATCGAGTTGCTGGGCGCTGTTTTGAGACAACTGTGATGCGCCACCGATCTTTACGCCCGTCACTGTCGTTGCCAGCGATTTATCTGTACCGGGCACCCGTCGATTTCCGCAAGCAGGCCCAGGGCCTGGCGGTCTTGGTTGAACAGGAACTGGGCCATAATCCGTTTACCGGAGCGCTTTACGCCTTCACCAACAAGCACCGGAACAAGATCAAATGCCTGATGTGGGAAGACAACGGCTTTGTACCCTATTACAAGGCGTTGGCTGAGGAGAAGTTCAAGTGACCTAAGGTCTCAGATGAGCTGATGCCACTGACGGGCGAGCAGATCAACTGGTTGCTGGACGGCTACGACATTGCCTTATTAAAAGGGCACAAAACCCTACGTTATGAGGCTGTTAATTAGCCCTTTTCCGGTGCTTTAGAGTGTTGTTTTTGCGATACTTTGTTCATGAAACTAAAGCCTGAAATACCTTAAAAATCACCCGATCTCAGCGGTCTTTCAAACGCTGAATTGCTATCGGTTGTCGAAGGTCTACAGCAGGAACTAGCTGCCAAAAGCGCTGGAATTCAACAGCGTGATCACACCATTCAGGTTCTCGAAGAGCTGCTGCGCTTAAAACGGATTCGGCAGTTCTGCGCCAGCAGTGAGAAGTCCGCACACCAGATTCAACTGTTTGAGGAGGCCGAGCTGGAAGTTGAGATTGATGCCCTGCGCGATCAATTGCCAGAGGATGTTGTAGAGGAAGATGCACCACCGGCCGCCCGTAAACGGCGCCAGCGTGGCTTCTCGGACGCACTGCTGCGCGAGCGCATCGAACTAACCCTCAGCGACGAAGAGAAGGTCGGCGCCAGTAAGACCTTTTTTACCAAGGTTAAGGAAGAGCTTCAGTTCATCCCCGCTCAGTTGAAAGTTCTGGAATACTGGCAGGAAAAAGCCGTGTTCGAGCAAGATGGTGAAGAGCGTATCCTGGCAGCCACCCGTCCGGTTCATCCGCTGGGCAAGTGCACGGCCACGACCTCGCTGCTGGCGTACATCACCACCTCAAAATACGCCGACGGCCTGCCTCTGTATCGTTTGGAATACATGCTCAAGCGCCTGGGTCATGA
>Ga0307486_1002090_pt1 | contig 14382 bp, 7 predicted proteins | sample CBIW02metaG_FD_203663 | JGI IMG/M metagenome (GOLD analysis project Ga0307486, IMG submission 203663) | Sea-ice brine microbial communities from Beaufort Sea near Barrow, Alaska, United States - CBIW 0.2 | ecosystem: Environmental > Aquatic > Marine > Coastal | place: USA: Alaska | collected... | reverse complement strand
TGCGGCAGTCTTGAAAACTGTTGAGGGTCACACCTCCGGGGGTTCGAATCCCTCTTTCTCCGCTGAAAATGATGTCAAATGACATCAAAAGCCCACAAACAAAATGTTTGTGGGCTTTTTTTATTTTCCTGTGACATCGTTTGATGCCAAATGATGGGATCAAATGATGTCGAAGAAAGGGTGCTAGATTCGGTGCTGAAATTCTGGACTAAAAATCAGCACCGAGTTGGACTTATTTTTCCCTTGATAGCGTAATTTATCCAATGGAAAAATCTCTGGATAGCAGGTTTGTTTAAAAATTACATTATCGTTTTCGTCGCTGTACCTAATTTCAGCTTCTCGAGACTAGTTATTCCTCCTCCAGTGAAAAGCGTATAAAATATATCCTATTTTCAGGATACCATCCAGAGAGCCCTTTAAGGATTTCGGCTATTGGTAAAATGAACTTTATATCTGGTAGGATGTTACAATAGAAGTGGCCTATGACTGGGCGGTGGAGGATAAATAAGTTTCCGAGCGCATCAACCTGAAAAGAAAGATAAAAAGCCCTATTCCGTATCATCGACAGTATGCTCACGAAATCAAAGGTCACGGACTGCTTAAACAATAGCGTGGCAGTGCTTTAAACCAAAAGTTCTTGACTTATTTTATCTTTTGATACAAATAAATCCCATCAAACTTAAAGTCTGACTGAACCCATCTACCATTTATCCAATTACTCAACGATAGGTGCTTTATTCATCTCCCATAATTTCTGCTTTGTATAATTTCCTTTCCATTTTATCCATAGAAGAATCAGGAAGATCTTCTTCATAAATACTTCCTTTTTGGTCAAGCATTACAAACTCATCTTCGTAATGGTAATCTCCAAAATACTCATCCTGCATTTCACAACTTGAAAACGTAAAAGGGCTGTCTGTTTCAAACTCATAAACACTGATACAACCTTTTGCTATTTTACACTCCCACTTTGTCCCTTTTAATTCAACTCTTTCCTTTTATTGAGCTTTACAAGAGAGGCAAAGAATGGAACATAATAGCGTTACTACAAAATTTCTCATAATCCTATTGTTTTCCTGGTATATCTGAAGAAAATGGAACGATTGTCGGTGACCCAACGTTCACGGCTAATTTCTTAGCCACCTCTACCGTTATCGAACTCCTTTAAAATTTTGGCAATCTGCGTGGGTGTGAATTTGCTTCGTCTCCTATCTGTTGAAAATTAAGATTGCTATTCTACTTCCAAACAGTTGGGTTTTATGGGAGGAGGTCACTATATAGATTAAAAGAAATAATCATTCTTGCAATTTATTTTCATAGGTGATCACTGTAGTATAATATAATATTACTGATTCATTGTAAATTATGTATCACAACTATTTCGGAAAACTAATTGAAAAATAAAATGTTTTGTTAAAGGTTTTTGTTTATAATGGAATTGACAATAATGTTAACATCTTTTGACTACTGCCTAAAGTCTTTATTCTTTCACCTTTAAAGTCTCTAAATAAGCCACAAGATCTACCAGCTCCTGTTCCTCCATTACCTTATCGAAACCTTCCGGCATTAAAGACTTTTCAATCGCCTTCATGTCTTCCACGTCCTTTAAGGGTATTTCCTTTATCGTGGCGCCCATCATTTTAATGGTGATTTTATTCTCGGTCCTCCCCAATATATAACCCATCAAGGTACTGCCGTCTTTTAATTTCAACTTGTATCCCTCAAAACCAAAATTGATTCCCGCACTGGGATATATAATAGAGGAGAACAGAAAGCTTTTAGATAGTTTGTTACCAATATCGGACAATGAAGGTCCGAAATCTATGCCAACGTCGGCCGCTAAATGGCAGGAGGCACAGAAGGTAACATAGACCGACCTTCCCCCTTCGGAATCGCCCTCCAATTTCTCAAGGGCGGCTATGTCGGTATTGTCCTTTCCATCTGTTGCCAAATATTTCTGGGCATTTTTCGTGATCTCGGTGTCCCAACTGGTCATCAGTTTAAGAACGGCAGTGATTTTATACTCTTCGTTTAATTTACCCGCTTTTAAAAGATTGTAGAGTTTATGCTGTCCTGCTCCCGAATTTCCTAGGGATTCCACGACCTTCCGCATTATGGGTGTCGAGAATTGATTTTCGAGGAGGCTCTTTTCCAAAAAATCAATCGCAGCCTGATCGTTCACGCTACCTAAAATATCCATCAATTGTAATTTAGAATCATCGGCGGCATCCGATCTGAAATAATCCGCAACAAGTCTTCCTTCCCCGATTTTGAAGAGTATGGCCGCGGCCTCTTTACGTAATTCTACATCGGCATCGCTAACCATCAACTGAAATAATGGTTTCTCTTGACCCTTGATCTGTAGCTTATTCACGGCCATCAACCATTCCGGTGTGCCCTCTATTGTGGGTAATACCTTCTTAACGGCCTGAATGTTTTTCGAAGAACTGTTAACAAATTCCTCGTCCAGTTGTCCCACGGCATAGGCCCGAATCAATTTACTCTGGGGATGTTTCAAAGTCAAGAGGGAAAGTAACATCCCGTTCTTTTTTGGATTTTCCTTAAAGTGAAAAGCCCGAAAATAGGACGGTAATTTTTCCTGTGAGACCGACTTGTCCTCAATTAAATCTACTAATAAAGGTACCGTGGCCTTGGCATTTACACGCCATACGATATCCCGACCGGCAGAATTATCCCATTTATTGGCCATTTTGTTTTGCCATGCCTCGAAGTAAAGGTCAGGAAATTGATCAGCACCTATGCCCAAAGCCTCTAACTCCCAACGATCGCCGGCTATGTGTTGACTAGCTAACTCCGCCCATTGTTTGGCCGCAGTATCAGATCCTACATATTTTAAAGCGATAGCAGCTTCCCGTCTTACCTGCGGCGAGGGATCCTTTACAATTTTTGCAATATAATCAGTAAGATTATCTGGGGCCACATATCGAGCCATACGAATTCCCTGCATCCTGATATTAGGGTTTTTATCAGTAAGTGCCTGATTAATATATTTAGAAGCTTTGGAAGGTATTTTTGCACCTAACCAAAGAGCTCGGGCTTTTAAAGAGCCCCCCTTTTTAATCAATTTTTCTAGAAATGGTTCTGCTGATCTACCCATGGCATGCAGTTTATTCCAAGCTTGGTAAAAGGTATCCATATTATCAGAAACCAAACCTTCAGAAGCTCCTTTACCAGTAGAAAAATCAATTTTAATAGGATTATAGCCTTCTTGTGTTGAAAGATGATAAATCCGGCCGCGTTCAACATCTTCCGCTTTATGCGCGCCAACACCACCGTCATACCAATCCGAAATGAACAAGGATCCGTCTGGTGCTGCGGTTACATCATCGGGACGGAACCAATCGTCCTGGCTTTCAACCATATTTTCTATATGAGCCTTATACCCAGCCCCTTCATTTTTAACAATATAGGAGCGTACAACATTATGACCGGGTTCAGTGTGGATAAGCTGATTTTTATATAAATCCGGCAATAAGTTTCCTTCATAAACTATCATCCCAGTGGGAGATCCAGATCCGGTTTGCAGCAAATTTGGAACTACCCCAGGATCGTTCAAATGCCAATGCCTTAAGGGAATGGAATCGCTCCATCCGGCCCTTTGCTCCCGCCAATCAGCTCCAGTAACCTGATCTTTGTAACCGTAGTTACCATATTCCATTAAAAAATTAATGCGTGTTCCACGGTTACCATCATCATCATTATCTGATTGCCATAATCCACCATAGGAGTCTATCGCGAGTTCATATGGATTTCTAAAGTTATTACCCAGTACTTCTACGTTGGAGCCATCTATTTCGGCACGGAATGCCATAGCCTCTCTATACGGTTCTCCTGAATTATGTACTTTTTCTCCATGAATGTCCACAATCGTATCTCCTTGGCTGTCCAACAAATGATGCCCTTCGTTACCATAATTAAAATATAGACGCCCATCCGGACCAAAAATAAAGGCATGGGCACCATGGTCGTGATCCACACCATCAATACCCGAAAACATAATTTCCTTTGAATCGGGCACATCGTCCCCATCCTTATCGGTGAACACAAAAACATCCGGGCTTACCGAAACAATTATCTTTTTACCTAATACGACTATCCCAAGAGCTGAATTAATATCCTCTCCTTGATAAAAAACTTTGGAGGTGTCAACCACTCCATCGTGATCGGTATCCTCTAGGATCATGATGCGATCTCCTTTTTCATTATAAGGATTTTCAGGATTAAGCTTATTTCGATAATTTCTCCCCTCACATATCCATACTCGACCTCTTGCATCCACAGCCATATTGGTGGGATTGGCTATCATAGGCTCCGAGGCAAACAAATTTACCTTTAGCCCTTTTGCTATTTTCATAGAGGCCATGGCATTTTCAGGTAAACGCTTTTCCTGATCGGAAAGCTTATCGTAACTGACAAGCGGCTTTTCTTTCTGATTTTTACACGAAACTGGTAGTACTAACATGAAAATAGTTAATGTAAGTAAAGGGTAAAAAGATAATTTATTCATGATAAAATTGATTGATTAATAGCTTAATTAGGGATGATGCAATAAACTTAATTATGAAAAGTTGAAACAGTAGTTTATTGGGAAGACGCATTCAATGCGTAATAAATAACATTTGATATGAAAGAAATACTTTCATGTTATTTCTATTTATAGACTTAAGTAACATTTTATTTTCGGTGTCCATAATAATAAACATTCAAAATATTTAAAGTAACTCCCCTATAAAAAGCTATCCTCGCTCTTATATGCGCTGATCACTGCCTTTTCACCCTCTTCACCTGGAATGAAATTACCATGTTCCATACCCATAATACCTTGATAATTTTTATTATAAAGATGTTTAAAGATGTTTTTATAGTTGATTTCACCGGTGGTGGGCTCGTTTCGGCCTGGGTTATCTCCTATCTGTATATAAGCAATCTCATCCCAGGTAAGATCCATATTACGTATAATATTTCCCTCATTTTTTTGCATATGGTATATATCATACAATATTTTACAGGACGGACTGTTGACCCCTTTACAAATCATATACGTTTGATCCGAAGTACGTAAGTAGAGATCGGGCGAATCCGATAGCGGTTCAAGTACCATTATCAAACCATGGGGTTCTAAAATTTCGGCTCCACGACGAAGGGCTTCAATCACATTGGCTGTCTGGATACCAATAGGAAGATTTCGGTCGAAAGCTCCGGGAACGACCGTCATCCATTTGGCATTTACCCTTTTAGCCACCTCAACGGCCCTTCTGCATCCTTTCAAAAATATATCTACATTCTCCGATTTTCCAGCAGCCAAAGTATTCTCCAGGTTGCCCCCTTTATCCAATATAAATACCCCCATGGACATATTATTTTTAGCTAGCGCCTCGCCCATTTTTAATTGTTCATTGACACTACGCCCCATCATCCAATTATCTTCAAGTGCCATAAAACCCTGTTCAGCCATAAAATTAATCTGATCTATAGGGTCGTCGCCAGAAGAATTTTTAAACATGCCGATATGAGGCGCATATTTTAAATTAAACTTGTGGCTTTTAGGCTTATTACCTTTACCCGCGTAAACCAAAGGCTGAGCCAATAAAATAGCTCCGCTAGAAATAGCTGTTTTCTGTATAAATTCTCTTCTTTCCATTTTATAATATAATTTTTAGTTTGTTCTTGCTCAAAAACCTAAAATGTTCTCCAACACAAATTAATAATCGAATTTTTGCAACATGATAAGACATTCATTCGTCCTAAAAAGATTGTCGGATTTTTGAAAATATTGAAGCCCATATAATTAAACTCACGACTCAAAAAAATAACCAATTAACTTAACGATTCAATAATCCAAAATAAAATTGCATTAAGACCTATTTATGATCAATATCCCGGATTTTGCTCTAACTGGGGCGCTTTATTTATTTCATCTGTCGGTATGGGTACCCAGTACATCCTTGGTACTACTTTACGATCTTCTGTCAATATTCGTTTCCAGCTAGTTGTTACATTCCCATTTTCCTTAATTTCAACGATATCGATCCCCATAGCATCTGTAAGCTCTTCTTCAAGGATTTTCCACCGTCTTATGTCATACCATCTGTGACCTTCAAAAGCAAGTTCCTGTCTTCTTTCGTATCGCAGGGCATCTGTAGCATCACCTGTGAAATCGGGCATTCCGATCCTGTTTCTAATCATGTTAATGTATATGGTAGCCTCTTCAGCATTGCCTAGTTCAAGAAGTGCTTCAGCATAATTTAAAAGAATTTCGGCATATCTAACTTCGATCCACACATTATCATTATTTTCATCCTTTCCTGTAATGTCTTCGTCCAGCAACTTTTTCATTATGTAACCAGTAAACGAACCGTTCCAATTTTCAACAGGGCCCTGCCGTGTATCAATACCGAAAATCTGGGAAGTAACCTTACCATTCTCCATAGCGGTTCGGGTCCGCCTATCATAAATTCCTACAGGATCTCTTCCGACAAGGTTTGGAAACCTGGGTTGCCACCGAGCCCCATCATACAGTATGGAACCATAAAACCTCGGCTCACGGTTATGGTATATATTTTCGCTTTCGTATTTACCCGAAACATTAACATAATTACCTTCCGAATTGATTTCAAAATGATCAAAAAAGTTTGATCCATCCTCCATTTGATAGTTGTCAACCAAACCTTGCGTGGGGTTATGGCCCGCCCAGTTGTTGTTCCCATTGGCACCATTCCAGAGGTTCATTTGATTTGCATCTCCAGCACCCTTCAAATACATTTTCCCCCAGATAATCTCTTTGTTTGACAAAGTTTTTTGCCTAAAAAAATCATAGTAGTTTTGAGCCACCGCCTCTTGATCAGGGGCACCAAAATCTGCAAGGTTATAGGTACCCAAATCAATTACTGCTTTAGCAGCATCCCTTGCAGCCGTCCACAACGCATCTCTGTCAGGGCTAGAATAACCCAATAGTTCATTTGCCGCACTACCATCGGCGGTCAGGTCACTCGCTGCAAAAAGAAGTATTCTTGACTTCAAGGCTAAAGCCGCTCCTTTAGTTGCTCTACCCATCTCCATTTCATTATCACTTAAAAGAAGCCCAGCCGCTGCATCGTAATCATCAGATATGAATTGGATGGTTTCCTCAAAAGTAGATCTGGTTATGGACATAAAATCATCACTTCTTTCGTTTGGCTCCTGTAAAATAACAACACCTCCAAAGGTTCTGGCCAATTGCGCGTACGTGAATGCCCTAAGGAAATGTGCTTCTCCTTTTAAGACATCTACCTGTTGTTGGACAGTCTCTCTCTCACTCCCCCCGTATGCCTCTGGCACCCCGTCAATATTTGCAAGAAAAACATTAATGGTCTGAATAGTTTGAAAATTTTCTTTCCAGGTAATCATTTCTGGAGAATCCCATTCTCTGAACCATGGCTGAAAATTATCAGCCGTTATGTTTCCCTGAACATAATTCTGAGATCCCCACGTGAATTCATGACGGACATTGTCTGAGACTGACTCTATCATTACAGGACCATAACCCATAGAAAGATCATCATAAGCCTTTAGAAGATAGGTGTTAGCCAAGTTAACATCAGACCATACAGCGGCATCAGAATATCGATCTGGGGCCGTTGTATCTAATATGTCTGTTTCGCATGCCTGCAAGAACAGTATAAGAAGTGCGAAAATTTTAATATTGTTCTTCAATTTTTCCATTATTCTTAAAATTAAAAATTATTAAAGTTATCTCATTTTGTTATAGACTTATTCTAGCACCCAACGATACTACTCTCATCAATGGATAACTGGTATCAGTACCAAGTTCAGGATCAAATATTTTACTCTTATTCCAAATGAAAAACAAATTTTGTCCAGAAACATAAATTTGAGCCATCTTGAGACCTATTTTGCCACGCAGATCACTTGGAATTGTGTAAGATAACTGAGCGTTTTTCATTCGGGCATAATCTGTATTCGTATACGAATAGTCTGTTATATGGCTTCCTCTCCAATATTCTTCTAATCTTTCAAACGCTCTGGGTTTAGTAGCATCTCTATTATCAGGAGTCCATCTTCCGATGGCATCATATGCAAAATAATTTCCTCCAGTACCTTGCCTATCATCATTGTACATCCTTCTCATCGCTGATCCCACTCCTTGGACAAGGGCGCTAAGACCCCAATTTTTGTATTTCAATTCAAAGGAAACGCCGAATGTGATTTCTGGATTGGCGGTTTCATCAAATAAAACTCTATCGTCATTGGTGATTTCCCCATCCCCATCATAATCTAATATAATTATGTCGCCTGGTTGAGCTCCCGGAACATGAGGCATGGAGTTTACCTGATCTGTGTCCCTAAAAATCCCAGCAGATTTATACAGTAATTCAGCACCTTGGGGATGTCCCGTACGCACCTGCCAAGGTACATTCCGAGCGGGTTCGTCAAATTCTATAATTTCATTCCGTGCAAATGCCAGATTTCCATTTATACCATATGAAAAATCCGAAAATTCATCATTGTATCCCAAAACCACTTCAAAACCTTTGCTATCAACTATTCCGAAATTTTCATCAGGCAAAGAAATCCCGGTAAATGCTGGCACCGAGGCATTTCTTTGAACCAGGATGTCACTCCGCCTTTGGTAAAAGACGTTAACATCAAAATTAACTTTATTATTAAAAAACATGGATTCAAATCCAGCATTATACATGTTAGCAACTTCCCAAGTTATGAATGGATTAGGAGTACTAGATTGATAAATACTATTTGAATATCCACGATTTGAACCAAAAACACCACCTGAACCAAAAGAATAACCAGTTACATATTGAAAAGGCTCAACCAAATCATTCCCTAATTGGCCCCATGAAGCTTTAAGCTTAAAAAAGTTAATAAAGCTTAAGTTATCTTGCCAAAATTTTTCATTAGAGGTTCTCCACCCCAAAAGTATGGCCGGGAAATTCCCCCATCTGCCTTGTTCTTCCGAAAATCTCAACGATCCGTCCCGGCGAAAGGTAAAGGAGAATAAATAGGTTTCTCTAAAATTGTAACTCAACCGACCAAAGTAATTTTCCCGAGCATCTATCTCAACCCAGCCCGAATTATCTTTTTGATCATCACCTCCGGCAAACAAGTAAGGCAGTTTATCCGAAATAAAGAATCTACGGAAAGCTTCTATCCCCTGCGCCTTAAACTCAGAATTTTCGTATGCCACAAATGCACTAAAGTTATGGAAATCACCAAAGGTTTTTTCATAGTTTACTGTGAAGTTAAAGTTGGTGGTTCTGGTAGTTCCATAACTATCGGTTAATCGCGGTTCCGCAAATCCTTTAGAAGACCCAACGAGAAAATCAGATCCATCCTCTTTTCCTGTATTTCCAGCTGCAAAGTAGGCGTTTTCATCTAATGCATAAAGGGTCCATGGTTTCTGAAACAGTTTTCTTTGTTGGAAAAACATGTCATAACCATAATAACTTGACAGGGATAGACCCTCAACCCCAGGAACAATTAAATTAACCGAAAATTTATTATTCATCCTATAACGTTTATCATCATCAAAGCCAGTTTCAAATGAAGGGGTAATTACAGGGTTATCACCATATTCGATATCAGGACCTGGTAAACCATTGGGATAAACCGCGACACTAGTGGGATAGGCTCGTAAAATGGAAGAAAAAATATCCCCAGTTGGCCTGGTGGAATACTTTCTATTCTCCTGCGAAGCCAGAATATTGATATTAAAGCTTAAGTATTCATTAGCTTCTATTCCTAAATTAGCATTTAAATTATACCTGTTATACGATGTTGCAGAATTCTTGTAAATCCCGTCGGCAAATTCTTTTCCAAAAGAAGCGTAATACGTTACCGATTCACCGCCACCTGTAGCTGACAAATTATGGCTTTGTGTAGTACTATAATCTGCTAACGCTGCATCAAACCAGTTTGTGTTTGGATGAGTCCATGGAAATTCACCGGAGCGAAATCTCTCAATATCTTCCAATGAAAACCTCATATTAGATTCATCAACACTTCTATATGACTGATTTTCACGTATCATTTGGGCATAGGTCGGAGCATCGGCCATCTCTGGAAGCACTGTAGGCGTAAGAAACCCCTGATTAAAGCTGTAATTGAAAGTGGCCGGAGTGCCCTCTGTGCCTTTTTTAGTTGTAACTAATACTACACCGTTTGCAGCTCTAGCACCGTATATTGCTGCAGCTGCATCCTTAAGGACAGTTATACTTTCAACATCATTAGGATTTATTGAATTCAAATCTCTTCCTGGGATACCATCAACCACAATTAAAGGAGAAGAATTACCCAACGTAGCATTCCCCCTAATAGTTATATCGGCTGCATTGTTGCCAGGTTCACCATTTCTTTGCTGAATAATCGCCCCGGGAAGCCGGCCCGCTAAAGCATTAGAAATATTTGATACAGGTGCTTGGGTAATTTGTTCGCTACTCACAGTTGATACAGAACCAATTACATTTTCCACCTTTTGTGAACCATAACCTATAACAACCACCTCATCCAGTCCTGCCGATGTATTTAGTGTGACGGTTAGATTTGCTTGTCCTTCAAGTATAATTTCTTTGGTTTCAAACCCAATATAGGAAATCATTAATGTCGCATTTTCTTTTGGGACATTAATGGAAAAGTTGCCGTCTAAATCTGTGGTCACCCCATTTGAGGTCCCTTTTTCCAATATATTAGCCCCCGGCAGGGGTAATCCATTGTCATCTTTTACGATTCCTGTGACCGTAAACTGTACTTCTTTTTTTGTAGGCTCAAGAACGGATAGTGGAGATGGAGTATATTCTTTTCTCTTTAACAATATCTTCCTGTCAAGAATTTCAACAGAGACATATTCCTCGGGAAAAAGACTTTCCAAAATTTTGAGAATATCTTCCTTTTCAACATTTAAAGAAACTTTTCGCTTTAGATCCACATCTTTGGTCTTGAAGATAAACTTAAACTCAGTCGAGCTCTCGATTTTATCAAATACCTCAAAAATTGTCACATCCTTCATGTGAATGGAAATTCTTGTCCGTTGAGAATATGTTGGATCGGCGTGGATCGCAAACGTTATAGTTAAAAAAAACAATAAAGTCAGTTTCATTTTCAGGTCAATATTGAATTTCCTCCTCGGAATCTCATAAGATTGTAATCGTTTTTTCATAATTTTAAAAGTTGATAATGAATATTCTTCTTTGATATTCGCTTTATTAAATTGGGAAGCGTTACGGCGTTTCCCAATTTTTATTTTAAATAATATTTTTGACTTAGGCGTTTTGAGTAATATAAGTTTAGTTAATAATTATTTTACCGTTATATATTTGATAATCAATATCATAAACCTCATTAAAGTATTCGAATATTTGCTCTAAAGACTCCTTTTCGGTCTCAAATGTGGCGTTAAAAGACACTTGATTCAACTGTTTATTATTGTTTATGATGACCACATTATATTGACGCTCAAGCTGTTTGACGATCGTTGCAAATGGGGCATTTCGGAAAACAAGATCACCATCCATCCATGCCGTATAGACCATTGTGTCCACTCTTTCAGTCGAAAGTGCGTTTCTTCTTTTGTCGAATGTTCCCTTGAACCCAGGCTTGAGTTTTTCAATATGGTTGGCGCCGCTTTTTTTCGTTTCGATGGCAACTGACCCCTCTACCAGAACAACATCTATATCATTATCTGAGGCATAGTTTGATACGATGAACTTGGTTCCATAAACCCTCACATTGAGTTCCTGTGTTCCCACCAGAAACGGGTTTTGAGGATCTTGCGAAACCTCAAAGTAGGCCTCACCACTCAAAAATACCTGCCGTGGTCCTTCATTTACGAAACTCACAGGATATTTTAAAGTGCTTCCAGAATTCAAAAAAACATGAGTTCCGTCAGAAAGGATTACGTCAAATCTTTTACCATAAGGAACCTTCAATTTATTGAATGTCAATTGATCAGATCCAACAAATTTATTTTCGTCATAAACCAGCTTATCTTTTATATGCACGCCCAGAACATCCCCCGTCCTATCTTTTATTTGAGAGGTCCCTAAAATTGACATCTTTTGTACGTCGCCATTATCCAGTTCTAAAGTTATGGCCTCTGCTTTAGGAACTATATTAATCTTGTTACCCCTGCCGAAAGAAAGTTGCTGAAAAAAGTAACCCATACCTATAAATGCAATTGCTAAAGCTGCATACTTGAAAAATAATCGCATCTTGCGATTTCCAAGAGCAATTTTGTCCCTCCGTATTTCAAAGAGCAATCGTTCTCTTATTTTGCCTGGGTTTGAATGGTTCATTATAATGGTTACTGCATAGTGCACATTGACAAACCGCTTTAGAACTTTTTCGTTTACGGGATCACTTATCCATTCCTCAAGCTCATCGAGCTCCAATGTGTTAGCTTCGTTTGATAGGTACTTTATCAATAAGTTTTCCTCTCTTGAGTTTATCATTTGTCACTAGCCTTTATATATATATTACGAAGCCAATTAACAGTACCCTAACGTTTTATTAATCTTTTTTTTATGTTGGTATAATATTAGATTAAATTTAACATTTAACCATTTCAATCATGAGTTATAAGAATGAAGAATTTTTGATGGAGCGGTTAAAAAAGGGTGAGGAGAAAGCTTACATGTATTTACTTGACCACTATCACAAAAGTTTGTGCGCCTTTGCTCAGACCTTGATCAATGATCACGCCTTGGCAGAGGATATCGTTCAGAATGTGTTTTTGAAAACTTGGATTTTTCGAAAAAAACTTGATTCCCAGTTTTCTCTCAAAAGCTTTCTGACGAAATCTGTCTACAATGAGTTTTTGAGCAGCTACAGGAATGATAGGGCTGTGACCTTACTTGAAAAAAATTATATGGAAGCACTCAATCAGATTGTTGAAGACACTGATGAAGCCGCAATAAGGAAAATGATAACCTTGGTACAAAATGAAATGCAGAACTTGCCGCCAAGGTGTAAACGTGTCTTTAATCTGAGCAAGGAAGATGGACTTACCAATATCGAAATAGCGGAATATTTGAATATTTCAAATAAAACAGTTGAAGCTCAGATAACCAAGGCCTATAAAATCCTTCGTAAAAAATTAGGTGATAGATATGAAATGATATTGTTTCTCATGCATACCAATTCTAAATTTTTAGGAAAGTAGTCATAATTAAATACTTCTCAACCAAAGCTCTCTGGGCATTTTACAGAACAGCTTCTAATTCACTGAAAATTTCCTTTCAACTTAATTTGTAAGAATGAAAATACCATGTTCAAATGATAACTGCAACTGACTAAGTAGGTTTCAGATATTCAAAAGTAGCCTCAGCAGGCTAGAACCATTGTTCCGAAGCCCTTTAAACATAAGCCTTTTTAAATTTCGGATTCAACTTTTGACGATGAACCAATATAAATGAATAATTCTTTACAGATATATATAAACACTAAGTAAAGAAATCAGTTCAAAGAAGATAAGTATGATCCTTTATTTGAACTTTATAATGTTGATTTATTGCACACACGAACTTACCGGTAATGGATTTTCCTAGCTTTCGGAACAAGAGCGTCAGTAACTACTTAATCAAACTTTAATCCGTAAAAAAACATTTCAAAACCGGGCGAATATTTTATTCGACTGGGTTTTGAAATGCGCCCTAGCGGCAGCGCCATACCAATCCCTTTATTTAAACTTTTCCCACTAAAAAAGTACTTCATCGGAAAGTGTCCCTGCATCTTTTGTTGTCATCGAACATTTAGATCGGGTAATCTTAAATTGGTCTGCCTCGTTATAAAGCATAATCAAAAACAAATGATTTAGGGAATTAAACTCATCTAAAGGCGAATTAGGAATCAAATCCCATGGGTTAATCAGGCCTCTCAATTATAAGAATCGCTCCTTATATTCTTTTGTTAATTTATAACTCATTTTAAATCAATCTTTTGACAATCCTTTAATTGCACTTTAGCCATAAAAAAAGTTCCAAACGGAGCAAATATTTTATTCATCCGGTTTTGGAATGTGCACTAGCGGCAGCGATATGGGAATCGGTTATTTAGATTTCTTTGGGGAAAGACAATATTGGAATAGAAATACTAATAAAAAAAGTAGCAGCATGACCATTATCTAATTGTCCATTTTTTTGTTGCAAGTCCATTTATAAAGAGGTCCTTATAACCTTGAACAATGCAAAGTGTGGTTTTTGGGTAACCATCATAAATTAAGGGTAAGTACCTTCAATCATACCTGAATGAATTTATTTTATAAACTGACCCGAAGGTATTTCGGAGCAAGGCTCTTTAATAGGCTTGGTATTGCTAGGATCAAAGGTTATGACCGATTACGGATATTCAAAC
>Ga0307486_1002089_pt1 | contig 14385 bp, 13 predicted proteins | sample CBIW02metaG_FD_203663 | JGI IMG/M metagenome (GOLD analysis project Ga0307486, IMG submission 203663) | Sea-ice brine microbial communities from Beaufort Sea near Barrow, Alaska, United States - CBIW 0.2 | ecosystem: Environmental > Aquatic > Marine > Coastal | place: USA: Alaska | collected... | reverse complement strand
TGCGGTCTACGAGGATGTCGAGGTGAAGTTCACCCATTCCCTTGATAACCGTCTGGCCAGTTTCCTGGTTCTGTTCGGTACGGAACGTGGGGTCTTCTTCGGCGAGCTTCTGGATGGCGATACCAAGCTTTTCTTGGTCAGCCTTCGTCTTCGGCTCGATCGCTACCTCGATCACTGGCTCAGGGAACGTCATCGACTCAAGAACGACTTGGTCGTTCAGGTCGCACAGCGTGTCACCAGTCGTGGTGTCCTTGAGGCCAATAACGGCGTAGATGTGTCCAGCGGTAACACTGTCAACGGGCATTTCCTTGTTGGCAGCCATCTGGAAGATCTTGCCGATGCGCTCCTTCTTGCCCTTGGTGGAGTTAGCTACAGCCCCACCCGAATCGAGGCGGCCGGAGTACACGCGAATGTACGTGAGGCGACCGAAGAAGGGGTGCACTGCAACCTTGAAGGCGAGAGCCGAGAACGGCTCCGAGGCATCAGGCTTGCGGATGATGATCTTCTCTTCATCGCGGGGGTCCCTTGCTTCCATGGGAGGCACGTCAACCGGCGACGGGAGGTAATCAATAACAGCGTCAAGCATCGGCTGAACGCCACGGTTCTTGAATGCAGAACCACAGAGAACCGGGTAGATCTCGCTGTTGACCGTCAGCTTGCGAATCGCAGCCTTGATCTCAGGAACGGTGATCTCTTCGCCGGCGAAGTAACGCTCCATGATGGCGTCATCAGTCTCGGCAACAACCTCGAGCAGAGCGGTGCGGTACTCCGCAGCCTTCTCCTTGAGGTCTTCTGGGATCTCTTCGATGGCGTACTTGGAGCCCATCTCGACGTCACCCTTGGAGTCTCCACGCCACGTCAGTGCGCGCATTTCAACGAGGTCAACAACGCCCTCAAAACCGGACTCGAATCCGATTGGAAGCTGAATAACCAGCGGGCGTGCACCCAAGCGGCTGACGATGGTGTCGACGGTGTAGTAGAAATCTGCACCCATCTTGTCCATCTTGTTGACGAAGCAGATGCGGGGAACGTTGTACTTGTCGGCCTGGCGCCAGACAGTCTCTGACTGCGGCTCCACACCCTCTTTACCGTCGAAGACAGCAACGGCACCGTCGAGTACGCGGAGCGAGCGCTCCACCTCAACCGTGAAGTCAACGTGGCCGGGGGTGTCAATGATGTTGATCTGGTTCTTGTCCCAGAAACAGGTAACAGCAGCAGACGTGATCGTGATGCCACGCTCTTGCTCCTGCTCCATCCAGTCAGTGGTCGACGCGCCGTCGTGAGTTTCACCGATCTTGTGGTTCACACCCGTGTAGAACAGGATGCGCTCAGTCGTGGTGGTCTTGCCAGCATCGATGTGAGCCATGATGCCAATGTTGCGGACCTTTTTTAGGTCCGTGAGCACGTCCTGTGCCACAGGTTCCTCCGAAGTTTGTTGGTAAAGAACGAAACTCAGCAATGAGGCGAGTCAGAGAATCCCTGACCCGCCTCACAACGAGTAGCTACTACCAGCGGTAGTGAGCGAATGCCTTGTTGGACTCGGCCATCTTGTGGGTGTCTTCACGACGCTTTACAGCGGCGCCAAGTCCATTCGATGCGTCCAAAATTTCATTAGTGAGACGCTCAGTCATCGTCTTTTCACGACGACCCTTTGCGTAGCTCGTGAGCCAACGCAATGCAAGAGTGTTTGCACGGTGCGACTTGACCTCAACAGGAACCTGGTAGGTCGAGCCACCGACACGACGCGACTTGACCTCAAGGGTCGGACGCACGTTGTCGAGTGCCTTCTTGAGCGTGACGACGGCGTCTTGGCCGGTCTTCTCGGTTACGCCTGCGAGTGCGCCGTAAACGATGCGCTCGGCGAGGCCCTTCTTGCCATCAAGAAGGATCTTGTTGACAAGCTGGCTGACAATGGGTGCGCCGTAAACCGGATCCGCGACTACGGGACGCTTTGGTGCTGGTCCTTTACGAGGCATTACTTCTTATCCTTCTTTGCGCCGTAGAGGCTACGAGCCTGCTTACGGTTCTTAACGGCCTGGGTGTCGAGCGCTCCGCGAACGATCTTGTAGCGAACACCGGGGAGGTCCTTTACACGACCACCGCGGATGAGCACCATCGAGTGCTCTTGAAGGTTGTGACCTTCTCCGGGAATGTACGCGGTGACCTCGGTGCCGTTGGAAAGCTTGACACGAGCAACCTTGCGGAGAGCCGAGTTCGGCTTCTTCGGGGTTGTTGTGTAGACACGCGTGCAAACGCCGCGCTGCTGCGGGTTGGACTTAAGGGCGGGCGCCTTGGTCTTGACGACCTTCGGCGAGCGTCCCTTACGCACCAACTGCTGAATGGTGGGCACTAAATAACTCCTTGTTTTTACTGCACGGTGACAGCGTCATGATGGTTAGCATTCATCTAGACCCACGCACCACCAGAATTTTTCGGATGGATTGCGGATATGCCGTGGGGGCCAACCGGAAGGTTGAACCCAATGGTGTGGAGTTGCACGCACTCAAACCCCCGCAAACGCGGCGAGCCTCGAGAGGCATGGTTCAAGCGCACGGCAAAGCGCACACCTCAGAAAGAATAGCTCCCGGACCGGCCCGGGTCAAATGGTCACAGCCCGCACGCAGCAAGCAAATTCAGCTTGCGCGCACGTTACTGCTGTTGGGGCGTGGTTAGTACTGAGTAGCATTTCTTTCGGCGAGCTCAGCTTCCCACTGTGCGCGTGTTTCGGCGTTGCGAACGGTGACCTTGCGGCCACGCTTGGCGACAAGCGCACCGGTCCACAAAGCGACCTCGCGCGCGAGTAGTCCTGCGGCGATCACTAGCGGATTGATGAGGGCCTGAGCGAAGAGAAGCTGAGCCTGCTCTGGCGTGTTTTGGATAACCCCATTGGAGAGCAGCAGCGCCCCGACCGTTCCGAAGTACACGACGAGCCCGACGATGATGCTCGAAAAGACGTGCACACCCCAACCCGCTCGATTCACAATGAGCGCAATGATGATCGCGCCAACAGCGAAGAACGCGATCGGGACGTAGAACGATGGTGCCTGCACAAAACTGATGCCGACACGGCCGGTGGCGACAGCGTTGATGATGAGAACTGCAATCGCAAAGACGATGGCAAAGACCACGGTTGCCCCGAGGGCCATAAAGACGCCAAAGCCACGGTTGCCAGCAACCTTGGGAGGAGTGGGAGCAGTCACGTAGACCACGCGAGGCTCACCCGATGCCGTTGTGCCTGTCGTTACCGTTGTTGCGGGCTCCGCCTCGGCAACAATCTCAGGCTCGGACGCAACCGCGGGCTCAGAAACCGGTTCGGCTTCTGCCTCTACAGTCGCGTCGTCGTAGTCGCGGTTGCCGGTGGCTGCGGATGCCGCTGCCTCTGGCTCGACGAGCGGCGTTGCCGCAGCGGTTGAGCCGTCATCGGTGACTGTTTCGTCAACGACTACGGCATCCTCAATGTTGTCGTGCTCTTGATCGGAAGAACCACGCTCTACAGATGGATCGGTCATGACTGTTGCCTCCTCGTGCCAGCGACTGATGAGTTTAGTCTACTGAGCCTTAACTCAAAAATGAGAAGAACGCCACGACGGAGTGCGCCGTGGCGTTCTTCGCCAGTTTAGGTGAGCTAGTTGAGGATTGTCCGGCTACGCCAACTCACCTAGGGTGCCGGTTACTCCTCTGCTGGCGCCTCAGCTTCTACTACCTCCGCTGGCGTTACGGTCGGCGGTGGTGACGATGGGTCGACCAGCACATATACCAGACCTGAAATGTCGCCGGTGTAGCCACCCTGATCTTCACCGTCCGGACCGCCGTCTTTGTCTTGCGCAACCGTGAGAGTGGTGACGAGAAACAAGCGCGTGCCGAACTGCAGGTCACTGAGGAATTCAATTACTTGCGCACGGGTTCCGGTGACTGCGAGGTCAATCGGAATCGCAATGAAGTTCTCTGCGGTCACGAGCGAATTCGTCGTTCCCGAGCCAGGCGCTGCGATGTACGCTTGCCCGTCCCCAGCCCCGAAACTAGTCAGAACGACCCCACTCGATGCCTCTAGCCTGTGAAGCTCGCCAAGAAAAGTGGACAGCTCGTCGCCGGGAGGGAGTAGCGCTTGGGCGCTCGTCAACTCGAGCTTGAGCGCGTCTAGTCCTTCGAACTCTTTCTCGAGCTGGGCCAGCTTTGCCTCGTGCAGCAGGTTTTGCGCCTCAACTGATGCTCGCTGCTCGACGGCAGTATTCATCTCTTCAAGCTTCGGCGCCACCCCGATAAACCACCCGAGCGCGAAAACGGCGACGCCGATAACACCGGCAATGATCATCCAGAGTCTATTATTCATGATCACTCATCTCCACTACTGCTGGCATCAGCAGACGAGTCGGCGTTTGCCGCCGCTTCCTCTGCCGCCGCTTCCGCGTCAGCCGTCGCTTGCTCCCGGTCGGCACGTGCTTCCTCGTCAAACCGAAGCAGCAACGCGTCTGTGCTGATGTGCATCGTGATCGTAACCTCGTAGAGCGTGGCGTCGGCGTTCAAGGTGACTGAGCCTGGTGTCGCGTCGACGTAACCGGTGAGCTTTGCCAGGGCTTCGAGCCACGTTTCAACGTCTGGCAGCGAGGCGCTGGTAGCAGTGAAACGAAGTTCGCCGATCCGGTCGCCCTGAAGCGGCGCGGACGGCTGAACAAAGTTGAGAATGGGCGTCGCGGTATCGGCGGACACATTCGTGACCAGGGTGCCGCTGGGAAGACTTTTCTGAATGTTGACCAAATAGGCCTTCCAGTCGATCTCCGTCGACGTTCCAACCTGTTGTGCGGCGTTCGCGGCCGCGAGCATGCTGTTTACTCGCTGCACTTCGGAGTACTTGGATTGCTCCTGCACCAGCTGGTCTGTCCTGGCGTTTGCCTCGTCGAGCTTTGCTTGCTCAACCAACGCAAGCACAGACGCCCCCGCGAATCCGGCAATCACCAGAAATACTGACAGCACTACGAGCGCGCTCGCGCTGCGCCGCATCGCACGACCTCGTGCTGCGAGACCCACCTCGGGTGGAAGCAAGTTTGCTTGGGCCGGGCCGCCAACTACTAGGCGCCCGACGCTTTGTGTTTTGCGACTCATGCTGCAACGCCTCCCAGAGCAAGTCCCAGCGCCACGTTGAGCCCCGCCTGAGACTGGGCTCCCTTGGACGCGTCCTTAGCAACCTCGATATTTCCGAACGTATCACCGAGCACGACGGGAATCCGCGTCATCTCCGAGAAGGCATCCGCTAGGCCAAGAAGTTGAGACCCGCCGCCAGAAAGCACAATTCCAGCGAACGGCTCATTCTGACGGGAGTTTGCAAAATAGCCCAATGTGTCTCGCAAATTGCTCAGAAGCGTGCCGGTAATCTCACGTATTACGTTGACTGCGGGGGCCTGCTCGGGTGTCGCCGCCGCTCCGAAGAGCCCGAGGTGGCGTTTCAAGGCTTCGGCGTCGGCGACGGGAATCTCCAAACGATCAGCGAGGGCGACCGTCAGGTCGTTGCTGCCGTTTGCAATCGTTCGCACGAATTGCGGTACACCTCCCGTCGTCACGATCACGTTTGTTGTGCGGGAACCAATCTCGACATGGGCGACGTTTCCCACGAGCCGTGCGGCGGGCGTGAGCCGGGTAAGAGCGAACGGGATCAGATCGACTCCTACCGGGGTCAGTCCGGCAGCCTGCGCTGCTTTGACATTGGCGAGCACGGAATCCTTGATAACGGCGACTAGTAGTCCGTTAACGATGGGGCCCGAGTCTGACGTTGCCTCTGAAATTGGGTAGAAGTCCAAGATTGCGTCGGCGACGGGGACGGGGAGCATTTCCTGCACATGTGTCGCCAATGACTCGCGAATCTCAGTCAGGCTGAGCTTCGGAACCGAAAGGTCTCTTACAAGGACTTTGGAGTTTCCGACACCGAGCACAACATTTTTGCTGCTGAACTTTGCCGTGCTCCACAGCTGCTTGAGGGCTGCGGCTACCGTGTTGATCTCTAGCACCTCACCGGCGTGCACTGCCCCCTCGGGCAGCGGCATTGTAGAGAATCGGACGACCGTCGGTCGCTTCGATCCAATGCCGGTCACCTCCACCGCTCGAATCGCGCCGGAGCCGATATCGACCCCAACCACTTGTGTAATGGCCATCACTTCCCCCTAGTTAATTCCAAAAATCCGCAAGTATGCACTCATCATGACAGTGCCGAAGCCAATTCCCACCCAGGCGCCCAGCAGCATCCACGGACCGAACGGAATTGCCGTCGCACCGGACGCGCGGCGCATCAGTACGAGGGCGATCGAAAAGATCCCCCCAAGAAAGAATGCGGCGAAGATGCCAACGACGAGTGTCTGCCACCCGAGAAACCCAAGAAACAGTCCGAGGACGCCGGCGAGTTTGACGTCGCCCATGCCCATTCCTCGCGGATAAACCAGCACGAGAAGAAAGTAGAAGCCGAACATCGCTACTGCACCAATTGCTGCTGTCAGTAGCGCACCAAAGTTCGCGGTGAGTACAGCGGATGCAGCGAGAAGCACAGCGCCGACAAGGAAACTGGGCAACACGATGCTATTCGGAAGCAGGTGATGATCCATGTCGATCAGGGTCAGGGCCACCGACACTGCAGCGAGGTAGAGGTATGCGACGAGCAGCAGCACAGCACCGATGTATTGCCCTGTCGACACCACTGTCGCAGTTGGGAACCAGCCGAATATAAACCAGGCGGTTACGGTAGCGAAAAACAGCCCGGTCGCTAGTTCTACGAGCGGGTAGCGGCGCGAGATCGGCGCCCGGCAGTCGCGGCATTTGCCTCGCAATATTAGCCACGACAGCACAGGAATGTTGTCCCGGCGTCGGATCGGCGTGCTGCAGTTCGGGCAGGCGCTGGGCGGAGACACGATGGACTGCTTGGCCGGGACCCGATAGACCACGACGTTGAGAAACGAGCCGATGAGTAGCCCAAACGCGCCGACCAGCACCACCAAAATGCTAGCCATTGCTGAGGTTTCGCATCGACAACAGTCCACCCGGCTGCGGCTTCGTTACCTGAGGTGTCACCGTTGCTTGGTCAAAGTCGACTCCTGCCGCACCAACAGCGACAAAGGTGAAGCTTGGATTGTTCTTTATTTCGCTGTACTTGCCTGCGTAGATTTGGCCGTTCCAAGTGAACCCGTTCTTGCCGTCGAACGCGCAGGGTGTGTAAAGCATTGCCGCGATCGGTGCTTTCACTTCGAAACCGTTCTTCACGACGAAGTCACCCTGACCTGCCGAGCATGTTGGCGCTTTGTCCCCCGCGGGACCATTATCTGGCGTGATGAACCAGATGCGGTGACTTGCCGTACTTGATGACTTGAAGACCAGCGAGTTGGTCGCACCGAAGTCGAACTTGTCCGCAAAGATGACGACGTCGCTCGTGAGGGTGACTGTGGTGTTGTTGTTGGCGGTGATGCCAGTCGCACCACATGACAGCGCGTTTAGGATGAGCGGATAACCCGGAGTGGTGCCACCAAGGTTTGCTGAGCTCAGTTTGCAGACCGACGGCATGGGTCGAACTTCGTACGGAAGACCCGCTGCAGTGACCCAATCTGTTGGCGTGTACTTGATGTTGACCCATTCTGGGGCAGCCGGCGTAGATGCAGCTTGGGTATATGTCCCTCCGACTCTCGAGCCGGGGGGATTCGGTGATACCGAGCCCGCAGTGAGGTTTCCATCAATCCGGCCAGATCCGAGGGACGCGTGACCCGTGACTACCGCGCTGCCGGTCACGGTGCACGTACCGCCGAATGACAGGTCGCCACGAATCATTATGCTTCCGTTGATTACGCCATTGTTCTTGTCGCAGTCCAACCTGCCGTTCTTGACGATCAAACCGGTGTTACCGCCCTCAGACAGGTCGAGGGTCGAGTTGGCCTCGATGACCGCACCGTCGTGAAAATACATCCCGACCCCACTCGGGTTCACGCCGGGAACGATGTATTGGAACACTGCTTCCACTTGAGAAGAATCGCCAGCCGACACGCCTGATACAGCCGGAGCTGCTGCCGTTCCGGTCGAGGTGATGCGGACTTGAGATGTCAGAGCGTTCGGGCAGCCGTTCACCCAACCGGCGCCATTGTTGCGTTCGACAGTCGCACGGTACTTCGGCGAGCTTGCAGAGACGTAGACGCCAGGGGTGGACTGAGAGTTGCAATTGGAGGCGGTGTAGAGGCTGGCCCGAGCGGCAGTAATGCCGGCATCGGCCGCGGCTTGGGACTGTACTGTGGCCCGCGAAAACGTGCTGAACCCCAAGCCCTGTACCACCGACGACACGATGAGCGTGGTCAGAATGAGGCCCATGGCAAAGACACCGAGCACGGCGACGAGTGCCGAACCGTTCTCAGCTCGTACAGGAACGAATCGCTTTAGTAACATGTCAAACTCCCTGATGCTCCGGCCCGGCTGGTTGCTGAGCTCGTGATGTCAATCGGTCGGTGCGCGCCATCCAAACCGAGGATGGAAATCGAGAGTCGATCGTTGAGCGCGCTGAAGATGGCGGTTCCTGATTCTGGTTGGACATCTTCGGTCAGCAGAGTCCAGGTGACGACTTCGGCAGCAGTTGGTGGCAAAATAGCCAAGCTCGACCCGGTGTGCCACACCTTGTTCTCCGTTGCCGAGTAGTACCACGCTTCACAGCTCCAGCTGAGGGTTGCGCCTGCTCCTGCACGGCGCGCGACCAGAAATTGATCGTCGCCCACTGGCCCCGAAAGTTGGAAGTCCGACGAATTGCGGATTCCTGTGACGACGGACCTGGCAACCAATTGGCCAGCCGTCGAGTTCTCAGTGATGCTGACTACCGTCTTCGACGTAGTTACTGCGCTGAAGATCATGCCGCCTGCGATGGCGATAACGACCGAGAGCAGGAGCGCGTAAATCAGCACCTCGATCAAAGTGAGGCCCCGTTCGTCTGCGGCCACACTTGTGGCGTCTGCGCTAGGGGAAACTGCGGTGTGCCGATTCATGTTAGGACTCCGCGATGAAGATGTTGGTCGTCGTAGACGTGACGACAACGTTGGTGTCCATTCGCGTCACTTCAACAGTCACCGGAACCGACACGGGGTTCTCAGCTGATGGCGAGCAGGAGCCAACTGTGGTCGTAAGCGTGAGTTCCACGTTGCGGGCATCGGTAGTGCTGTAGGTGTCCGGGTCGAGGTCACTGCAGCGAACCCAACTGCGTGCGCGCTCGAGCTCATCGTTTGCGAGCTGAGTCGCGGTGGCCAGAGTGGCGTTGGATGAGGCCTGCTTGAGGCCGTTGAGTAGCACCGGTACAAGTGCGGTGGCGAGGAGGGCTAGGAGCAGCAGTGAGATCATAATCTCGACTAGCCCAATTCCGTCTTCTGAGTGCCGAAGCCGGTGCGCGACCGACGGTGCGGTCTCGCGCGTTTGTGGCGTGTTCACTGTTCCTCCCCCCAGAGTGTCGTGTGAGCGTGATGGCGTCGACGCCTTTGGTAACCGCGACGTTTTCGGTCCGAAAAAGGTGTGGTTAGAGCCTGCCTGTCGGCGTTAAGCCGTGAGGATGGGGTGCCACCATGCGGCACCCCATCCCTGTGATGCAACTTACGGGCAGCCATCCTCGGTTACTCCGCCTGAGGCGGTGACGTGGAAAACATCGGCCGTGGTGCTCGTGGCTTCGATGCAGAAGTCGTCGCCAGCGGCACTCGGGGTGTCGGTGGCTGCGCTGCCAAAGGCGATGGAGCCGCTAACCGCGTCTCCCTCGGTGAATCCGTAGTCCGCTAGGCCCGCACCGAGCGTCGGCGCAGTGCTCGGGTTGTCAGTGAACCAGGCGACGACGGCGATTTTCGAGTTGGCGAGGTCCGACTTGACAGCGCTATTGGTCGCGCTGTTCTGGACTCCGATGTAGATCGGAATGGCGATCGCGGCAAGGATGCCGATGATGATCACAACGACAAGAAGCTCGATGAGGGTGAAGCCCTCTTCACGCTTGATGCCGGCGCGGTGGTCGTTCAGTTCTTTCTTCATTTTTGTAAACATGTGATTTTCTCTGTCTCGTTTAGTTAAATGGACAGGGCCCCCATTGGATCTTGACCCCCTCAGACCATGGTGGCCCCGTCGTTCGCTAGGCGTAATCCCGCAAACGGGGCACATTCGGCGGTTTCTCCACCCCAATCAAGGGGTGGACTAGGTCGCCGCGATGAGCAGGCAGCAACGTATTAGTGCGCTGCGAATGCTGGAGTTGGTGGTTAGCCTTCGAGCAGCGTGAAGATGCTGAAGATCGGCAGATAGAGGGCGACGATCATTCCACCGACGACGACACCGAGGAACGCAATCATGAGAGGCTCGATCATGGCGGTCAGTTGCTCCGTGGCAGACTGAACTTCCTCGTCGTAGAAGTCGGCGATCTTCTCCAGCATCTGCTCGAGCGCACCGGCGTCCTCGCCTACCGAGATCATCTGCGTGACCATCGACGGGAATACTTTCTCCTGAGACAACGGCTCAGCAACCGTGCGCCCCTGGCGCACGGACTCCGCGACTTTCCGCAGTGCCTCTTCCATGACCCAGTTTCCTGAGGTCTCGCCCACGATGTGGAGCACTTGCAAGATCGGAACTCCGGCCGCCATCATGGCGGAGAAGTTGCGGCTGAACCGACCGATCGCGATCTTTCTGAACAGTTGGCCAAAAACAGGAATGCGAAGCTTCCAGGGGTCAACGACTTTCCGAACGCGTTCGGTGTTCTTGTTGCGGCCCCACCAGATCGAGAAGATTATCAACGAGATGGTGAGAAGCGGCAAGAACCACCACATGATGCTCGAGAGCCACACCAGCATCTGGGTGGGAAGCGGAAGTTCGCTGCCGAACCCCTCAAACATCGTTTGGAAGATCGGAACGATGAACACGAGCATGGCGATGACGGCGATGATGGCCATGATGAACACGATCACCGGATAAGTCATAGCCGACTTGATGGTTCCCCGAAGCTTGACTTCAGACTCAAAGTTTTTGGCAACTGAAAGCAACGCGCCGTCAAGGAATCCACCAGTTTCACCGGCACGGATCAGGCTGATCATGATCGGCGGAAATACCCGGCTGTGTCGTGCTGTCGCATCCGACAGTGACGAGCCAGACTCCACTTCACGCGTAATCGAAGTAAGAATCTTCTTGAGCTCGGGGTTAACGGTTTGTTCGGCGAGGATCGACAATGTCCTCAGCAGGGAGAGCCCCGACGTGATCATCGTGGCCATCTGCCGGCTCATGACGGCGAGGTCCTTTAAGCTGACCTTCTTGCCAAACCCACCGAAATTGATCTCCATCTGGAGACCTGTTGCCCCGGAGGCTTCGTCAATCGAGAGCGGAGCAATTCCCATCGTGCGCAGTCGGTTTGCGACAGCACCCTCGGTCATTGCGTCGATACGGCCCTTGACGACCTTGCCGCTCGCATCTCTACCTTTATAGGTGTACGTCGCTGCACTAGCCATCTCAGTTCGCCGTTCCGGAGAAGCTCTGGCTGAAGTCGTGCGCGGCAGCCGCCATCTGGGTCGATGCAGACGCGGCGCCAGAATCGACTCGGTTGATGAGGCGCTTCAACCCCTCGAGGTCCTGCGCTTTCTCCATTGCAGCAGCGTGCGTGATCTTGCCACGGTCAACCAATTCGGCGAGATGCTGATCCATCGAATACATTCCCAGGTCACGGCCAGCCTGAAGCGCGGTCGGAATCTGGTAGGTCTTTCCTTCACGAATAAGGTTTGCGATTGCCGGGGTTGCCACCATTACTTCAGTAGCAACGACTCGACCCTTTCCGCTTGCCATCTTTACCAGTGTCTGACAAACCACGCCTTGAAGCGTCGACGCCAATTGGGCACGCACCTGCTCCTGCTGGTGGGGTGGGAAAACGTCAATGACACGATCGATAGTGGATGCCGCATTCTGCGTGTGCAGTGTTGCGAACACGAGGTGACCGGTTTCTGCTGCGGTCAGTGCAACGGAAATGGTTTCGAGGTCTCGAAGCTCACCGATCAGAATCACGTCAGGGTCCTGGCGAAGTACGTGCTTGAGGGCAGCTGCGAAGCTGTGAGTGTCGCTACCGACCTCGCGCTGGTTGATCAGCGATTTCTTGTTGCCGTGCATGAATTCGATGGGGTCTTCGACGGTCACAATGTGATCGGTACGAGTTCGATTTACTAGGTCAACAAGAGCGGCGAGCGTCGTCGACTTTCCGGAACCTGTTGGACCAGTAACCAGTACGAGGCCACGAGCCAGTTCGGCAAAGCGGCTAACCGTGTCGGGAATACCCAACTGTTCGAGCGGCTTGATCTCCGTCGGGATGAGTCGAAATGCGCCACCGATAGCATCGCGCTGACGGTAGTAGTTCACGCGAAAACGGGCGCCCTCAGACACCGCGAATGCGAAGTCAAGCTCGAGGTTTTCTTCAAAGGTGGCGGCTTGAGCCGGCGTAAGCAGGCTCATCAGCGCGTCGGAAACTTGCTCTCGATCCCAGACCGTCGAGTCTGGAACCGGCTGTAGCGCGCCATCAACTCGAAGCATGGGTGGCGCATTCGACGTCACATGGAGGTCGGATGCGATCAGCCGCACAACGTCCTGAAGCGCTGAAATCAGCTTGGGGTCCGCGTTGGCACGTTCGGTGGCGCCGGTGTCAGCGCGACCGGAAGGATCAATGTCTTCCTCGAGAGGTTCCGACGTATTCAGAACCTCGGTTGGCAGCGTACCGAAAGCGGTGGCGCTGCTCGGCACTGAGCTAGCCGGGGACTCAACCTTCGATTGCGTTGACGCCGCTGGCGCAGCAAATGCGGCAGCCGGCGGCGCAGTAGAGGCGGCAGCAGCCGTCGTCTCAGGCTTCGAGAACGACGCTGCGGGCGTCGTCATTTGCGGCGGAGCCATCTGAGGCGGAGCCATCGGCGGCACAGTCGCGGAAGGGCTCGACATTTGCGGTGCCGGGAAGGTTTCGGGTTTCGGCGCCTGAGTCTGGGCGGGCGACGCTGCGGGCGTCGTCATCTGGGGTGGAGCCATCTGAGGCGGAGCCATCGGTGGTACCGGTGCGGCTGCGGGTGCCGCTGATGACGTTGTCGATGCTGGCTGCGGCGTGGGCTCTGCGCCCGATGCCTGCGGCGCAGGTGCGCCAGGCATCGGCGGCGGTGGTGCGGACTCATACGCCGATTGAGGAACCGGTGTATTCAGCGGCGGAAACCCCTCCGTTGATTGATTGCGCACACGAGAGCGCAGTGGGCTCGCCGTATCTGAAATCGGAATATCGTATATTTCTTTGCTCATCAGGTCCCCCCAAGGATCTTTTTGGGCCACATTAGGCAACCACTCGCAAGATTTCTTCTACCGAGGTAAGTCCCATTTGAATTTTCTTCCAGCCGTCTTCACGCAGGGGGACCATCCCCTGCGAACGCGCGACTCTGGCAATATCGGCAGCGGACGAACGATCCACAGCCATCCGCTCGATCTCCTCAGACATCTGCATGACTTCGTGAATGGCGATACGGCCGCGGTACCCAGTGCCCGAGCAGGTCTGGCATCCGCCAGGGTGGAACAGAGTCGGCAATGGTTGGCTCGGGTCGTATCCAACCTTCAGGTTCGTCAACGCGGTCGCATCGTGTTGATACGGCTGCTTGCACCGGTCACACAGGCGCCGAGCGAGACGTTGTGCGACAACACAGTCGATGGCAGACCCGACCAAGAATGGCTCGATGTCCATCTCAGTGAGTCGCGTCACAGCACTCGGAGCGTTGTTGGTGTGAAGGGTAGAGAGCACAAGGTGGCCTGTGAGAGCGGCTTCAATAGCGATCTGGGCTGTCTCATGGTCGCGGATCTCACCGATGAGCACCACGTCAGGGTCGGAACGCAAGATGGATCGCAGCGCGCTCGCGAACGTGAGCCCAGCTTTCGCATTGACCTGCACTTGGTTGATTCCGGGCATCCGATACTCAACCGGGTCTTCGACGGTGATCACGTTGATCTCCGGCTTCGCCACAGCATGCAGCGTCGTGTACAGGGTCGTCGACTTACCAGAACCTGTCGGCCCGGTAACCAAAATCATTCCGTAGGGCTTCGTAAATGAGCTCCGGTACGTGTCCATATTGTGGTCAAGCATCGCGAGGTCGGTGAGCTGCATGCTCGACTCTGCGTTGTCGAGAATACGCATGACGACTTTCTCGCCCCACACTGTCGGCAGGGTGGCAACTCGGAGGTCGATCTTGCGGCCGCCGTGGCTGACCGACATGCGACCATCCTGTGGCTTGCGGCGCTCCGCAATGTCGATGTCGCTCATGATCTTCAGTCGAGAGATGACGCCGTTCTGAATCGACTTCGGCGCCTGCTGCATCTCGTGGAGCACGCCGTCAATGCGGTAACGGACATCGAGCTGGTGCTCGGCTG
>Ga0307486_1002087_pt1 | contig 14399 bp, 12 predicted proteins | sample CBIW02metaG_FD_203663 | JGI IMG/M metagenome (GOLD analysis project Ga0307486, IMG submission 203663) | Sea-ice brine microbial communities from Beaufort Sea near Barrow, Alaska, United States - CBIW 0.2 | ecosystem: Environmental > Aquatic > Marine > Coastal | place: USA: Alaska | collected... | reverse complement strand
GGTTTAAAACATTCGGCCAATCCCGAATTGTTAAAAAAGCAGGCTTTACAGGTTTTTATTTCTCAAAAGAAAAGCAAAGATCAGCAAAATTTCGGCAATTCACCCCAAGCAATCCATGATATTACTTACAACAAGGGCGGTGCTTCATTTATCTTTTACAGGTTATGCCTGAATAATCCATTACAGGAGAAAGAGGAAAAATTATTGGACCATTTAGGCGGACTGATGCAATTGGGGAATGATATTTTTGATGCCTGGGAAGACCGTCAGACTGATACAAAAACCGCTGCGACAATTTGTACTGATATCCCTGAATTGCGGAAGGAATTTATAAATGAAATACAGTTTACTTTTAAATTGGCCCGGGAAACCAATTTCCGAAAAGATCAGGTAGAAAATTTTCTGCAAAGCACCACCCTTGCACTCTCAAGGGTATTGGTTTGTCTGGATCAGTTTGAAAAACTTCAATTATCCTCAGGAAACCTATTTCTTATTGATAAATACAGTCGCGAACAAATGATATGCGATATGCAAAAACCTAAAAATCAATTCAAAGCGATTAAATACGCCCTCAAACTATTTCCGATTAAATATTGAAAATTATTATTGTTTAACTGAATTTCTATTTGCTTTTTAACTTAATTTCGTGAAGATTTTATAATTTAAAAAATGTTGGTTCCTGTTTTATTATTGATCGCCGGATTGGTCATTCTTATATTTGGCGCGAATTATATGGTGGAAGGCGCTTCGGCCCTGGCCAAAAAATTCAATATTTCCAATCTTGCCATCGGCCTTACGGTTGTTGCCTTTGGAACCTCAGCCCCGGAACTGGTTGTAAACACATTTGCTGCTCTTCAAAGCCATCAGGACATCGTTTTTGGCAATGTGCTTGGAAGCAACAATTTCAACCTGTTCATCATCCTTGGGATCACAGGTTTGATCGTTCCCTTGGCAGTTCAATCCAGCACGGTCTGGAAGGAGATCCCAATTTCGTTTCTTGCCGTTGTCACCCTCTATTGCCTGGTAAATGACAGCTTTTTATTCAGTTCGGAAACCCACTTTTTAGGTCGGATAGACGGGGTCATATTATTAATATTTTTCGGCTTATTTCTTTTTTATGTTTACAAGCAGTTAAAATATGATCCAACAGAAACCGAAATCAAGGTCCCACATCTTTCAAATTTAATAATTGGGGTATATATAATCGCCGGGTTGGGCGGACTTGTTTATGGTGGTCATTTAGTGGTAAATAATGCGGTTGAACTCGCTCAACTCTTCGGAATAAGCGAGAAAATCATTGGGTTGACTGTGGTTGCCGCAGGAACTTCCCTGCCCGAACTTGCAACTTCCCTGGTCGCAGCGCTTAAAAAAAATGCCGATATAGCCGTGGGAAACATTATAGGATCCAATATTTTTAATATTTTCCTGATCCTTGGCGTTTCCGCTGTTCTGAAACCCATAGGATTCGATCTGCTGTTTAATATAGATCTTTATATTTTGGGCGGTGGTACCATTTTCTTGTTTTTAGTAATGTTCATAGGAAAAGAAAAAATATTAGAGCGCTGGCAGGCTGCAACCCTGCTTTTGTTCTATCTTGGTTATATGACTTATTTGGTGATAGGGTAATTATAAAAGCCGGAAAAATCTATTGAGATGAAAAAATTAAAGTATTTATTGCTGCTGAACCTAATTCTGGCTTGCGGCAAACCTTCAGAAGATACATCTGCCGAAAAGAAGGTGAATTCCCTGGAAACTGAAATTGTCAGGTTAAAGATGGAAAATGATTCATTAGCGGTAATGCTTCAGAACAAGAGTTTCAAAACCAAAGAATATCCCAAATATTTTGATTCTATTGAGCAACCCGAAGTTTTTATTTTGGAAAAGTTGCGGGAAAAACAGGATTTAATTCCTAAAAAACCTGTCTTAGGAGGTACAATGCATTTTACATCAATTTCATTCATTAACGATCACCTAATCTTAGCCGAATACGAGGACGGGCATATTATGGGAAGGGCGATCTATCAATATAAAATGGATAAAAACGGAAATTTAATATTTGAACTTTTAAGTGAGTTGAAAGATTGAAATTTTCGGATCTATCCATCCTTTTTAAATCAGGTCTCTAGTTGATCTCTATTTGATATTGCAACACAAACATTCCTTTGCGTTCATCTACCTTTAAATGATCGTTTAAGTTTTGAAAAACCGGCCTGTTTTGGTAACCAAGGGACAGTTTGTTGCTATGCCCTTTAAAATAACAGTTTACACCTAAGTCGTAGACCACCATAGCGTCATCAAGCACATCAAAATCGGAATACTGCACCGCAATATTCGGTTGAAATTGAATGTTGTTTTTAGCTTTTGGCAACAAATATCCGAATTGAAAAAATATGGTATTTCCGGTTCCCATCATGGGAAAATCGTTCCCGCTTCCATTAAACGAAGTGCCGCCGGATGTTATATCATTAGCCCCTACATTTCTGATGTAATCCGGCCCGAAATCGGTGCTGAAAAACCCCAAATAAGAGGTGATGGAAGTCCCTTTTTCTTCATTCAAAGGAGCATCATAGAAAATATCTACTGCCCAGTTATTAAAATCGTAAAATTTCTCTTCATCGTTTATAATTTGTGAAGTCATTTTAGCCTGATGCATAAATCCCGCACCTAAGTTCAATATGTTTTTTGTTCCTACGTAGGTACCTGCACCACCACTGTATGCTGATTTATTGCTTTCGTTATCTAAAAATTCGTATTTAACATAGCCAGAAGCCCTTTTTCGTGGTTTATTGAGTGCATAATCCACTGTTCCTTCTTTAGCCGTAACACCAAATTGCACAGGATTTTTTATTGAAAGTATATAATCAAATTTTCCTAATTGTCCTTTTGCCCAGATTCCCAAACCCCTGGCCCCATCATCATTTTTATTGACGGTTAACAATGAAAATAAAGGCGCATCAACAGCCATTAAGGATTTGCTGCTTCTCACGTTCCATCTGCTCAACCCTTCCCAGCCCGACTCCCCGAAACCTAAAGCAAATTCTTTGGTAAATTCATATTCGGCATATAGATCGAGCACTTCAAACTGAAAATCTTTTTCGGATTTAGAATTGATATTATTTCCCCCAAATAAAGAGTACACATATAGTTTTGGGGTCAATTGTGCAGAAACCCCCATTCTCAACCTTCTTACAGATACGTCAAATACGTTATCCACATTTTCACCGTTTATTGTTGTCCCCGGGTTAGTGTCAAAATATCTTGTCCATAATTGCATTCTCACAGAAGCTTTTACATAAGTCTCGCCGGTTTCGTCAAAATTTAATTTGAGCTTATTGCTTTGGGAAATTGCTGTAGTGGTTGTTAAAATTAAAATAATCAAGACACTTAGTCTAAATAAAGAATATTTCATTATTTCAGTAAAATTTTGATTTTTAATACTAGTTTTTTGTGAATTGTTAGGAAGGGATTTATTGCTGAAAATCCTTTTTTATTGATTTACAAGGCCTACTTTAAAAATATCGGGAACGTTGTCCGGATCAAAATCCCAAATATAAGGGAGAGCGAAATACACGATAAGAGTTATAATTAATATGGAGAGGATATTCATCCAAAATCCGGATTTTATCATATCCGGGATCTTTAGGTGACCAGAACCAAAAACCACGGCATTTGGCGGTGTGGCTACCGGTAACATAAATGCGCAGGAAGCAGCCAGGGTTGCACCCACCATCAGAGAATAGGGATGGATGTTCATCACTAAAGCCATTGGGGCCAAAACAGGAAGCAGCATTGCTGTAGTGGCCGTATTAGAGGTAACTTCGGTTAAGAAGTTAACCGCAGCTATTAACACCAGTAGTAGCAGGAAGAATGGCAGATTCTCCAGGTCAACCAATTGGTTCCCAATCCAAATGGCCAAGCCGGTATCTCCAAAAGCTTTTGCCAATGCCATACCACCACCAAATAACAAAATAATGCCCCAAGGAATTTTAACAGCTTCCTCCCAGTGTAATAATCGTTTGCCTTTTTTATTTCCAGGAAGTACAAAAAGGACAATCCCTGCAGCAATTGCAATTATAGTATCATCAATAAACGGGAAAATAGGCTGTAATAAAAAAGACCTTGTGATCCAACAAAAAGCAGTTGTAGCAAAAACTGCCAACACTGTTTTTTCCTGTTTGCTCATTTTACCCAAACCTTTTAACAGCCGATTAATTTCAGCTCTCCCTCCCGGGAATTCTTTTTGTTCAAACTTAAAAGCAACATTTGTGAGATATTTCCAACATATAAAAAGTAACATGACAGAAATTGGCATTCCGAACATTGCCCATTTAAGGAAACTTATTTCAATTCCGTAAATTTGTTCAACTATTCCTGCAAAGATCAAATTTGGAGGCGTTCCTATTAATGTCCCAATCCCACCTATTGAGGCACTATACGCAATTGCCAGCATTAAGGCCTTTCCGAATTTTAAATTTTCATTTTCAATGGTATTCGGATTATCCTTTAACTGGGTAATGATCGCAATTCCAATTGGAAGCATCATTACCGCGGTAGCCGTGTTTGATATCCACATAGATAGAAAACCCGTGGCAACCATAAAACCTAAAATAATGTAGTTGACATTTGTCCCTATCAGCTTAATTATAGAAAGGGCAATGCGTTTGTGCAGATTCCACTTTTCTATGGTAACCGCTAAAAAGAATCCGCCTATATATAAAAATATGTATTTGTGCCCAAAAGCCGCTGTTGTAGTTGCTATATCCAAAGCCCCGGTCAATGGAAACAATACTATCGGCAAAAGAGCGGTTACCGCAATGGGAACAACTTCGGTTACCCACCAAAGTGCCATCCAAATGGTAACGCAAAGAACATCATATGCAGGGGCCGGCATTGACTCCGGTTTTCCTATAATTTGTAAAAGGATAAACAATAGAGGTCCTAGGACCAGGATCCCACTTTTTAGCTTTGAGTTCATTTTTTTTGATTTATATGGTTAAGTTCTGTTTTATTCATTTTTGAAATACAGGATTTTAATTGGCTGTTCTCCTGGAATTTTCGTTGATATAAATTTTATCTATAATACAATCATTTAAAAAGATTGATTTTTTAAAAAAGCCAAGTTATTAATAATTTTTAGTGCAACTATATCGTTTTCGGAAAGATATTAACATTAATTTAAGAATTGTCAAATACCAAAATAAACTTTTTTGAAGAGCAGGATTTTTCAATTATTCGTGTTTTTGAACCTTAATTTTGCATTATTCGCAATTATGAATTGCTTAATAAAAATTCAAAAGAGGGCTAAAAACTGCAGAATCAATATTAAAAAGACAATTACAGTGATTTTATTCTTAAAAAGGACCAATATCCAACGTTCTATTTTAATTTTTTACAACTTATTGACTAAAGGATTATTCGAACCCTGCAGATATAAGATTTAAGAGCATTAAAATTTGTTTCCTTATTCAGGAAATATAGCAGCCCAGGTCTCCCAAAAATTCTAATTTAAATTATTCACGGTATTATTACCTTTTTCAGATAATGAATTTGATCTATAAAGCTTTATAGAAGGGGTGGGAATAAAAATGGTTGAATTTTATTCTGAATTTATTTGGTGCAGCACAATTCTATAAATATAAAATCTTTATAAACCTGATTTTAGACGAATACGAAGACGGGCATATTATAATATGGTCGATTTATCAATATAAAATGGATAAATAGGAAATTTAATATTTGAGCTTTTAGGTGAGTTGAAAAGAATGAAAAATTTAATTCAGGGTATTCCTATCAGGTTATCCGGGGTTAATTTAGATTAATGGTGATAAATCCCAACCTTTAAAACTCCCAGGCAATTTAGATCAGAATCTATTTTACTGAGTTCAGGAAAGCAAAATGCCCGGCGGTTGCCGGGCATTAATTCACTCACATTATCCCGGCCTGATTTAAATTAAGCCCGTTTGGATTTTTTTAATTCTTTGAATTAGAATTTATATTCCAGGTTTAGATATATCAAAGACTCGTTATTTTTGGAGGCAAGGTCATAGTTCCATGACTGGAAGTTCAAAGAAGATGAAACTCCTTTCACTGGAATATATTGAATACCGGTAAGAAAAGCACTCCCATCTTTAGAGGCATTCCAGTTTGTGGTAGCTGTTCCAACTTTGTTGGATTCCAACTGATCATATCTTCCAAAGATTTCAAATTTGTCATTGATAACATAGGTGGAATAAATTGAATACCCACTTAAATCGTGATCCAAAGCTGCATCTGAATATTTTTTCCCGTCATACATCGCGTTATACTCAGCACCAATTCTGAATTTTTTATCAAATTCATATCCGGCAAATAAAGCCAAATTGGTAACGGTAGGGTTCTCCACAATTGTGGTATTGGGTTCTTCCCCAATCATTTTTTTACTGTCTTGTCCGGAATAGTAAACTTTAAAAGTCAATTCTTCAATTGGGTTGTACACTAAATTTCCACCTACTTTATATTTACCATATAAGTCCTGTACTTTTTTGTATCCTTCCCCATTCAAAACAAATAAATTCATCTTTAATGTTTTATGAAGTTTGAATTCTGCATTCAATCCTAAATCGGCACTGGTTCCAAAACCGTATTCATCCTGATATGATTTGAAAATATACCGGTATCCCCAGAATTTTTCCTGATCGCTAAATTGATTTAAACCAATCAAACCTGCTGAAAGCTTCAACCAATCGGTTGCTTTATAATCCAATTGGGCAGCTTTTAAATAAACGGTATAATCGCTTCCATCATCTTTCCCAACGTCAAGGGTAACCTTTGCAGAAAATTTGTCGTTAAAAGTGTATTCATACCCCAAATAAGCCCTTTGTATCTCGAAGGCACTTTGTTGAACAACATCCTCGGTCATATCATAGTGATAATTAAAGAATATTTTTCCGGTAACATCCCCTTTGGATTGAGAAAAAACAGTAACTGAACTGAAGAAAACAATTAAAACAATGATCTTTTTCATAATTTATATATTTTTTTTATTGACAATGCAAATAACCAACATCATTGTTAATTTAAGGTTAAGGCCAGGTTATATTAAGGTCATAAAACCCCTATTTTAACAGAAATATAATTGAAATATAATTGGATCTATGCTTAACTTTATTGGACCATGAAATCCTCTTTAAAAAGACTTCCAAAAACCTTATAAATTTTAATCAGTTCCGTAAAAAATAAGTGAATTTAAAATTAAGAAAAACTCCTTATAAATTCAGGATTTATAAGGAGTTTTTCTTAATTTTAATATAGGGAAAGAAAAGGTGTTACTAATTTATTCCTTACCCGGTTTTTTCACTTTTTTCTTTTTCTGGTGTTTTAAAATTTCCGCTTCCCGGTAGAAAATAATTTCTTCGGCAATATTGGTGATCAGATCCCCGATCCGCTCTATTTTTTTAATGATTGAAAAAAGCAATAAATACTGATCTATTAAATTGGGATCCTTTTTAACTTCTTCAGAGATAACTTTGAAGGCATTTATATTTATCTTATTTAAGACTTTATCCTTTTTATAAACTTTCCTTGCTTTCTTGGTATCATCATCAATATAGGCCCCTTTAATATTGTCCAACATGGATAGTGCCGAATCGTACATTTCTTCAAAACGCAAATTCTCCAACAATTTATGATCAATCGGTGTATTGATCTCAATAATATATTTTGCAACACCAAAAGCATGGTCGCCCACCCTTTCAAGATCAAAATTAATTTTTCTAAGAGCCAGGACAAACCTTAAATCACCTGCTACAGGGGTATGCAGGGCAATAAATCTTTCGCAATCGCGATCTATTTTCAAATCCAGGGCGTTTACCCTGTTTTCCGTATGAATAACCTCCTCGGCCAGATCGCTGTCGTGAGTGAGAAATGCTTCTTTTGATTTTAGCATTTGCTTTTCACAGAGCTCAAACATTTCAAGTCCCGACTGTTTTAACGATTCCCTGTATTGATCTAAATTTGTCATGGTTTATGAATTTTATCCGAAACGACCTGTAATGTAATTTTCGGTTTGTTTTTTTTCAGGATTGGTGAATATTTTATTTGTCTTGTCGAATTCAATAATCTCCCCAAGATAGAAAAATGCGGTATAATCGCTTATTCTTCCCGCCTGCTGCATATTATGTGTTACAATAACAATAGTATACTTATTTTTTAGCTCGTGAATGAGTTCTTCTATTTTCGCAGTGGAAAGAGGATCCAATGCGGAGGTTGGCTCATCCATTAAAATAACCGATGGTTCTACAGCCAGGGTCCTTGCAATGCACAATCGCTGTTGCTGCCCTCCGGAGAGTGCTATAGCCGATTTATTCAGGTTGTCCTTTACCTCATCCCAAAGAGCAACTTGTTTTAGTGAAGATTCTACCCGCTCCTGTAAAAAAGTTTTATCTTTTATTCCCTGTATCTTTAAGCCATAAGCTACATTTTCAAATATGGATTTTGGAAATGGGTTAGGCTTTTGAAATACCATTCCAACCTGTTTTCGAAGCTGCTCTACACTTACCTTTTTCTTGTTAATATTTTGATCGTCTATAAAGATCTTTCCTTCCATTCGGAAACCATCCACATAATCGTTCATCCTATTGAACAATCTTAAAAAGGTAGATTTACCACATCCCGAAGGCCCAATAAAAGCAGTAACGCTATTGGGTTTTATATCCATGGAAATTCCCTTTATTGCCTGAAAATCGTCATAAAAGACATTTACGTCCTTCGCCTGAAGTTTATATTTTCTCTTAAGACTACTTTCAATTACGCTTTCTTTTTTTTCTTTAGCCATAGTAAAACAACCTCTTTTATTTAAGTTTTTTCTGCCACTTATTCCTAAAATATACCGCTATTCCATTCATTACAAATGTAACCAACAATAATATAATAATTGCTGCCGCTGCATTTTCCACAAAACCGGGTTGCGGCCTGGTTATCCAGTTAAAAATTTGGATAGGCAGCACCGAAAACTGATCCATTGGAGATAAAGGGGCAAATGGCACATAAGCCAGTGCACCAACAACTATTAAAGGAGCGGTTTCTCCTACAGCCCTTGATAAGGCTAAAATTACCCCGGTTAAAATCCCTCCAAAAGAAGCCGGTAATACCTGAAAATATACCGTTTGCCATTTTGATGCTCCCATAGCATAAGATGCATCCCTTATGGATTTTGGCACTGCTTTTATGGCTTCCCTAGTTGAAACTATCACAATGGGAAGTATTAATAAACCTAAGGTTAAACTCCCTGCCATTACGCTCGCCCCCATTTCCATTAATCGCACAAAAACTTCCAATCCCAATAACCCATAAATAATGGAAGGAACACCTGCCAGATTGGAAATATTAACCTCTAAAATAGATGACAATTTATTTTTTTTCCCATATTCCTCAAGGTATATAGCTGCTGCGATCCCTACCGGTAATGCAAAAATTGTTGTTAAGGATAAAACCCAGAGACTTCCCATTAAAGCTGTGTAAATACCTGCTTTCTCAGGGCTTCTTGAAGGAAGATTCATTAAAAAAGACCAATTTATCCTTTGGATCCCATCCGTAAAAATATTGCCCAAAAATATCAACAGCAATACCAGTCCCAGAAGCGTACACGCAATCCCCCAAACTTTAAAAGCCTGATCTTTCAGCCTGTTTTTTCTAATATTATTCATATTTCTCCCGGAATTTTTTACGCATTTTATGACTTAAAGTATTCAGCAGAAAAGTAAACACAAACAGGGTAATCCCAGCTGCGAATATGGTCCTGTATTCAAGGGAACCGTGTTGAACATCGCCCAAACTCACCTGGACTATATAAGATGTAATTGTCTCTACAGGAACCGTAGGGTCAAAAGTCAATCGCGGCTGTTGCCCTGCAGCAATGGCAACGATCATTGTTTCCCCAATTGCCCTTGAAATAGCCAGGATTATGGAAACTATGATTCCGGAGGAAGCAGCCGGGACAATTACCCTAAAGGAATTTTGAAGCCTTGTGGAACCCATTCCGTATGAAGCCTCCCGCAATGAGTATGGTACGGCGTGCAAGGCATCTTCACTTAATGACGATATATAAGGAATGATCATGACGCCCATAACCAGTCCAGCAGAAAGTGCGTTAAAACCAGAAAGTTCCGGAAATATGCCCTGTAGAAAAGGAGTTACAACCATTAATGCGAAAAAACCGTAAACTACGGTTGGTACAGCTGCCAGAAGCTCCAGCAAAGGCTTAATGGTCTTTCTAAAGCTCTTTGGAGCATACTCGCTTAAATAAATACTGATCGATAAGCCAACCGGCACCGCAAATGCAATGGCAATAAAAGTAGTAAGCAAAGTTCCCGAAAGCAGGGCCATTATCCCAAAATGCTTATTGGTAAATAATGGTGTCCATTCTGTATCCGTTAAAAAATCTAAAATCGAAACCTCGCTAAAAAAATAAAAAGCTTCAATGGACAAAACTAAAATAATCCCAATGGTAATCGCGATAGTAATTAAAGCACTTGATAACAAGAGTTTTTCAATTACAAATTCTTTTATTTTCCGCATTTATTGGGCAATTAAAAAAATAACATCAAACAAGATAATGAGTTTGATGTTATTTATTTAGGTTATTTTATTTATTTATTGTTTTCAACAAAGCTATTGAATTTCTTTAACTCCCCTGCATAATCTTTATCGGTCAAAGGAAAATATCCTACATCCGTTGAAAGTTTTCCGGCTTCTTTTAAATAAAACCTTACAAATTCCACTACTTCAGGATTGCTAACTGAAGAACTGTTTACATAAATAAACAAGGGTCTTGATAATGGTGAATAAGAGCCATCGTTAACGGTTTCTGCTGTAGGTATAACTGGTCCATTCCCACCATCAATCGATGCTAATGCAAGTTTGCCCTCATTTTCTTTAAAGTAAGCCAACCCAAAGAAACCAAGTCCGAATTTATCTCCTGCAACTCCTTGTACCAGTAGATTATCGTCTTCACTCGCTGTATAATCCCCCCGGCTTGAACCGCTTTTCCCGTTAATTACCTCTGTAAAATAATCAAAGGTTCCGGAAGCAACACCGGGACCATAAAGATGTATTTCTTCATTTGGCCATTCGGGATTGATCTGGTTCCACTTCATTATTGTTCCTTGTGCAGCTGGTTCCCAAATCTTTTTTAGTTCTTCAACAGTAAAAGACTTTGCCCAATCATTTTCCGGGTTAATAACTACCGCAAGACCATCTAAGGCTACTTTTAATTCAACATATTTTATATTGTTTTCTTTAGCAGCAGCGGCTTCTTTATCTTTTATTGGTCTTGAGGCATCTGAAATATTAGTTTCACCTCTAACAAATTTTTGAAAACCCCCACCGGTTCCTGAGACCCCAATGGTTACGTCAATTTCTGGTTTAACTGCCCTGAATTCTTCAGCTACGGCTTCGGTTATAGGATATACGGTACTGGAACCATCAACACTGATCGATCCGGTCGCTTCCCCATCCTTATTTTGTCCTTTTTTGTTTCCGCAGGCAATCATTGTGAATGCTAATGCTGTAATAAATAATACTTTTTTCATAATTTATATCTATTAATTTTTAACAATGCAAATAACAACCTCTAATGTAAAATTAAGGTTAAGGCCAGGTTATTTTTAGGTCAAAAGAATCCTTAATTTAATTAAAACAAGATTAAACAAATCTCCAAGCTTCTACAAATAAAAGTTTCTTTTTTTCTAAAATTTATAATTTATTTATAATTCAGGCACATTATTTTTAGTTTTAAATAACTTAACTTCAATTGGTTAATTAAAATTTTTCAAAAATGGGTTCTTTTAGCACTTCAAATATAGATCTTTCGCAATTTTATAAACCGCTGGAAAGAGCTTCAGACCTAGATCCATTAATGGATAGAATTGGTTATTCAAAATACGTATTACTGGGAGAAGCCAGTCATGGAACTCATGAATATTATACCTGGAGGGCTAAAATTTCCAAAAGGCTAATAAAAGAAAAAGGTTTTTCATTTATTGCGGTTGAAGGCGACTGGCCGGATTGCTTCAAAATAAACCGATGGATAAAAGGCCTTAAAAACAATGGGAAATCTATCATAGATGTTCTAAAAGAATTTAAACGCTGGCCTACCTGGATGTGGGCTAATTGGGAAATCGTAGCCTTTGCCGAATGGTTAAAAACCCACAATAAAAATTTGCACGTAGATAAAAAAATAGGGTTCTATGGCCTGGATGTTTACAGCTTGTGGGAATCTATGGAAATTATAGTAAAATACCTGAAAAAGGAGGATCCCAAAACTGCAGAACTTGCCAAAAAAGCTGTGAGTTGTTTTGAGCCTTATAGAGAACGGGATTCTTATGCTACGGCATTTTCATATTCCAGGGCAGGTTGTAAAGAAGAAGTCATTTCCTTGTTGCAGGAAGTTAGAAAAAGGTCCCATAGTTATGATCATGAGCCGGAGGCAAATTTAAATGCCGAATTAAACAGCCTTGTTGTTGCAAATGCTGAAAAATACTATGAGGCAATGGCAGGTTTTGGCGAGGATTCCTGGAATGTCCGGGACCGTCATATGGTAGAAACATTAAATACATTGACAAAATTTCACGGCCCGGATGCTAAAATTATTGTCTGGGAGCACAATACCCATATCGGCGATGCGCGCGCTACTGATATGGCAGACAGCGGATTGATCAATGTTGGTCAATTGGTACGTGAACAACACGAAAAAGACGGTGTATTCCTGATTGGTTTTGGTTCTTATTCAGGATCGGTTTTAGCCGGCAGTAATTGGGGCGCAAAAATGCAGAAGATGAGAGTTCCGGAAGCCATTCATAACAGTATAGAATATAAACTTCATCAACAGGATCCAAAGAACAAATTGATCATTTTCGACGAAGATCCTAAATTAAAGGATGTATTCGCTAAAAAAACAGGACACAGGGCAATTGGGGTTGTTTATCACCCGGAAAGGGAATGGGGAAATTACGTTCCGTCCAAACTCTCTGACAGATATGATGCTTTTCTCTTTATTGATAAAACGAAAGCGCTCCATCCTTTAAGAATAGAACCCGATGGCCACCTGATGCCGGAAACCTATCCTTTTGGAATTTAAATGATCTCAGATTATAAAGAAAGGAAAAATACAAGTAAACGCAAACACGAAATTTTTAAAAAATAAACCGGAATTATGAAAAACATCGATACGATTAAAGAAATCCTTGGTCAAGATGCATCCTATTTATTAGATCACGTCAGTAATAAAATACCCAAACAAAACCTCAATATTCCCGATCCAAATGCGGTTGATAAATTTATCAATAGCGATAGGAATCCACAGGTGTTGCGAAGCCTGGCGCAATTATATGATCATGGGACCCTTGGAGGGACCGGTTATTTAAATATTTTACCCGTAGATCAGGGCATAGAACATACGGCGGCAGTTTCTTTTTATAAAAACCCGGCTTATTTTGATCCTGAGAACATTATTAAACTCGCCATGGAAGGTGGATGTAATGGAGTTGCCTCCACATTTGGGGTGTTGGCGATGCACGCGAGAAAATATGCCCATAAAATCCCGTTTATTGTAAAGATCAATCACAACGAACTGCTCACCTATCCAAATACCTTTGACCAAATTCTTTTTGGAACTGTGAAAGAAGCCTGGAATATGGGCGCCGTAGCGGTTGGAGCAACGATTTATTTTGGCTCACAAGAAAGTGACAGGCAAATTCAGGAAATCGCGGCTGCGTTTGAAGAAGCGCATCAACTAGGAATGGCAACAATATTATGGTGTTATGCCAGAAATAACGCTTTTAAAACAGAAAAGGAAGATTATCATTCGGCTGCAGATATCACGGGGCAGGCAAATTATATTGGTGTAACTATAAAAGCAGACATCATTAAACAAAAGCTCCCGGAAACAAATTTCGGTTTTAAAAATATCAAATTCGCCAAATATGATGATCAGATGTATGAAGCATTAACTACAGATCACCCAATCGATCTTTGCCGTTACCAAGTTGCCAACTGTTATATGGGAAAAATTGGTTTGATCAATTCCGGTGGAGGTTCAAAAGGAGGATCGGATATTAAAGAAGCTGTTAAAACCGCGGTAATAAACAAACGCGCTGGGGGAAGTGGTTTAATAATGGGCCGAAAATCTTTTCAACGCCCAATTGATGAAGGAGTGAAAATTTTAAGAAGTGTACAGGAAGTTTACCTGGAACCGGAGATAGATATCGCCTGATTCCAATAGTTTATTTAAGGACAGAAAAAAACCTGCGAGTATTAGCGCAGGTTTTATTAAAATTATTTAATGAGAAAGTTGTCTATTCAGTTCTAACCTTGATTTCTTTTCTCGCTGGTTTCAAAGTTTCCACATTTATAGCCTCTCCATA
>Ga0307486_1002085_pt1 | contig 14408 bp, 16 predicted proteins | sample CBIW02metaG_FD_203663 | JGI IMG/M metagenome (GOLD analysis project Ga0307486, IMG submission 203663) | Sea-ice brine microbial communities from Beaufort Sea near Barrow, Alaska, United States - CBIW 0.2 | ecosystem: Environmental > Aquatic > Marine > Coastal | place: USA: Alaska | collected... | reverse complement strand
ATATATATATTAAATGAACAACACCAACTAGTGCCACCCGGTACAATTGGTGAAATTGTAATAGGAGGGGATGGAGTAGCCAAAGGTTACTGGAAGCGCCCTAAGCTTACCGCAGATAAATATTTGACGAATCTTTTTGGAAAAAATGATAATGAAAGTTTTTATCGTTCCGGGGACCTGGGTAAATTACTTCCAACAGGAGAAATACAATGTTTAGGCCGGTTAGATGAACAAATTAAAATTCGCGGTCATCGTATAGAACCAGGGGAGATCGAACATAAACTTCTTAATCAAGAAAACGTTCACGCAGCTGCGGTAATAGCTCAAGGCAATCATCTGGTTGCTCATATAGTACCATTGAAAATTCTGGATGAAAACAGCGAACAGATAAGGGAATGGCGTAATGCCTTAGCCAGTAGTTTGCCATCATATATGATGCCCAGTGAGTTTAAAATACTGGAGGCTTTACCAACTACTCCCAGTGGTAAGTTAGACAGTAAGGCACTCATTGAACTTCAAGTTACCAAAAATATTACTTCTACTTCTCATTTTGCTCCCAAAACAGAAATGGAGAGGGTTATCGCAACTATTTGGGAAGAATGCCTGGGTATAGATAAAGTGGATATATTTAGTGATTTTTTTGAACTCGGAGGACATTCTCTTATGGCCGTTAAGGTTATGTCCCGTCTGGAGCAAAAAACAGGATACCGATATCCCGTTGCTACCTTGCTAGAATATTCTACTATAAAAAAGATGGCAATGTTGTTGGATAAGGAAGAGTCATCTATAGTTGGTAATTCCTTGGTACCTCTCAAACCGAAAGGCAATAAAATACCGCTTTATCTTATCCATGGCGTAGGGTTAAGCGTAGTTAAATTCAATGATATGGTAAAATATCTAGATAAGGACCAACCAGTTTATGGTTTACAAGGTATGGGTGTTAGTGGCCAAGATGAATATTTGGAAAGTATAAAAGAAATTGCCGCACATTATGTTGCTACCATCACAAAATCAAACCCAAAAGGACCTTACGCCCTGGCAGGTCATTCGTATGGTGGGATTATTTCTTACGAAATGGCTCGCCAGCTTACATCTCAAGGTAGAAAAGTAAGTATGCTTGCTATGCTGGACACCTGCTTGGAACCTAGTTTTTATTATTCTTCATATTTTAGAAAAACACTTGCAAGAATGGACTATCAGATCAAAAAAAAGCTGTTTGTTCTAAATGAAATGAGCAAGAGTTGGGAGAATGTCAAATTTCATTTAAATCGTATAAAAAGAAACCTAATTGATCGGAATTTTGGGGAACAAAGTCCCGAAAGCAATTATCTCTTGGAAATAGAAAAGGCTAACGATAACATTGTAAAACGCTATCAAATAATTCCTGAGGATTTTAAGATAGATTTGTTTCGTGCACAAAAAGTTATGTTTTTTGAGTACGATCCTGTTTATTTGGGTTGGAAAGATGTAGCCTTAAAAGGATTGCATATACATGAGGTATATGGGGATCATCTAGATATGTTCTCGCCGCCTAATGATAAGCTTACGGCAAATATTTTACAAAGTATCCTGAATCAGCGAAATTCAGGAAATTAATACAACTATATGCATGAAAAACTATGGTAGTTCAAATTAATCTTAAACTATTTATATATTTAGGTCCAGAAATTTTTGTATCAATTTTATCCTTAAATGCTAAATGACATTTATATCTGTCGTCAACAGGGATTTCTTTTATGAAAAAATAACTTTTATTTAAAGTAGTTCCTTTATCTATTATCTCAAAAGATTGCAGAAAATCGATGATTCCGCTACCATGGGCTTTTAAAACCGCTTCCTTTTGGGTCCAATAATCAAAAAAAGAGGAAGTAACATCGTTTGCATAAATAACTTTATTCCATTCATTTTCGGTCATTTGTCCTTTAAAATCGGCAATATCTATATCCTTTAAAATTTCAATATCTATACCTATTTCAAATTGATCGGAGATTGCACACACTACGATGTTCCCTGAGTGTGAAATGTTAAATTCTAAGTTGGCTGCTTCTAGGTAAGGCTTAGAATTTGAGTTAAACTTCAACTCATTTGGGTGAAATTTTTTTTCGATTCTTTTAAGACCATATTTCAAAAGATATATACCGAGTATTGATAACTGTGCGTCTTGCCATCTCCTAAAATTTTTAATTTTGTTTTGATAATTTTCAGGAAAGTCCATTGAAAATTTCTTCAATAGCTGAGAATGTCTCTTCTCATGAATAAAAGTATAATAGATATGAGTCATTTTTCGAATTTATCACATTGAGACTATACAAAATACTAGAACATTTATATTCGTTTATTTAATTATATATCCATTTAATGTCCACTCTCTGTAATTCCTGCTATTACATACCTATCAAAGATACGATCGCCAAAACACCTTCTGTTGAGTTTATGAACGAGCTCATTTAGGTATAACTGCAAGTATTTTTTCTTGATTTTATGATAGGTGCCCACAAAATTCCTTTTTGCATTGCTTATTGCTATGTGCACCCATTTAAGTGTTTCCTGAGTGGTCTGCTCGTTTGATTTTTCGATGATGTGCAGTTTTACATAATCGGCGATGTCAACATATGAGGTGCTTTTGTTGGTAAAGACAATGGCCTGTTCACCGGCGATTGCCTTTTTTAGGGTATCGTTGGCACCATCGGCCTTGTGGTCCTCTAGCGCTTTCGCCTTAAAGTACCTAGGTGGCCTTTGCACCTTGCCGGTACCTATGTCCTCGAGGATGGTGCTTTCCGCCATCACCATTAAATTGGGCTTGGTTTTACTGCCACTGCCTGCTTTCTGTGTTTCGTGATTGTGCCGGTTCACCTCGATGGTAAAATAACCTTCGTCCATTTCCAGCATTACCTCCAAGGTGTAACGGTCATCCCTTCGTCCCGTTGCATTGCGCAGTTTATGTGATATCGCCCAGACGGACTTATAGCGCTTGAGATCCAGTTGGCGTAGCTCTTTGCTCGAAAAACCCTTTTTTGTTGTGCTCAAAATAAATATGGTCTTGTACCAGGTCATAAAGGATAGGTTTGAATTTTCCATGATCGTACCATTGCGATGGGATATCCTTGATTTACAGGATTTGTACTGGTAACTCTATTTGTTTTGTAGCGAGTAGTGATACTGACCGCCACAACGTTTGCAGGCAACCCCCTATTCATCCCTCTGCGCCTTAAAATGCTCCCGGCAGCTTGCCTCATCTGTGAAATGTACTCCAAAAGAAAATATATCCATCTTATGTTTGCCTTTCATTAAATATAGTTATAAACCAGAAAGCACAAAAGAGAGGATTAAGGTTATTTTATACGTAGGAACTTTAGATTCCGTCAATCCCGATGCTTTGGGAGTAATCCACTCTCTTTTTTACACAGATTTCGTACAGTTCTATGAGGTTATTAGACCTCGGGTTTAAGTAGTTGATACTCGCCTTGATTGTCCTTCCAAAAATCATATTGCATATGAATAAAGATACAAAGTATTTTGGGATCGACATCAGTGCAGCCGTGTTTGATGCAACAGATTCTCACGGTATTTATCATCAGTTTAATATCACCACCTCTGGCTTTAGAAGTTTTTTAAAGTTGTTGGGTTCTAATAATCATTGTGTAATGGAAGCTACAGGTTATTATCATTATAGGTTGGCTTATTGTTTAGTTGAAAACACCATAAGGATATCCGTGGAAAACCCATTATTTGTTAAACGATTTATACAGATGAAATTATCAGAAATAAAGACGGACAAGAGCGATTCAAAATCAATTTGCGAGCACCCCCATCAGGTTGATTTTAATCTAAAAAACGGGAAGCAATGTTGCTTCCCGTTTTTTATAATTTGATTATGCTTTTTTTAAAATCCTACAGCTGAATGCTTCATCAATTTCAGTATGAAAAATGTGGTTGGCATAATTGCTTATGGTCTTCACTGAAAGGGCGAGTATTATCCCTAAAATATTCTTCTGAGAATAACCTGTACCCAAAAATGCTTTTGCTTCTTCGGGGGTTGGGTTTCCACGGCTATCAAACATGATCCTGGTAAATTTTGAAAGCGCTTTTAATTTTGCGTCCGGAATTTCTTTTCCTTTTCGAATTGCATTGGTCACTTCAATAGGGGTTTTCGAAACATTATCAGCCAGAAACCTATGGGCTGCAATACAATGCCCGCAACTATTTGCGATACTAACGGTCACAAAAATCACTTCCTGCCCTGCGGGGGTAAAACCGGCTTCTTTTCTAAAATGGGCGTATCCTGTGTCATAGGCATCTTGTAATCCGGCTAAATTCACCATATTATTATACATATTTGGAATCATCCCGTTTGCTTTCTTTGCTCTCTCAAGAATAGGTTTCTGTTGCTCGTCTGCATTTTCCAGGGTTACAAGATCTAAATCAATTCTAAATGTGTTCTTAGACATAACTTACTTTTTAATGTTTGTACCTTTATTTGCACGTTTGAAAGCGCAGGAGATTACGACCTTAACAAAAGTTATATGTTTCTGAAATTCAATCGGAACTGGATCTAATTATAATCACGATCGATTTTGTCCATTTGCACTCTTTAATTTAGAATAAGAATATCGGTAAAACAGATCATCTTAGGTTTTGGACAATTTTCAGCTAAACATAAAAAAGTGCCGTTTTAGGTTTAAAACAGCACTTTTAACAAAAGTCGATCTTCCTTCTTATTTTATAAAATCCCTGAAAGACCTAGGCAGGAATTATTCTTTTCTAGTGAGTTCCATATTTATTTCTATATCCACGTTGTCCCCAACTACCAGTGTAGTTGCCCAATTTCCTGTGCCCACTTTATAATCTGTCCTGTTGAGACTGGTATTGAAAGACAGGCCAATAAGTTTGGTTCCTTCCCTCATTGGATGCTCCATTTGTCCAGTAATTTCAAAAGGAATTGCTACTTTTTTAGTGACATCTTTAATGAGTAGGTCACCATGAACGATAAATTCTGTAGCAGATTTTTTCTCAAATTTTGTAGAAACAAATTTGATCTCCGGATATTTTTCGGCATTAAAAAAGTTGTCGGATACAAGGTCGGCATCGCGCTTTTTATTATTTGTATTTATACTTGATACCGGGATGCTAAAGGTGAATTTGCTGGCTGAGGGTTTATCCGGGTCAAAATAAAAACTTCCGTCATAGTCTGTAAAGTTTCCATTTACGTTTGTAAAGAAATGTTTGACAGTAAATGTTACCGAAGTGTGGTTTTTGTCTAATTTCCACTCCTTAGCTTGTTGAGCCTGACTATTTAAAACCCCCAAAACTAACACGAAAATAAAAATGCCTGCTTTTTTGATAATTGCTTTCATTTCTACAAATTTAAATTGTTAATATTTCTGGTTAGGATCCAACACATATAATGAATAAATTCAAATCCTGGATTTATCACCTTCGTGATCTTTTAATTATTAATGATTTCTTTGATTAATTTTAATCTTGTTATTTGATTGATACTTAGTTGTATATCAGCTATAAATAGACGAAAATTTTCTTTAATCCTCTCCATAGTATATGGGTTTTTAACAAAAGATTATAGCCTTTATCCAGTTGACAAACAGCAGATTGAGAAATTAAAATGGTTTAGAAAATGAACATTGCCGTATATCGTTTTCATGATTAAAAAGCGTAGTTTTCTTTAAGTACTTCTTAAATGCCTCGAATTAAAATATGAACTCGTCTTGGCTTTTTGTTTGGAACCGAAAATTTCGGCTTTTGTGCCCTAATGAAGACACTTTTTAGTTGCAAAGCCTTAGTTACGGAACTCCAAAAAGACAAAATTAGGGTGCAAAATAGCCTGCCCCGTTGCAGAATGGGGTGAAATTTGCAGGTAAAAGAAAAAGTCAAGACGAGTTCAATTATTGAATGATTTGTACAGGATGGGAGAGCATCAATAAACTAAATTTTTATACCAAACCCATAATTAAGGGTTAATTTGAGTCCCACATAAAATACAAGAATGGCCGTTAGCACCCCCAAAAAACTCAAATTAAATTTCTTGTTGGAAAGATAGGAGCCTAGACTTCCCCCCAGTATAACAGCAATGATTAGTTTAAAGATAAGGTCATAGTTAATATGGAAAGTCCCGGCAATGTTCAAACCTACAAGCCCTGCAACGGAATTTACAAGGATGAATACTGAAGCCAGGGAAGCTATAACCCTTGGATCTGCCCATTTTAGAAGATTAAGTACCGGGGATAAAAATATCCCGCCCCCTATTCCCGAAATTCCTGAAAGTAAACCTATGCCTCCACCCAGGAAAATCTTTTTTGAGTTTGAGAATTCGCGGAAATCTATTTTACTTTTTATAACTCGCAAAAGCATAAACACCCCGGCAAGAATTAATGCGCTTCCCAGGATAAGAAAAAAAACCCTTTGAGGAAGTATTACCTGTCCTCCCAGATAGGCCAATGGAATACTCAACACAAAAAATGGCCAAACCATTCTCAGCTTTAAAACACCATTCCTTATAAATAAAAACGTTCCAATTGTAACCACACAAATATTCAGGATGAGGGCTGTGGAGCGTATTTCATAGAAATCGGTTAATACCAGGCTAAGAATTGCCAGGTAGCTCGAACCTCCTCCAAAACCTACCGAGCTATAGAATAATGCGATAAAGAAAAAGATGATGGGCAAATATTCTGTTGGCATTTTAAGAAATTAGATAGCATTTCACCGGCTCTCCCTTTTTAACCGAAGTTTCAGCATCCAGAAAAGCCAGGGCATTTCCTAAGGCCATCGAATGGATCATGGAAGATTCCTGCCCGTATAATATTTCAACTTTGCCATTATTAATTTTAGCTTTTAGAAAAGAGGGACGATCAGATCGGTTTTCAATATCCTGAATAGCAGGGAAATTATAAGGCTCCAGCCCAAACTTTGCGGAGCCACTCATTTTATAAAGAAACGGCAGTACATACATATAAAAACAACTTAATGAGGAGGCGGGGTTACCGGGTAACGCGAAAACAAATTTCTCTTCTTTTCTCCCAAAATAGAGCGGTTTTCCGGGTTTCTGAAATACCTTATAAAACTGCTCTTCCACTCCGTTTTCTTCCAGTGCCTGTTTCACAAAATCATAATCGCCTACCGAAATTCCGCCGGAAAGGATCAGCATATCAGTAGTTTCCAGGGATTGATTTATACCGGCTTTAATAGCCTCAAAATCATCGGCTATCTGCATTTTATTTTCACAATAAAACCCAAATTGTTCACACACCGAAGCCAGCGCATAACTATTGGAATCGTAGATTTGTCCGGTTTTCTTTGGTTTACCGGGGACTATCAATTCGTTTCCGGTGGTGATTAAATTGATTACCGGTTTATTAAACACCTCTACTTTATTAATTCCGAGGCTCCCAATCAAACCAATGGCGGCGGGAGTTATGGTGTAAGCTTTTTCAAAAACCACTTCTCCCTTCCTTAGTTCCTCTCCTTTTTTGCGAATACCTTGTCCTTCCTTCGGCTTTTGTTCAAGAAAAAGTTTATCTCCGTTTACTTTTGTTTTTTCCTGCATTATTACGGCCGTAGTATTGCCGGGAACTTTCGCACCTGTAAAAATACGTACGGCTTCACCTTGCTTTAATTTAAACTGACCCATATCACCGGCTGCGACTTCACCAACAATATGATATTCTTTTGAAATTCTGCATAAAGCATAACCGTCCATAGCCGAATTATCAAAAGAAGGCATATCAAATGATGCGCTAATAGCTTCTGAAAGGGAAAAACCAAGGCAGTCGCTTAAATTGCGACTTTCAGTTTTCAGCTTTACCGGCTGATTTTTTATGATCTTTAATGCTTCTTCAATGCTAACCATTAGCCTCCTATTGAGATCATTGACCGGTTTTGCTCATAATGCTCGGCATCCATTTTCACATCCATTCCGTCACGGGAGTATTTTTTGGTCTTGATCGCGTTAATAATCAGATCTTCCATTTTTCCGCCATTTCGAAGCGGAGTGAGCAAATCAGTTTCAGAATTGGCAAAAAGGCAATTCATCATTTTCCCGTCTGCCGTAACCCGAATTCTGTTACAATCAGCACAAAACGGATTGGTAATGGTACTCACGATTGCGAAAGTGCCTACATGTCCTTTGACTTTAAAATTTGAGGACGTACTGTGCCGCGGATTTTCAAGTTCTTCTATATTCCCAAACCGCCCGGAAACGGTATCCAGGATCTCCTGTTTTCCAACCCCTTTGCTCCAGTCCCATTTATTGCCTTTAAAAGGCATAAATTCGATAAATTTTACGGTAAGGTCCTTTTCTTTGGTGAGTTGGATAAAATCATTGATCTCGTTATCATTTACGCCTTTTATCAATACGATATTCAGCTTGACCTGCATATCCATTTGGAGCGCTTTTTCAAGGTTTTTTAGGATACGCTCAAAATAATCCCGCTTTGTGATAAAGACAGACTTTGCCTTATCCAGGGTATCCAGGCTCAGACTGATCTTTCTCAAGCCTATTTTCTGAAAAAGATCAAGATATTTATCGAGCATAATGCCATTGGTAGTAATTTTTAAGGTAACTCCCAGTTTTGCCAGTTCTTCTGCCAAAAATCCAAAATTCTTTCTCACCAGTGGCTCCCCGCCGGTTAGGCGAACCGTTTCCACGCCCAGGTCCCGAAATATCCTGGTAAGATCTATAATCTCTTCCAGGCTCATAATATTCGGTTTTTCTATAAGCTCGATCCCTTCCTCCGGCATACAGTAAAAACAACGAAGGTTGCACCTGTCCGTCAGGGAAATCCTGAGGTAGGTGTGCGGCCTCCCAAAATTATCTACTATTTTTTTCTTCTCTTCAATCATGTCTTCTTCCTTTCATTACTTTAAATACGTGCAAAACATGTGGAAATATCGCATCCATACATTCTGCTGCCCCTTTAGTAGATCCTGGCAATGCCAGTACCACTTTTCCATCTTTTATACCGGCTATAGACCTGGAAAGCATCGCGAAAGGCATACGTTGCTGCCCATAACTTCTCATTTGCTCCTCAACCCCTTTCAGCTTAAAGTCAAGCATTGGCTCTATGGTTTCCGGGGTAACATCTCTTGGCCCTGCTCCGGTTCCTCCTGTGAAAATAACAATATCCGAATCGGCTTTATTTAAAACCGATTTAATTTCTTCTGCCTCATCAGGAATGATGGTTATTTTGGCTATTATTCCCAAATCTTCCAGTTTTGAAACTATGGCTTTTCCGGCCTTATCCTCTCCTTCGCCTGTCGAAATAGTATCTGAACAGACCACAACCTGCGCCGTCAAACCTTCAGCATTTACTGTAAATGAAGATTTTCCGCCTTTTTTATGCTGAAGTTTAATTGTCCGAATCTCAATATTCTTATCGATGGGTTTCAGCATATCATACATAGTGAGCGCAACAATGCTGGCGCCGTGCATCGCCTCCACTTCCACCCCGGTCTTGTAAATGGTTTTAACGCAAACCGAAATATGGATCTCCAGCCCGTCGATCTCATATTCGATGCCGGCATATTCGATAGGCAACGGATGGCAATCGGGCAGTAAATCAGGGGTTTTCTTCACTCCCAGCAATCCTGCCGCCTTGGCCATTTCAAATACATTCCCCTTCGGCACCTTATTCTCCCTGATGCGTTTGATTGTTTCTTCACTGGAAGTTCGCACCACGGCAATCGCGGTGGCTTCCCTAAGCGTCGTTATTTTATGGGTAATATCTACCATCTATTTATTTACTTTCCATTGATGAGTTTCATCTTCGAAAATCTCTTTTCCGAAAATGGGCACTTTGGCCTTGATTTCTTCAACAAAATAGTTGCAGGCTTCTATCGCAATTTTCCTGTGGGCCGAAGAGGTAAAGACAAAAAGGCATAATTCTCCTATTTTCACTCTGCCCAGGCTGTGATAAATATGGGCGCAGGTAATATCGAATTTTGAAAAAGCGGCTTCCCTTATCTCGTGGAAGACTTTTTCGGCCATTTCTTCATAAGCTGAATAATCTATCGCTCTTACAGTTTTACTATCCACTTGATCTGCGCGGATCTGGCCAAGGAAAATACTGTGCGCACCAATATTTGTCTTGGACTGATGGTTCGCGATTGACTGCGCGATTTTTTCCGGCGGAATGGCGCCCTGCACGAATACTTTTTTAGGTTTCTTTTTATCCATTAATAATTGTTTCTATTCCTCCTTCTACATTTTTAAGGTTGTCAAAACCAAAATCTTTCTGAAGCAATTCAATTGCCGCCAGACTTCGTTTACCTGACTGGCAAAAAACCAGTACCCCTTCTTTCTTCGGAATTTCGTTCAGGCGGTTTTGCAAATCTCCGAATGGGATATGAATTACATTTTCAGATTTTACCTTTGGCTGCTCAAATGCTTCCCGAACATCCAAATATGTTTTCCCGGCATCTTTTACCTCACAAGCTATACTCACCGGAATAATCCCCTGCTTCCTGATTTTGTCGATCTCTTCCTGTTTTTTCTGAATATTCAGTATTTGTTCTGTTCCTGAAAATATATTTACCAGCTTCAGTTTTCCTGAAAAAACATTCCCCACTCCCAGGATTATTTTGAGAACTTCTGCCGCCTGAAGTATTCCTAAAATTCCGGGAACTACGCCTAAAACGCCGGTAGCTTCACAACTTATATTTTGCCGGGTAGTCTTCGGAAAAAGACATCGATACGAAGGTCCTTCCCGGTAATTAAATACTGAAAGCTGACCTTCATTCTTATATACTGAAGCATATACCCAGATCTTTCCTGTTAAAATACAGGCATCATTGATGAGATATTTGGTTTCAAAATTATCTGTGCCATCAAGGATAAGATCGTATTGCCTGAAGTAGTTTTCAGCATTTTCGATAGTCAATGCCTCTTCAATGGCAATTAGTTCGATCTCAGAGTTCAGGCCTTGCAATTTCTCTTTGGCAACCAGGGCCTTGGATTTTTCAAGATCACTTTCAGTATATAAAATCTGGCGGTGTAAATTGGTAATGGTGACCTTATCGTAATCCATCAACCCAATCTTTCCAATTCCGGCTCCCGCAAGATATTGGGCAGCGGGACATCCAAGCCCCCCAACGCCAACGATCAAAACACTGGCGTTCCGGAGTTTTTCCTGTCCCGAAATACCTACTTCATTCAGTTTTATTTGCCTGTCGTATCTCATTATCCTCCTGCGAATGGTGGTAAAAATGCCACCTCATCGCCTTCCTTTAATTCTACTTCTTTGCCCAAATTCTGGTTTACTGCCAGCTGCACAGCTTCTGCATCCGGGATTTTATATTTTTGGACCTGCTGCTCTTTTAGTTCATTAACCGAAATTCCCCATGCCACCTCCAAAACTTCTTCGTCCCTTCCTGCAGCCTCGGCGATCATTCCAAAATATTTTACGCTCACTTTCATTGCTTTTCCAATTGTTTTAATAATTCCACATCTTTGGTAGTATCCACATCAAAATTCCCACCTTCGAATTTTACTGCCTGGAACTCAAATTTCTTATCAACTATCAGTTTCCTGGCTCCCTGATCTCCTTTCAGCTCTTTCAGAAAAGGAAAAACCTTGGCGGAAAAAATCGCGGGAACTCCAATATCCCCGGTATATTCCGAAAAAGTAGCCGGAACATTTCCTTTTAGCTGCACGCTTATCAATCCCATAATTTTTTCTTTATTCACATACGGCTGATCTGAAAGCAGTACGAGTATATAATCCAGTTCATTTTCCAGTTCCAGCAAACGGTGCAGGCCTTTCTTAATACTGCTGCTCATCCCCAGCTCCCAATGGTCATTGATCACCACTTCAAAATTCCCAGGGACAATTTTATCAATAATTTCATCTGACTTTGCACCCAGGACCACAACTTTGGGGTCAAAATTTAAAGATTCTATAGTATCAATGATATGCTGAAGAAGAAATTTCCCCCTGAATTTCACCAGCTGTTTTGGATATCCAAGTCGGCTGGAGGCACCTGCGGCCAGTATCATTACTCCTATTTTTGCCTTTTCTGTCAATCCTCTACCTTCTTAAATTGATCATTCTTTTTTTCATGGATAGGGGAAGACTTTTCCCTTAACGGTCTGGCACTTTTTCCAGTTAGAACCCCCTGAATTTCGGCTAAAATCGAAAGTCCGATCCCGGCAGGGGTTTCAGCACCAATTTCCAAACCCACAGGAGCATATATTTTGTTCAGAATTTCCTCTTTTAAATCAGATCCTTCCTCCTTCAATTCCCCCAACATTTTTTGGTATTTTTTCAATGGCCCCAGGATCCCAATGTAAGGAATTTGAGATTGAGCCAGTAAAAGTTTCAAAATCGCCATGTCATAATTGTAATTATGGCTCATTAGCACAAAACAACTGCGGGTATCTATTTCAATATTTTCCAGGGTTTCTTCAGGTTTGGCAACGATCACCTGGCAGGAGCCGGCAAAACGTGCTTTGTTCGCATGAGTGGGCCTCCCGTCGATTACTATCACCTCCCATCCAAGAAGGTCGGCTTGCCGGGCAAGGATCTGGGCATCATTTCCCGCACCCACAATGATCAATTTTACCGGTGGTTCGTAATTCTGAATAAAAACGTGACGGGCCTCATTCCCTATGGAAAATTCGGCGAAAAGAGGATTATTATTCTTAAGGGCCAACCGGGCTTGTTCCAGGATTAGTTCAAATACTTCTTTATCAGGTTCCTTCCCCAAATACTTCAGATCTTCCTCAATTAACAAGGTTGTTCCCGGCTGATCTTTTTGTTTGTTAAGATCAAACTGAACCACGATCGCCAAAGGCTTATTTTGAAATACCAGAGTTTTCAGTAATTCACAGGGATTCCGATTATCCCGGTAATCCAATGGTTCAAACAACACCTGAATGATCCCGTTGCAGCCTAACTGGGCGCCAATCACCGCATCATCTTCATCGCTGGTATCGTAGGTGACCAGTTTGTTTTTTTGCTGGTGCAACGCGTGAAGCGCTTTGCGCAGCGCGTCACCTTCCAGGCAGCCGCCACTAATCGCGCCGGTAATATTCCCGAACTCATCCACCAGCATTCTTGCACCCGCACGTCTATAGGAAGAACCTTCCACATGAACTAAGGTCGCAAGCACGCTCTCTGTGCCTTCGCTTTTCAGAAGCTCATATTGAGCTATGATGGCATCAAGCTCTCTCATACCATGGCTTTTTTTAAGTGGTTCACCGTATTTTTAATTTCTTCAGCAGCAAATTCGATATCAGAAAGCGTGGTGTTCCTTCCCAGACTAATTCGTAAAGAAGACAGCGCCAGTTCATCGCTTAATCCCATTGCTTTTAAAACGTGTGATGGAAAAACCGTATTGGAGGTGCAGGCAGAGCCACGTGATACCAAGAGATTTTTCAGTTTTCTTAAAAGCAGATTACCGTCAATATTTCTGAAGGAGATATTAATGGTATTCGGCAGTCGGATCGCATTCTTTGAATTTATTTGGATATCTTCAATTTCTAGCAGAAGCTCTTCCAGTTTATTTCTCAATCCCTCTATTCTGATTGATTCTTTTTCAATTTCAGAAAAAGAGATTTCCGAAGCCTTTCCAAAACCAACAATTCCGGGTACATTCAAGGTTCCCGGCCGCATTCCCTTTTCCTGACCTCCCCCAAAAATTGTCGAAGCTGTTTCTATGCTGCTTCCTTTGTTGATATACATAGCGCCCACACCTTTAGGTCCGTAAATTTTATGGGAAGAGAAGATCGCCATATCCAAATTGAGCTCTTTTAGATTTACCGGAATTTTGCCTATCGCCTGTGTAATATCACTCATTAGTTTTGCACCTTTGGCGTGAACTATTTTTACAATCTCTTTAATTGGATGTATAAATCCGGTTTCATTATTCGCCAGCATAAGGCAGACAAGAATGGTTTCAGAAGTAATGGAATGTTTTAATTCCTTTAAGTCTATATTCCCTTCAGCATCTACCTCCAGCCAGGTAACTTTAAAGCCCGTGTTTTCCAAGGCCTGTATTGTGTCAAGAATGGCTTTATGTTCCGTTTTACAGGTAATGATATGATTTCCCCTGGATTTATTGGCTTCACAATACCCGAAAAGCGTAAGATTCGCAGCCTCCGTAGCTCCGGAGGTAAAAGTAATCTCAGTGGGTTTGCAGTTCACCAGTTCAGCAACCTGCTCCCTGGCAATTTCCACCGCTTCGCCCGCATCCCAGCCAAAAACATGATCACTGCCCGCATTCCCAAATTTTTCGGTAAAATACGGCAACATGGCATCTACAATGCGTGAATCAACCGGAGTAGTGGCATTGTAATCCAGGTATATCTGATTTTTTGAAGCCATTTAAAAAAGCGTTATATTTTTGTATATATCGCAATATAAACTTATTCTAAGCTAATTACTATTGTTTTAATTG
>Ga0307486_1002083_pt1 | contig 14412 bp, 10 predicted proteins | sample CBIW02metaG_FD_203663 | JGI IMG/M metagenome (GOLD analysis project Ga0307486, IMG submission 203663) | Sea-ice brine microbial communities from Beaufort Sea near Barrow, Alaska, United States - CBIW 0.2 | ecosystem: Environmental > Aquatic > Marine > Coastal | place: USA: Alaska | collected... | reverse complement strand
AACGAAGTACTGCGGGTTATCGACTCCTTGCAGCTGACGGATGAACACAAAGTGGCCACCCCGGGTAACTGGGAACGCGGCGGCGACGTGGTGATTGTGCCTTCGTTGCAAGATGAAGACGAAATCCGGCAGCGCTTCCCGAAAGGCTACAAAGCGGTTAAGTCGTATCTGCGTATGACTCCAGACCCAACGTCCAACTGGTCAGGCGATTAAGTCACGCTGTTTGCGTATATTATAGAGATGCAAAAAGGCCGGGCTGCCTAACGCAGTCCGGCCTTTTTTATTGGCTGTGACCGAACAGTGTGCGCGATATCGGTGAAGTGTCGATCAGACGTGTTATTTCTGAGACATTTTCGCACCAGCTTTAGTCCGGCGCACCACGTTGGTGCCCAGAAGCCACCTACTCCCACCTTTTTTCACCACCCAAAAAAATAAAGTTCTTTTATTTCAACATTATAGAAACATAGGCATGGATATTGCTTTGATTTAAGCGTGCAGCGAGAAGCGGGTTACAAACACCATTTATCAACGCGAAACAATCTGACAAAGAGGTCAACTAGGGTTCCGATCTGCTGTTAACAGCACAGATGACTGGTCCGAGAGTTGACGACCTTTTCCAAGGTTACACGGCGGGACAAAAGCCCGGGAGAATCGTTAAGTGACTGACGTTTCTCGTTTTTTGAAACCCGAACCAGAAGGAAAAGGCGATGCTCAATACTCCCGATACAGCAGCCCCTCTCTACGACGATCTAATCCCCGGCGGATCCCACTGGTCCTTCATTATGCGCCGCGGCCATGTGCTGCGTCTGATTGATGAAACCGGCGGTGCCAGCGTCGGCATGCTGATGTACAACCCCGAGAACCCTCTCGAACGGTACAACATGCCGGACACCCTGAAGAACCAGCACACCTTCCTGCTGACCAAGGGGCATGTACTGCTCTCGGACATGGGTCGGGTATTCGCCTCCATCATTCGCGACGATCTGGGCTGGCACGACACGGTCAGCGGCACCTGCAATGCCGACATGGTTGAGCAGCGCTGGGGCAAAAAGACCTACCAGGAAGCCCATAACCATTATCATCGCGACGGGTTTAGCAGCTTTCTGAACGAGCTGGCCAAGTACGGTCTCGGCAAAAAGGACCTGACCGCCAACCTGAACTGGTTCAGCAAAGTGAAGACCGATGATGACGGCAATATGGCGTATGTCAGCGATCACTCCCACGCTGGCGCCACTGTGGACCTGCGGTTTGAGATGGACACCATCGTGGTGTTGCACACCTGCCCGCATCCGCTCGATACCGCGCCCGATTACCCGAGCCATCCCCTGCGCTATCAGCTTTTCAAGGCGGCACCGGTCACCGATGCCGATCCTTGCAAGATCTCGTCGCCGGAGGCCACCCGCGCCTTCGCCAATACCGCCCTGTATCACATGATGCAGTCCTGATCGCGAGGAGGCCGGACATGATTAAACAAAGCGTATTGAAGCCAGAGAACGCCAGCTTCCGCGAGACAGTACCCGCGGGCGAGTATTTCCTGAAAGTCGTGAAAGCAGGCGAAACCGTTCGCATCCTGGATCTGGAAGGCAATCAGGCTGCGGACACCCTGTTCTACAACGCCCAAAACCCGACCGAGCGTTACAGCGCGGTGGACACCATCCGTGAGCAGGGCAATGTCTATCTGACCGCCGGCTCAAAGCTGATGTCCTCGGAAAACAACGTCATGCTGGAGATCACCGCTGATACCTGTGGCCGCCATGACACCCTCGGCGGCGCCTGCGCCGCGGAAAGCAACACCACCCGCTATGCCCTGGAAAAGAAATGTATGCACGCCTGCCGCGATAGCTGGCTGGTGGCGGTCACCGAGCACGAAGAGCTGGGCATGACCAAGCGGGACATTACCCACAACATCAACTTCTTCATGAACGTGCCGGTCACCGCTGACGGCGGTCTCACGTTTGAAGACGGCATTTCCGACGCCGGCAAGTACGTTGAACTAAAGGCCGAGATGGATGTGCTGGTTATGATTTCCAACTGCCCTCAGCTGAACAACCCCTGTAACGCCTACAACCCGACACCCATTGAGGTGCTGGTATGGAGCTGAACGGCACATTAAACAAAGTTCTGATCGCTAACCGGGGCGCCATTGCCTGCCGAATCATCCGCACCCTGCGAGCCATGGGCATCGCCTCGGTGGCGGTGTATGCCGAGGCTGACGCTGACTCGCTGCACGTACGCCAGGCAGACGAGGCGTATTCGTTAGGCGAAGGCTCGGCGGCGGCCACCTATCTGGATCAGAACAAACTGTTCGAGGTGATTGGCAAGAGCGGCGCCGGCGCCATCCATCCGGGCTATGGCTTTCTCAGTGAGAACGCCGACTTTGCCCGCCGCTGCGAAGCGCAAGGTGTGGTGTTCCTCGGGCCTACGCCGGGGCAGATGGAGGAATTCGGCCTGAAGCACACCGCCCGCGCCCTGGCCGAGGCCGCCGGCGTGCCGCTGTTGCCCGGCACAGGACTGCTCGCCAGCCTGGACGCTGCCTTGGCGGCAGCCGACACCATCGGTTACCCGGTGATGCTCAAAAGCACGGCCGGCGGCGGCGGCATCGGTATGTCACGCTGCTACAGCGCGGAAGATCTGAGCAAAAGCTTCGAGTCGGTTCAGCGTCTGAGTCAGAACAACTTCAGCAACAGCGGCGTATTTCTGGAGAAATTCGTAGAATACGCCCGCCACATTGAAGTGCAGTTGTTCGGTGACGGACAGGGGCAGGTAATCGCTCTTGGCGAACGGGACTGCTCGGCCCAGCGCCGTAACCAGAAAGTGATTGAAGAGGCGCCGGCACCGGGCCTGACCGAAGACGTGCGTACCCGCATGCACACCACTGCCCGCCAGCTTGGCGAAAGCATCGGCTATCGAAGCGCCGGCACGGTGGAGTTTATCTACGACCCGGACACCACCGAGTTCTACTTTCTGGAGGTGAATACCCGCTTACAGGTAGAACACGGCGTCACCGAGCAGGTTTACGGCGTGGACCTGGTGCGCTGGATGGTGGAACTGGGCGCTGGTTCCCTGCCGGATCTTGCAGAACTGGGCGCTAATCTCAAGGCTTCCGGCCATGCCATTCAGGCCCGGGTCTATGCGGAGGATCCCAACAAGGACTTTCAGCCCGGTGCCGGCCTGCTGACCAACGTGGCCTGGCCCGAAGAGGACGGCCTGCGAATCGACACCTGGATCCAGCCGGGCACCGAGGTGTCTCCGCTGTTCGACCCCATGCTGGCCAAGGTCATCGTGCACGAAAGGGATCGTGAATCGGCCCGCAAACGGCTGATACAGGCTCTTGATCAGAGTCAGTTGTATGGCATTGAAACCAACCTGAAGTATGTTGGACAGGTGCTGGACGACCCGCGATTTGTGGAGGGCCGTCTGTTTACCCGCACCCTGAACGAATTCGATTACCGGCCAGCCACTGTGGATGTTCTCAGCGGCGGCACCATGACCACAATTCAGGATTACCCGGGCCGTATCGGCTACTGGGAAATCGGAGTTCCACCGTCCGGGCCGTTCGACAGCTATTCCTTCCGTCTGGGGAATCGACTGCTGGGCAACCCGGAGGGGGCACCGGGACTGGAAGTCACCCTCAAGGGGCCTGTACTCACCTTCAACCGCGCCACCCAGATTGTCCTGACCGGTGCAGCGCTCGAGGCCAGGCTCAATGACGAGCCTGTCAATTTCTGGCAAATAATTGATGTACCCGCCGGCGCCACCCTGAAACTCGGCGCCACCACCGCCGATGGCGCCCGGGCCTATGTGCTGTTCCGGGGAGGCCTCGACTGCCCCGAATACCTCACTTCCTGCAGCACCTTTACTCTGGGACAATTTGGAGGCCACTGCGGCCGCGCACTGCGAGCCGGCGACGTACTTGCCTTGGGCGAAGCGGAGCCTTTAGATCCCGCTACCCTGCCAACGGACCTGAAGCCGTCTATTGGCAAGACCTGGAAACTCCACGTCACCTATGGCCCCCACGGCGCACCGGACTACTTCACTGGCCAGGACATCGACACGTTCTTTGCCAGCGAATGGGAGATTCACTACAACTCCAGCCGCACAGGCGTGAGGCTGATCGGCCCGAAACCGGAGTGGGCACGCAGCGATGGCGGCGAGGCCGGCATGCACCCCTCCAACATCCACGATAACGCCTATGCGGTGGGTACCGTGGACTTCACCGGTGACATGCCAGTTATTCTAGGCCCTGACGGCCCCAGCCTGGGTGGCTTCGTGTGCCCGGCAACCGTGATCAGCGCCGATCTCTGGAAACTGGGGCAACTCAAGGCGGGTGACAAGGTGCAGTTTGTACCCGTCAGCCAGGATCAGGCGGTGGCCCTGCGGGAAGCGCTGGACGAGTCCGTGGCCACACTGACGGCGGTAACCACCCATATCACGCCCATCAAGCCAGACACTCCGATCCTCGATTCACTGAGCACCAGCAACCATGAAGCCGGTGTGGTTTACCGGGCCGCCGGCGACAACTATGTGCTGGTGGAATACGGGCCCATGGAGCTGGATATCCGGCTACGGTTTCGGGCCCACGCGCTTATGCTCTGGCTGCGGGAGCAGAATCACCCGGCCATTCTGGAGTTGACCCCCGGCATCCGCTCCCTGCAGGTGCACTACGACAGCCAGAAACTGAACCAGCGAACGCTGTTGGACCTGCTGATCAGTGCGGAGCAGGAACTGGAAAAACAACCGGAATGGGATGTGCCCGCCCGCATCGTGCACCTGCCCCTGTCCTGGGATGACAAGGCCTGCCAGACCGCCATCGCAAAATACATGCAGTCGGTACGCAAGGACGCACCCTGGTGCCCGAGCAACCTGGAATTCATTCGCCGCATCAACGGGCTGGAGAGCATCGACGAGGTTAAAAAGACCCTCTTTGAGGCCACTTACCTGGTGATGGGACTGGGCGATGTCTACCTGGGCGCCCCGGTAGCCACACCGCTGGATCCGCGCCATAGGCTGGTGACGACCAAATACAATCCGGCCCGCACCTGGACGGCGGAAAACTCCGTGGGCATCGGCGGTGCCTACCTGTGCATTTACGGCATGGAAGGCCCGGGCGGCTACCAGTTTGTGGGTCGCACCCTACAGATGTGGAACCGCTATCGCACCACCGAGTTCTTTGAGGAGGGTAAGCCCTGGCTGCTGCGGTTCTTTGACCAGGTGCGTTTCTACGAGGTCAGTGCGGAAGAGTTGCAACAGATCCGGCGGGACTTCCCAAATGGTGACTACCCGATCCGGGTCGAGGAAACCCGCTTCAATCTGAAGGATTACGAGAGCTTCCTGGCGGATAACGACGACGAAATCCGTGAGTTCACTGGCAAGCGTCAGCAGGCCTTTGATGAGGAGCTGCAACGCTGGATCGAATCTGGCCAGATTAACTTCAGCTCCGAGGCACCGATAGAAGACACCGGCGAAGACAAGATCGCAAACCTGCCCCACGGCCAGCACGCCGTGGAAAGCCACATAGCAGGCAACCTCTGGGAATGCCTGGTTAAGCCCGGCGACATCATCGAGGCACAACGCCCGGTGGCAATTATCGAATCCATGAAAATGGAAATCGAATTGCTAAGCCCGGTCAGCGGTCGCGTGGTCGATGTGCGCCGGGAAGCGGGTCAGGCGGTTTCACCGGGCACACCGGTGGTGATCGTGGAAGAAACAACTGAGTGATGCCAACAACTCAAGCACTGCGTGACAACAGACTTAGAACACCAACCCTGAAAACACGGGCAAGGCCCGAGGAGATACACCATGAAAAAACGTGATTTCAGCAAGCGCCTTGCGGCCGGTCTGTTAACAGCCGGTCTGTCTATGGGCGCCGTCGCCCAGGAGAAAGATTCCTTCAGTATCGCCTGGACCATCTACGCCGGCTGGGTACCCTGGCAGTATGCCGAAGACAGCGGCATCATGAAAAAGTGGGCAGACAAGTACAACATCGACGTCGATATCGTGCAGATCAACGACTACATCGAATCCATCAACCAGTTCACCGCCGGGCAGTTTGACGGCGTGGTCGCCACCAGCATGGACGGCCTGTCCATTCCGGCCGCCTCCGGTATCGATACCACAGCTCTGATTGTGGGTGACTACTCCAATGGCAACGACGGCCTGGTGTCCAAGGACGCCAAGACCATCGCCGATCTTGAAGGCGAAACCGTGCACCTGGTAGAGCTGTCTGTTTCTCACTATCTGTTGGTGCGCGCCCTGAACACTGTCGGGCTGGAGGAGCGTGACATCAGCGTAGTCAACATTTCCGACGCGGACCTGCTCTCTGCGTTCCAGACCGACGACGTTCGCCACGTGGCGACCTGGAACCCGCTTTTGGCGGAAGTGGAAGCCTTTCCGGGGGCCACCAAACTGTTCGACTCCAGTGCGATTCCGGGCCATATCAAAGATCTGACTCTGGTGAACACCGAGACTCTGGCTGACAATCCGAAGCTGGGCAAGGCACTGGTTGGCGCCTGGTATGAAACCATGAGCGTTCTGGCGTCCGACAGCGAGGAAGGTCAGGAAGCCCGTGCGATGCTGGGCGAGCTGTCCGGTACCGATCAGGCAGGCTATGAAGCCCAGCTGGCCGGTATGAAGATGTTCTGGGAGCCGCAGATGTCGGTGGACTTCATTAACAGCAAGGAAGCCCACGAGGCGATGGACAGTGTTCGTCAGTTCTCTTTTGATAAGGGGCTGCTGGGCCAGGGTGCCATGAGCCCGGACTTTGTGGGTATCGAGTTCCCGGACGGCTCGGTGATGGGCGATGAAGGCAATGTGAAGCTACGCTTTGACGATAGCTACATGCAGATGGCGGCAGACGGCGAGCTTTAAGCGAGTCGGGGCTTGCCTGATTGAAAACCGAAGGGCACGATGTTCGTGCCCTTTTTTGTTGGCTTGGAAGTAGGTTTGTGTGCAGTTAACCGGAGAGAATTAATACCCATGCGCCGTACCAAGGAAGATGCCGAAAAAACCCGCCAGACGGTTCTCGAAGCCGCGTTAACGCTCTTTAGCCGCGATGGTTACTCGCTTACTACGCTCAGCCGTATCGCCAAAGAAGCCGGCTGCAGTCGCGGGCCGATTTACTGGCATTTTCAAACCAAAGATGACCTATACGAGGCGGTGCTGACTTATTCCCAAGAGCCGCTTGAGGGACTGGTTGCTGAGTGCACTGGCATGCGGGAAGCACCGGTAGAGGCCATGGATCATTTTGTTGAGCGGTGGCTGGGATTGCTGGCAAATAACAGGAAATACCGCCAGTCGTTCGAGATTCTGCTAAACAAAACGGAGCTGACGGATGCGATGAGCCGCACACTGAAGCGGGAGCGAGCGCTGACGGACTCTATTATTTCACTGTTTCAGGATCTCGTTGCGCAAGCTGTGGAACACGGTTCAATTGCAGCAGACGAAGATCCGAAAGACCTCGGACTGCTGAGTTATACCTACCTGATGGGCATTACCCAGACCTGGCTGTTTTCACCGAAGCTGTTTTCGTTAAAGGAAGAAACGCCGTTTTTTCAACGGCGATTCTGGGCATTGCTGGGCAGGAAATAACGATCAGAACATCTTCAGGTAGCGGTCTACTTCCCAGGACGACACATGGTTCTGGTAACTCTCCCACTCCCCTTTCTTGTACTCGATAAAGCTGTTGAACATGGCTTCGCCGAAGACTTCTTTCGCCAGCGGATCTGCTGCGAATGCCTCCACGGCCTCTCCCAGATTCCTTGGCAGATACTCGATGCCCTGCGCTGCAATTTCTGCGTCGCTGTAGTTGTACATGTTCTCGTGGTGAGGATCGCCGGCATCGAGGCCCTCGCGGATACCTTCCAGGCCCGCCGCCAGGATGAGGGCACTGCCGAGGTAGGGGTTGCAGGCGATATCCGCTGCACGGCACTCAATGCGGCCACCCATGCTGGGAATACGGATCATGTTGGTACGGTTGTTGGAGCCGTAACACATGAACACCGGTGCCCAGGTCGAGCCCGACATGCTTCCCTGGCGCACCAGGCGCTTGTAGCTGTTGACCGTGGGGGCGATGACGGCGGTGATAGCGGCGCCGTGCTTTAGCACGCCGGCGATAAAGTGGTAGGCGATTTTGCTGATTCCACAGTTATGCAGGTCGTCATTCTTGGGTTCGAACAGGTTCTCGCCGGTTTTGATGTCGGCCAGCGACATATTGTAGTGAGCACCGCTGCCGGTCCGGTCGGCGAAGGGTTTGGGCATGAAGCTCGCGAAGGCGCCGTGTTTGCGGGCGATTTCGTTGGCCATCATGCGGAAGAACACCAGGCGATCGGCCATGGTCAGGCCATCAGCGTACTTGAAGTCGGTTTCGAACTGGCCGTTGGCGTCTTCATGGTCGAACGAATACACATCCCAGCCCAACTCGTTCATGGCGTCCACCAGCTCGTCCAGAATAGGCAGGTTATCCATCAGAGTGCGTGGGTCGTAGCAGGGCTTGCCAAGGTTGTCGCGATCACTCAGCGGAGCAAAGCCGCCGCCCTCGGTGTCCCGGAACAGAAAAAACTCGGTTTCGATACCCAGATTGAAGCGGTAGCCCATATCTTCGGCGACACTTAACTGGCGCCGGAAAATATTGCGCGAGCAAGCTTCAAACGGCGCACCATTAAGGTAAAGGTTCCCGGGAAACCAGGCCAGATTTCGGTTCCAGGGGCAAATGGCGAGGCCCTCTGCGTCCGGCATGGCGGCCACTTCGTCGTCGGAGATGTCCTGGGGGACACCGTCCAGGGCGGCACCGGTATAAAGCTCGGAGCCTTCCATCATTTGGCCAAGATGGGCCACGGGCACAAACTTGCCCTTGGTAATGCCGTGGATATCCACGTAACTGGCAATAGCGTATTTGACGCCCGCATCCGCCAGCTTCTTCTTAAGGGCCTGGGTATTGATCAGGTCATTCATGGTATTTCCTCTCTTCAGCCCGGCAAGGCGAGCAGTCGGTTTATGTTCTGGCATGTTTCTTTCTTGGCTTTAACCATTCAACATACATGCCAGAGTGTATGTAAAAAAGAAAATCCAGGCTGAACAGGCCGCAAAACGCCCCGAGAGAGAGAACTAAAATGACGATAAAGCAATGGCTTACAGAGGATTTTGAGGCGGGCGATTTACACCTTTACTGTGGTAAAACGCTGCGTTCGGCACGCCTGCACTATCACCAGATGGGGGAGCTGAATGCACCAAAAGACAACCTGATACTGCTGCCCACGTACTACGGTGGTGCAGCCGCCGGCAACCATCCCTGGGTTGGCCGCAACAGCCCCCTTGATCCGGACGAATACTGCATAGTGATTCCTTCACTGCTTGGCGCCGGTGAGTCTTCGTCTCCGTCAAACACACCCGGAAAACAGGCAGGCCCGGGCTTTCCGATAGTCAGCCTCTACGACAATGTGATGTTGCAGAAACGGCTGGTGGACGAGGTATTTGGCGGCGCCAGTATTGCCTTGGTGATGGGCTGGTCTATGGGCGGAATGCAGGCGCTTCAGTGGGGTTGCCTGTTTCCGCAGCAGGTACGCTCCGTGCTGGCCACCTGTTGTACCGCACGCTGTTACCCCCACAATCAGGTCTTTCTGGAGGGCGTCAAAGCCGCCCTGACCTGTGACCAAAACTTTCAGGGTGGCCACTATCAGAATCCGCCTGAGCACGGGCTCAAGGCCTTTGGCCGAGTGTACGCTGGCTGGGCCTATTCCCAGGCCTTCTTCCGCCATGAACTCTGGCGAAGCCTCGGGTTCAATTCCATTGAAGCTCTGCTGCAATTCTGGGAACAGGACCACCTGACTCAGGACGCCAACAATCTGCTGACTGTTCTGGACACCTGGCAACGGGGCGATATCAGTGATAATCCGGTGTTTAAGGGCAATTACAACTCAGCCCTTAACGCGATCACCATGCCCACGCGGGTGATGCCGAGTGCCACAGATCTCTATTTCACCGCCGAGGATGCCAGGCAGGATGCCCGTCAAATGCCGGGGGCCGCGTTTGACGCATTAACTTCTGACTGGGGGCATATTGCCGGTGGTGCCGGGCGAGAACCACAGAGCCACCAGCAAATCCTGGCGGCGGCCCAATCTCTGCTGCCGGAAATAGAGCCATGACAGTGCAGCTGAACGCACAATGCACAAAAATAGAGCAAACCTCTATCCATCATTTACACCAAACCGCGCCGAATATACCGTTTTCACGAAGCTGGCACGCCATCTGCAACGATCCGGGTAGATGGTTTTGATAAACCTGATCCGTTGACAGCATCGTTCACAGCGCCCTTCACAAAAGGGCAAACCACGCGGCGAAACAGACGGATACAATGGGTGACTAGGGTTCCGGTCCGGGCGAATTTGCAACAGCAGCCCGGATGGCTGGTCCGAGAGTTACCGACCTCTGGGAGGTTACACGGCGGGACAAAAGCCCGGGAGACTGAATCGCAAGTGATGCTGTTACCCGCGATGATTGTGCCGTGTTGTTTAACCAGAGGAGAAAACGTATGCGACTGATCAACCGCCACCCGGGGCGGGTTTCGGCCACCCTGTTAGGCCTGCTGCCCTTCCTGTTGATCATGCTGATCTACAGCCTGGCCTCCCAGGAGCGCCTGGCGGACAACCCCAACGACAAACTGCTGCCCGGCTCTGAACGAATGATAGCCGCGGTTGATCGCATGGCGTTTCAGGAAGACCGTCGCAGCGGTGATTACCTGATGTGGCAAGACACCGCTGCAAGCCTCCAGCGTTTGGGCTTAGGTGTCGGTATTGCCGCGTCGCTGGCGCTAGTGGTGGGGTTGATCAACGGGGTTCTGCCCCTGATAAGAGCCAGCCTTGCGCCTCTGGTGTCAACACTCTCGATGGTGCCACCGCTCGCGATATTGCCCATCCTGTTTATCGTGTTTGGTCTTGGCGAGCTCTCCAAAGTCATGCTTATCGTCATTGGTACCGCGCCCATCATGATGCGGGATGTGGCTCAGCGAGTCCGGGAACTCCCCGGTGAGCAACTGATCAAAATTCAGACCCTGGGCGCCAACTCCTGGCAAGTCATTACCCGCATGGTGTTGCCCCAGGTTATGCCTCGCCTGATCGATGCGATTCGACTCAGCCTGGGTCCTGCCTGGCTGTTTCTGATTGCGGCGGAAGCCATAGCGTCCACCGAAGGACTGGGCTACCGCATCTTCCTGGTACGACGATACCTGGCGATGGACGTCATACTGCCATACGTCATCTGGATCACCATCCTCGCCATCGTTATCGACCAGTGTCTGCGCCTAGCCAACCGCAGACTGTTCCCTTGGTACAATGCGGGAGGCCAATGATGAGTTTCATTACCGTCAAAAATCTTTGGAAACAGTACGGCGATCAAATCGTGCTGGAAAACCTCAACTTGAGTGTAAGTCAGGGCGAGTTCTGCACCTTGGTAGGTGCATCCGGCTGCGGCAAGTCCACCTTCTTGAAAATGCTTCTGGGCCAGGAAACATCAAGCCAGGGCAAGCTGTTGCTTGAGGGCAACACCTTTCCCAGAGAACCGGACCGTAACCGCGGCGTCGTGTTCCAACGCTATTCGGTGTTTCCGCACCTGACTGTGCGCCAGAACGTGCTGCTGGGGCTGGAGCTGGAGCAGCGACCCTTCCTGGGCAAACTGTTCGGGTCAGCACGCCGGGAAGCACTGAAGGACGTCGACGCCATGCTGGAGTCTGTGGGGCTGGCCCATGCCGCCAACAAATGGCCCCACGAACTGTCCGGTGGCATGCAGCAACGCCTGGCCATTGCCCAGTCCTTTGTCATGAAACCCCGGATTCTGCTGCTGGATGAGCCCTTCGGTGCGCTGGACCCAGGCATCCGTGGCGACATGCATGAACTGATCCTCAAACTCTGGCGCGATACCGGCACCACCATCTTCATGGTGACCCACGACCTTTACGAAGGTTTTCATCTGGGCACCCGCCTGCTGGTGTTCGACAAGGTCCGTAACGATCCGCAACAACCGGAAGCCTTCGGCGCCACCATCACTTACGACCTGCCGATCGGTCAGAACGACCGGAAGATCTATAAATCCATTGAAACCTCCGTGTCGAAAACGGCCCGGAGCCTGTCAGCATGAGAACCCCATGAAGACCACAATCAATCTCGACATTCCGTCATTGTTACAGGCCTACCGCAGCGGCGACCTCACACCCGCCACAGTGGTATCCCACTTGCTGCAACGGGCAGCGGAGTTCAGCGACCATAACGCCTGGATATTCCTGGCCAGCGAAGAGGACTTGGCCCCCTACCTGGAACGCCTGCAGCAAACCAGTCCGGATGAGCTGCCTCTGTATGGCATACCGTTTGCCGTGAAAGACAACATTGACGTGGCTGGCATGCCCACCACCGCAGCCTGTGAGGCCTATCGCTATCAGCCGGAACGGCACGCTGCCGTAGTCGAGGCTCTGGTTAGCGCCGGCGCTATTCCATTAGGCAAGACCAACCTCGACCAGTTCGCTACCGGGTTGGTGGGCACCCGCTCACCGGAACCCTGGGGCGTCTGCCATAACAGCTTCAATACCGACTATATTTCCGGCGGATCGTCCTCCGGTTCCGCCGTTGCCACCGCGCTGGGGCTAGTCAGCTTTGCTCTGGGCACAGATACCGCCGGTTCCGGCCGGGTACCCGCAGCATTCAATAACCTGATCGGGCTGAAACCCACCCTGGGGCGACTGAGTGTGCGTGGCGTGGTGCCCGCCTGTCAGAGCCTGGACTGTGTCGCCATCTTCGCCCGTACCGCCGGCCAGGCCCAAAGCGTACTGTCTGTCGCTTCCGAAACCGACCTCGACGATCCTTGGCAGCGAAAAGCCCCCACCGGGAACCGCCCTCTGCCGGAACAGTTTCGCTTTGGTATACCGGCAGATGAGCAGCTGGATTTTGATGGCGATGAGGGCGCCAGGGCGCTGTTTGCCGAGTCCATTCGCCAACTGGAATCCCTGGGTGGCGAAAGGGTCACGGTGGATTTCCAACCCTTCCTGGATGCCGCCAGCCTGCTGTACGAAGGCCCTTGGGTGGCGGAACGCTACCTCGCCACCAGCCCGCTGATCCAGGAACAACCAAACGCCCTGCTGGCGGTAACCCGTGGCGTTATCAGTCAAGGCGCCAATGGCTCCGCTACCGATGCATTTCAAGCCCAGTACCGACTGAAGGCATTGAAAAATAAGGCGGACAGGGTATGGGAGCAGGTCGACGTTATGCTGACCCCGACTACCCCGACCATCTACACCATCGATCAGTTGAAACAGGAACCGGTGGCTCGCAACAGTCGCTTGGGCACTTACACCAACTTCATGAACCTGCTGGACTACAGTGCCATCTCGGTGCCGTCCGGATTCCTCGATACCGGGCTGCCGCTGGGCTGCACGCTGTTCATGCCAGCCTTCCAGGACGAAGCCCTGTTGGCTCTGGCCAGCCGCCTACATCCCCTGGCAAGCAACACCGTTGGCGCACTCGAAGATACCCTGGACAGCCCAGCACTGACGGCCACAGCTGGCACAATAGAAGTACTGGTGTGCGGCGCCCACCTCACCGGGCTGCCCCTGAACCATCAGCTCACCAGCCGCAACGCAGCGTTATCGGAAACCACCGAAACAGCCTGTTGCTACCGCATGTACCTGCTTGCAGGGGGGCCGCCCTTGCGCCCGGGAATGATCCGTGATGAAAATGGCGGCATCAGCCTGCCAGTGGAAATCTGGCGGGTACCGATGGATCAGTTCGGCAGCTTTGTGGCGGGCATTCCTGCGCCCCTGGGTATTGGTCAGGTGAAACTGGCGGATGGACGCTGGGTGTCAGGCTTTATCTGCGAGCCAATCGGGCTGGAAGGTGCCGAGGAAATAACCCACTTGGGTGGCTGGCGGGGCTTCCTCGAGTCCCGCTAACCACCTGGCGCCGATGTGGCACTCTGACGGGGCGCAGGTTCGAATCCTGCTGGGCGCGCCATCTTTTCCAGGCCTTACGTGAAAGCGTAGGGCCTTTTTTATATCAACAACGCATCAGAGTGCGTGTACTTTTAAAATGCCCCTACTGTTAAAAAGCGGGAACGACCGCTCCCTGATATTTCTCGTTGATAAAGTCTTTCACGTCTTCAGATGTCAGCGCCGCTGACAGCTTCTTCATGGCGTCGCTGTCTTTGTTGTCTGGACGCGCCACCAGAATGTTGACGTAAGGTGAATCCGAACCTTCGATGATCAGCGCGTCTTTGGTCGGGTTCAGACCCGCTTCCAGCGCGTAGTTAGTATTGATCAGGGCAACGTCTACCTGGTTCAGGATACGCGGCAGGGTAGCGGCCTCCAGTTCTTTAAATTCCAGGTTCTTCGGGTTGTCGGCAATATCGCGCGGTGTTGCGGTGATTTTGCTGCCTTCC
>Ga0307486_1002082_pt1 | contig 14412 bp, 17 predicted proteins | sample CBIW02metaG_FD_203663 | JGI IMG/M metagenome (GOLD analysis project Ga0307486, IMG submission 203663) | Sea-ice brine microbial communities from Beaufort Sea near Barrow, Alaska, United States - CBIW 0.2 | ecosystem: Environmental > Aquatic > Marine > Coastal | place: USA: Alaska | collected... | reverse complement strand
ACCAGGTGGTGATTGACAACTATTTGAAATCACACGAATCACCGGAGGATATTGAATTTTACTTCTGTGGACCGCCATTGATGAATAAAGCCGTTCAACAAATGACCGACAATTTTGGAGTTCCGCCGGAAAACGTGAGATTTGACGATTTTGGGGGATAATAAAAACCTTTATTAAATTTATATCTGAGACCGGCATTTTTGTCGGTCTCTTTTTTTTTGATGTTTTATTAAATCAGAAATTCCTCACTCAAACAATTTCGATTTTTTTTCTGCAAGATAATTGGTTCTCTTCTCATCAACTCAAAAAAAATAAAGCATAAATATAATTACAGCTTTATTTTCTAATTGCAGTCCTTAATTTGTAATTTTGGGATCATTATGAAAAACGAACTTTCTAAACAAGAACTTCATAATCTGGCAATGAATATTGTTGGAAAAGACCTGGAAGATCAGGGATACGAGTTTCTGGGAGTGAACAGCGAATTAAAATCCAATCCTCAATTTGTTGCCCTAAAAAATAAGGTAACGCATTTTGTAGTAGTGCGTGCGATCACTTATCCGGACGATCCAAAAGAGATCGACAGGATATTTATGGAGAGCATTAAAGAACATGCGCTGAAATTTGAAGCCAAAACATTTTATGCAGGAGTGGGATTGGCCAATTCAGGGGATTATGAAAAACCGGTTTTACATGAAGAAGATTATATTGTCAATTATGAAGGATTGCAGGAAATTTAATAAAGCAATTTTAGCAGTAGCAGTTTTAGGGATTGGTTTTTTTGTTTCCTGTGGAAATCCTGGTCCCGAAGAACAGGCTTACGTTGGAGAAGCCTTAGGCACCTCTTATCATATCAAATTATTTGGGCCTGAAAATCTCAATATTGAAAAAGGTCTCGACTCCATTTTTGAAGTTGTAAATAACTCTATGAGTACCTATCAAAGTGATTCCGATATTTCAAAGATCAATTCCGGGGATACCTCCATTCGTGTAGATGAAAATTTCAGGAAAGTATTTAATTTTTCGGAAAAGATATATCGGGAGAGCAAGGGTTATTTTGACCCCACTGTAGGCAATTTGGTAAATGCGTATGGTTTTGGTCCCGGAAGCCAATCGGATGGATTAACACGTATGGAAATTGATTCTATGCTGCAATATGTAGGCTTTGCTAAAGTGAATCTTACCTCCGAAAATAAAATTGTAAAACAGCAGGCGGAAATCTATTTGGATTTCAACGCTATAGCCAAAGGTTACACCGTTGATGTTATAGCCCTGTTTCTCGACAAAAAAGGAATTCAGGATTATTTGATCGAAGTGGGCGGAGAATTGGTGGCAAAGGGGCGAAATAAGGCTAAAGATCAGTCCTGGATCGTGGCGATAGACAATCCAGTGCAAACGGAGGAAAACAGAACTTATCGGGCTGCTTTAGCCCTTAAGGACCGGGCAATGGCTACTTCCGGGAATTACAGAAAATTTCGGGTGGATTCACTGACCGGGCAAAGGTTTGTCCATACCATCAATCCTATTAGCGGAATGCCCGAAAAAAGTAACCTGTTAAGCGCATCAGTTCTAGCTGAAAATTGCGCTGTTGCCGATGCCTATGCAACTGCATTTATGGCTTTAGGTATAGAAAAATCCAAGGAAATGCTTGAAAGACTTGAAAATGTGGATGTTTATTTTATTTATGCTGAAGAAAATGACAAGGTAAAGGTATTTGCTTCTGAAGGATTTGAAAAGGTATTGGTCAAGGAATGATAGAAACTAATCAGTACATATTAACATTAAAAAAAATGCTACGTCTTGCATCCCCTGTATTATTGAAGATTACTTTACTTCAGAGATTTTAGGCGCTCATAACTTTATGAACTGATGAGGTGCGAAGCATCATTTGGTGCATACCGGGATAACCTCATCTTTAGCGATCCGGTATTTGTCTATTTCAGCGGGGCTTAATTTTGAACCATAATTCACTTCTTCAACTTTAAATCCGATTCCCCTAAGCTTGTCAAAAAAATCCCTGCCGTAAACCCTTACATGGTCATATTGGCCGAATATCTTTGCGCGTTCTTTGGGGGAGGTTATGCTATTGTCTTCAAAAGTAGTTTGCCTGTTTAGGTCCTGGGGAATTTGCAGAATAGCAGTGCCTCCCGGTTGCAGGATCCTATAAATTTCCTGCATGGCTTTCGTATCATCCGGAATATGCTCCAGTACGTGATTGCATAATATAAAATCGTAGGTATTGTCTTTGAAAGGCAAATCGCAAATATCAGCTTTAACATCTGCCAGAGGAGAATTCAAATCGGTAGTAGTATAATCCAGATTGGACAAGTTTCTGAAGCGTTTATAAAAAGCCTGTTCAGGGGCAAAGTGAAGCACTTTTAAATTGTCCTTAAAAAATCCGGTTTCATTTTGCAAATACAGCCATAATAATCTGTGGCGCTCCAGGGAAAGGGTAGAAGGGGAAAGCACATTTTCCCGTTGGTTTTCATAGCCGTAAGGCAGGAATTTTCTAAAACCACTTCCATCTATAGGATCCTGGTATTTATTTCCCCGTAATGCTATTTTTAGGATTGGACTTGCAAGATAGCTCAACCTTATCAAAAACGGCCGTGGAATAGAATTCAGGATAAACTTAAAGATCTTGCTGATCATACCTCTATATCTCCCCAGTTTTCTCCAGATTTAATCCGGTATAACTGCATCTCGGAAACGCCAAATTGTTTGGCAAGTATTCTTATCCGGGTTTTTCGGTTGGGGTCTAACAATTTCTTTTTGAGAATGACAGCCTGTCCATAGGTGAGTTTTGAATATGAAGTAACTTGTCTCAATTTCCTTTTCAGCTTGTTCTCTTTTACATTTGGATTCCCAAACTGGTGCTTGATCCATTCCTCTTTGTTGGCCCAGGCTAAATTTAAAACCTGGTTATCATGCTTTTCATAATTCTTGTGAATCACAAAAGTATCATCCTCTTTTTTGTTCAAAAACAATTCAGAAATGACCCTGTGAAAATAATAACTTTTATTTTTTCCATTCTTCAGAACGACGGCGAAGGATAAATAACCCGAATTTCTTCCGCCACTAAGAAGTTCTCCTTCAGGATTTTTAACGAAACTTATCACCCGGCCATAGTTCGAGATTTTATAAACGAACCTATCCATCCAGATATCCAAATGATAAGTTTTCCAACGCTCTTGTCTGAAATTTTTAATCATATTCTTATGATCTGAATTTATCTTCTTCGGTACTTTCTATTCCCAATGCTTCGTAAATATACTTAAATGTTGAAAGCAATTCCGGTTTCCCATCTATAATTGCAATATCGTGTTCAAAATGTGCGCTGGGTTTATTGTCGGCAGTTAGAATTGTCCAACCGTCTTTTAACTGCTTGATATTTTTTGTGCCTTGATTTACCATAGGCTCAATTGCAACGACCATACCTTCAATGAATTTTTTGCCTCTGCCGCGGTGTCCGTAATTTGGCATTTCAGGATCTTCGTGCATTTTTCTTCCCAGGCCGTGGCCTACTAATTCCCTAACAACGCCATATCCGTGATCTTCACAATATTTTTGGATAGCATAACCTACATCCCCAACCCTGTTTCCAATCTTAAATTCAGCTATGCCTATATAAAGGGATTCTTTGGTGATTTTTAAAAGCTCTTTGGTTTCCGGAGTTACTTCTCCAACCGGAAAGGTATATGCATGGTCCCCGTAGAATCCATTTTTAACAGATCCACAGTCAATTGATATGATATCGCCCTCAACCAGAGGTGTTTCGTTAGGTATTCCGTGAACTACTTGTGCGTTTGGACTCACACAAAGGGAATTCGGAAAATCGTACAAGCCCAAAAAACCGGGAACGGCACCTTGTTCGCGGATATATTCTTCCGCTAATTTATCCAATCTCAGCGTAGTAACACCCGGCTTTACTTCTGAAGCGAGCATTCCTAAAGTTTTGGAAACCACCAAAGCGCTTTCCCTCATCAATTCAATTTCTTCCCTGGATTTTAGTATTATCATAATTTGGTTTTAAAAAAGCTCAAAATGCTTTTTTCTGATTTTTCTTTTTTGATTTTTTTAAGCTGCCCTTTTTGTGAAATTTCAAGGCTTAAGGTTTGATAAATCTCTCCCCATCCCAATAACCCACCAATATTCCGGTCATCTATAAAAAGATCTGCCTGAATTTTCCTGCTCATAGAGTTATCATATTTTTCTTCAGGATAACTCCTGTTTACTGCAAAAAAAAAGATTCCTTTATTATTACAAAATTCAACAGCTTCTTTAAGTTCAGTCCCTGATCTATAAGTCCATAATATTAACTGGTGACCTTCCTCATGTAATTTCTTAAGGGTTTCAATTGCGAACAACATGGGTTTTCCTATTTTTGGATACCTGTTTTCAACGATTGTCCCGTCAAAATCTATAGCGATTGTCAATATTTTTTGCATATTTCCAAAATTAAAAAGAATAAAACTGATACTCTTTTTTTTACGGGCTTTATTATTGTGGCAAGGGTGAATTTAATTCAAATATGAATGCTTGTACCCCTGTTCGCTTACTATTTTGGCAATATCTTCTTCTATAGTTTCGCTTGGATATTCTACAAAACGGTTAATTTCTTTTCCGTCTTTTATAAAAATGATGCTTGGGACCCTATTTATATCCCAGCCCTCTTCAAGTTTTTCTGGTGTGGTTTTACTTCTGCTAACCCCAACCATGGTCAAGTTAGATAAATCATATCCAGCTTCATCCAAAATTTTCAAAAGTTTTGGCACTTCCCGTTTGCTGTCCCCGCACCAGGTTCCCATAAACACCATAATTTCATAGTCTGAAATATTGTTTTTTATAGTTTCCATAGCTTCTGCAGAAGGCTTGAAATTATCATATTCACTCATAAACCAACTTTCATAAGGAGGTTTTTGCAAATCTTCTTTTGTGAATTTTCCGATCAGCATACCCTGTTGTTCCCCTGAATTTTGGACTGTCACCGGAGTTGAATCCTTATCGGTGGTTTTAACTGTATTATTGATATTTCCACAAGAGGTGATAAAAGCGAGGATTAAAATATATAAACTCATTTTCATTTTTTTAGATTAATGGATGTTGTGTCATTAGCTCGGGTTTTGGAATCCCCATCAACTTTAAGATAGTGGGAGCCATATCGCCCAGGACACCATCTTTTAAAGATTTGACGTCTTTATCTACCAAAATAAAAGGAACGGGATTGGTAGTGTGCGCGGTATTTGGAGTGCCATCGGGGTTTATCATCACTTCGCTGTTCCCGTGATCGGCAATTACCAAAACACTGTAGTCATTGTTTATAGCTGCATTTACAACATCCCCCATACATTCATCTACAACCTCAACTGCTTTAATGGCTGCTTCCATAACCCCGGTGTGGCCTACCATATCCGCATTGGCGAAATTAAGGCAAATAAAATCGGCGCTATGGGAATTTATTTCCGGAATAATTTTATCCCTGAGCTCATAAGCGCTCATTTCAGGTTTAAGATCGTAGGTCGCAACTTTGGGGGAATTGCACATGATCCTTTTTTCACCTTTAAAAGGTTTCTCCCTTCCACCCGAAAAGAAAAATGTCACGTGTGGATATTTTTCGGTTTCCGCTATCCTTATTTGGGTTTTCCCCATATATTCTATCACTTCGCCTAAGGTGGTATTGATATTTTCCTTCTTGAAAACTACATTTATGTTTGTAAAATTGTCATCATACTTGGTCAAAGTCACATAATACAATGGCATTTTTTTCATCTCAAATTCCGGGAAATCCTGTTGAGTAAGGGCTTCCGTAAGTTGGCGACCGCGATCTGTTCTAAAATTGAAGAATATCACCACATCGTCGTCTTTCAAGGTTGCTACTGGATCACCATTGGGATCTGTGATCACAATTGGTTCTATAAATTCATCTGTTACGTCATTATCATAACTTTCTCCCACTGCCTCAATTGCATTCTGAGATTTTTTTCCTTTTCCCAGAACAATAAGATCGTAAGCTTTTTTAATGCGTTCCCAACGTTTGTCACGATCCATGGCAAAATATCTTCCTATAATTGAAGCCAGTTTCCCACCTGTTTTTTCAAGGTGTTCTTCAATTTCGGCTACGAATCCTTTTCCTGAATGTGGATCTACATCCCGACCATCTGTGAATGCATGTACATATTTTTCTTTTATCCCATATTCAGCGGCAGCGGTCAAAAGGCCTTTTAAATGATTAATATGCGAATGTACCCCGCCATCGCTCAAAAGCCCAATAAAATGAACGGGTTTATTATTTTGTTTTGCATAATCAAAAGCTTGTTGTAAAACAGGCTCCTGGATTAAACTATTATTTTTAACAGCTAAATTGATCTTTGCCAAATCCTGGTATACAATACGTCCGGCTCCAAGATTCATATGGCCAACTTCACTGTTTCCCATTTGCCCTTCAGGCAATCCAACGTTTTCTCCGTGGGTAAGTAATTGGGCGTGGGGATATTTTTGAATTAATGAATCAAAATTAGGAGTTTTGGCTTGAGCAACTGCAGAAACTTTTGGATCCTGAGTAACGCCCCAGCCATCTAATATCATTAGAATAACTTTTTTATTCATAGCAATTAATTATTTAAGGTGCAAAGATAGAAACTATATTTCGGAGGATTAAACTTGCCCTGATAATGTTTTAATAAAAATTGGTTTTTAAGCCTTTTTTTGGCCTATTTAATCTCTGAGGTATAATTTCCCGATGCTTGCATTGTACGAAGATGAAAGTTTGAAAACCTTTGGTTTTCATTGAAAAATTCTTCTTTCTCTAAATACCTCGTATGCTTGCATCGAGGCAGTTTATTGGTCTTTTATCTTTTATCTATATTCTTTTTTCTGGTTTACAGTGATGGTACACTCTATAAATCCAGCGCTATTTCCTCCTCTGTTATTAAATTGAAATGCTGTATTTTACCTGTAAACACATTATTTTCTTTCTGAAGAAAAAAAATTTCAACTCCTCAATTTATGAGTACTTCTCCTTTTAGTTTTCGAAAAACCTTACCCGTGTTTGGTTTTGGTTTGAATTGTTAAAATTCAATAGTTAGAACATATAACAGCTTCATAAATTTTTTTCCTTGTTAAAAAATAAACTTCAATTTGATTCGTTTTTAAATGACACATTGAATCTTATGAAAGTTCATAAGGTATTGACCCTTAAAACATAATGAAATTTAGGTGGTACAAATATGGTTTTTAAAATATTTGAATGTTGGCATTGTATTTGGACTAAATTAACAAATCATTAATTTTCAAGCGTAGTATATGACTTATAAAATTTTGACGATAATCGCCTTTCTTACCGTATTTTTCTCATTTACATCCACAGATGGACATAACAAATCAGAAATATCTGCAATATCAGAACCATTATCTGAAGTTTCAAATATATCATTAACACTCGATGAAGAAATTATTCAGTTGTATGATGTTTTTGTGGAAAATAATCCCAGTGTGCCCAATTTGAAAAGCTTTAAGAATGGAATGATAGGTTATTATAAATTAGCCGATAAAAATTTAATCGATAAACAAATCCTAACCATAATTGATTTTAGTCTTTCCTCCAAAAAAGAGAGAATGTGGGTGATGGATGTGTCAAAAAATAAAATACTGTATCATACGGTTGTGGCCCACGGAAAAAATACAGGAAATGAGTTTGCCACAAAATTCTCCAATACAAAGAATTCCAAACAAAGTTCGTTAGGGTTTTTTATTACCGGAGAAACCTATTTCGGTAAAAACGGATTGTCCTTATTTATAGATGGGATGGAAAAACAATTTAATTCTAATGCCCGTGAACGTTATGTTGTTATTCACGGGGCCAAATACGCCAACCCTTCTGCTATCAAAAATTTGGGACGTTTGGGAAGAAGTTATGGATGTCCCGCATTACCTACGGCAATTTCCCAGGAAATTATTAATCTAATCAAAAACAAATCGGTATTGTATATTTATTCAAACGATAAAACCTATGCGAATAATTCAAAGATGATCAAGGCTTAAGAAGCTTTTTTTAAAGCCTTGTAGGTAGCCTCATCATAATTGTAAATATCGTAAGTGAACTTGGTTTTACCATTTTCCCGCCAGGCTGTCCAGTAAAAAATATGGACATTAACTTTTTGATCCATATAAATTCGCCTCGTGGTTCCCTTATCAATTATTTTGTCAATTTCTTCTGAAGTTAATTCCTTTTGGTCACTGATTAAATATTTAGCCAGATCTACGGCGTTTTCCACACGTATACATCCGGAACTATGGGCACGGGAATTTCCCTCGAACAGGGATTTGGACGACGTATCATGTAAATAGACGATATACCTGTTTGGAAAACTCATCTTGACTTCTCCCAATGGATTCGTAGGGCCGGGATCTTGTTTATACTGATATGATCTCACTGCACTACTGGACCAATCAATTTGGGAAGGACTAAGCTTTTGACCGATATTGTTGTAAACATCAATATTTTTATTTACTAAATAAGAAGGGTTTCTTCTCGCGCCGGGGATCACGTCCTTATTTTTTATTGTGGGGGGGATATACCAGCTGGGATTAAAATCCAGGAATTCTATTTCATCAGAGAAAATGGGCGTTTTCCTAGATTCTCTTCCCACAATTATTTTATGGGTACTTATTGTCTTGTTTCCCTTGACTACCTGAAGTTGGAAATTGGCAATATTTATTAAAATATAATGGGAACCCAAATCCCGTGGAAACCATCTCCAACGTTCCAGGTTAACCAAGATTTGCTCAGCTCTTTTGTCAAAACCTTGATTCAATACCCCAATGCTCTTATTTCCAATAATTCCATCCACCATCAACCCGTTTTCCAGCTGAAATTGTTTTATCGCTTCTTGTACAGTTTCAGAATGCGAGTTGCTCAGGGTATCAATAGGCCTTAGATATCCCAGGGATTTCAATCTGATTTGAATTTTTAGCAAGCGTTGATCCTGCATTCCGGGTTTTATCAATTTACCTTTTTCAATTTCTTCAAAACCGGAGAGGTCATTTTTTAGTTTTTGATATTCTTTGGAAGCAGCTATCAATTTTTGGTAAATGGGATGAGTGGGTCTTAATTGGCTTAGCGCGATTTCCAGATTGGTTTTGTCAACAGCCTGATTCAATAATTTCACCTGGTTTCTTCTGTTTTTGGCAATGTCCCAGGTTTTTGGTAAATTTTTTGGATCGATCTTGCCGTTCAATAAATGATTTCCGAATTTAAAAAAGGCATCTGTCAGTAAATAGTCTAATTTTATTAATTCCTGTTGGTTGAGATCATTTAGGTTTGACAATGTTTTTTCCAACTCCTTTCCGTGGTAATCATTATAAAACAGGCCCTGGGCTTCGGCTTGTTTCAGGGTGTCGATCAGGGAATTTCTAAATTTGGGATTGCTCCAGGCTAGATTGTTATTCCTGTTATTGTAAAATGCCTGAACTGAATCGGGAAAAAATAAGGATGATCTTTCTGAATTTAAAAGCTCTTCTGTAATTTTATTGGAATTCCCCGAGAACAAATTAATTACTTTTGTCGAAAAATTATTTGGAGCGGCATAAGCTTTTGTTTCCTCTTCACAGGAGGTAAAGCTAATAAGAAGTAACAGGGAGACAAGGTATGCTCCTTTTTTGAAGACTGCGCAATATTGTAGAATTGAAAGTCCCATCTTTCATAAATTTAGCTATAAATTTTAATGGAGTTTAAACATAACTATATGTTGACATACTCCGGGAACATCAAATTTTTCACCTATGGTCTTATATCCGAATTTTTCGTAAAACCCGATTGCATGATCTCGTGCATTAAACCATAAAAATGGGTGGCTCACCAAATTTTTCAACTTTTCTTCTCCTTCAATTAACAATGAGGCTCCGAAGCCTTGTCCCTTAAATTCGGATAAAACAGCCATTCCCCTTAACTGATATTGTTCTGCGTCTTTAAATAGAGGGTTGCTGTTTTTCATAAAACTTGCAACCCCTATTAAATTTTCATCCATAAAAAGACCAAAATGAAAGGTGTTGCCAGAGGTATCACCTTCAAAAACACATTCATCTAATGGTCTGCCGGGTCTTAATACAGCTTGGCGAACGCTGTAAACAGCAGATGCCGGAATTTCACGGATGTGGATCGTTGTGGTCAAAATTTCAAATTATTTAATCTTTAAGCACATCTTCATATTCCTTGTGTCGATCAAAGTGGGCCTTGGCATAGGAACAACCGGGAACAATTTTTAAATTGTTTTCCCTTGCATAATCCACGCTTTTTTTCACCAATTTTGAGGCAAGACCTTTTCCTTCACATTCTACCCTGGTTTCGGTGTGATCTATGATCAATACACCATTTTCCGGTGTGGAGTATCTGAGTTCAGAAGTAATTCCGATTTCATCCTCCGTATAGAATTTGCCTTTGCTGCCACTCTCTTTATGTTTGATCTTGTGGCTCATTACAATTTACGGTTTAAAAACACCATCCACAATCCCGTAGGCAACAGATTCCTTTGCATCCATCCAATAATCCCTGTTAAAGTCTTTTAAAACTTTAGCGATGGGTTGTCCACAATTTTCAGCAAGCAATTTTGCGCTAATTTCCCTTATTTTTAATATTTCTGCTGCCTGGATCTCAATATTTGAGGCCTGGCCTCTTGCCCCGCCGCTGGGCTGATGGATCATTACCTTTGCAAGTGGCTGAATAAACCGCCTCCCTTTGGTTCCTCCGGAGAGTAAAATAGATCCCATTGAAGCCGATAGTCCGGAACATATTGTTGAAACAGGACTTTTTAAAGATCTCATTGTATCGTACATGGCAAATCCATCGGTCACAAAGCCACCGGGACTGTTTATAAAAAATTGTATTTCTTCATTGGATTCCTGATCTAAATACAATAGGTGTTCAATTACGTGTTTTGCCGCTTTAGCATTAACCTCCCCCCATAAAAAAATTTTTCTTTGCTCTAAAAATTTTTGGTCGATGAGGTCTTGGGTCTTACCGGATTTATTTTTCATAAGTATCTAAAATCTAATTATTTTCAATAGCTAAAATTATGACTATTTTTGCAGAAAATTGCAGGATGGAATTGTCATTTAACAAGATTTTAAAGAACGACCTGGATAAGATTATTCCTTTTGTTATGGAATTGGGTGAGTATCAAATAGATGAAGCATTGCTCAGAGCCCGTTTTCAGGAAATGTTAACCCAGAATTACGAATGTTTTGGGGTTTTTTTAAAAGATGAAATTATTGGAGTTTTCGGTCTGTGGTTTATGACGCGACACTATGCAGGAAAATCCTGTGAACCCGATCATGTTTATATAAAGACGGAATATCAAAACAGGGGATTTGGAAAGGAAATTTTCGAATTTATCTTCAGTTATTCCAGAGAAAAGGGGTGTGAGACTTCAGAATTAAACTCTTACGTTCAAAATTTCAGATCGCATAAGTTTTATATGAATCACGGTTATGTAATAAAAGGATATCATTTTTTAAAAAAGCTATAATTTTTTTGGAAGTTGAAAAATATTACGGTTATATTTGCACCGTAATGCGAGAGTAGCTCAGTTGGTAGAGCGTCAGCCTTCCAAGCTGAATGTCGCCGGTTCGAACCCGGTCTCTCGCTCAAAAGCCTCATCGAAAGATGGGGCTTTTTTTATTGGGAGAGCGGGTGAGAAGTTTATCCCGAGCGAAGTCGAGGGAACCCAGTTCCTCGCTCCAAAAAAACCTCGTCTTAACAGGATGAGGTTTTTTTTGTAATCCATATCAGTTTAATTCGGTAAGGCTGCTGTTTGTTTCCAGTTCATAAGGTTCTTCACCTGCTTTAAAAATACGTGCAGACAAGGTTCCCCTCAATATAATTTCCTCAGCTTTTACTTCCAGCCAGCTTCCTTCCCTTAAACCAACCACAGGATATGTGTTAATAGTATGAAATTCCTTGATCCTTGTTTCCCTTGTTTCCCCTTTATGGGTCGAATTTTTGTCCGGGTCCAAATAATGAGGATTTAAATTGAAAGGAACAATACCAAGGGTTTTAAAACTTGGTGGATAAACAATGGGCATGTCGTTAGTGGTTTGCATTGTAAGCCCGCAAATATTGGTTCCTGCACTTGTTCCCAAATAAGGAGTTCCATTCCTGATTTTTTCCCTCAATAATTCCATAAGATCATTCCTGTAAAGTTTATCTACCAACACGAATGTATTTCCACCTCCAATAAAAATTCCTTCGGCCTGACTTAAGGCATTTTTAGGGTCTTTAAACTCATGGAGTCCCTTCACTTTAAAAGAGGTGTCTTTAAAAGTTTTTTTTACCAAATCGGTGTATTTTTCATGAGAAATACCGCCTGGTCTTGCGTATGGGATAAATATAATTTCCTTGCATTTTTCAAACAATTTGGATATTTCGGGAAGCAGGTAAGCTAAATAATCCTGTCCGTGTAAGGTAGAAGTGCTGGCTAATAATGCGCGTTTCATTTGATTTTTTTTGTAAATTTAGGTATTGTAATGGTTTAACAAAAATTTAAGCGGGTCTTATACTTTTAATTAGATTTGGAGCGCTAACTTAATGTACTATTGTCCAACTTAACTTAACGGAAATTTTAAATAAATTGAAACTCTTTATTACCGGTAAGAGTAGTAAATTAAGTTCAAAATGTGCATTGGGCAGAACAGGTTACACACTTTTTAATAAAACAATAAAAATCGACCAATGAAAAAGGCTTCTTTTTTTCTGCTTCTCCTCTTAATTGGTCTATATACCTCGGCCCAAACAGGAGAACGTATTTTAATTTCAGGAACTATAGAAGTGCCGCTTGGAGATGACCCACAGGGAACCAGTATTTTTAATCTAAATTCCAACAGATTTACCGTGACCGATTCTCTGGGGAAATTTAACATTGCGGTAGCTTTCAAAGATAGTTTGCGTATTTCCTCATTACAATTTCAGGAGTTTACCGTAATTGTAGATCAGGGTATTATAAATACAAAGACCTTAACTATTTTTGTAAGTGAAATGGTGAGCAGGTTGCCGGAAGTAGTTGTGACCCCTTATGATCTTTCTGGGAATATAAATGTGGATCTCAACCGTTTAAAAACAGCAAAATTACCTACAAATTTAACCGCGGAAAATGTTCAAAATATGGATTTTTATACCGAAACCGGGCCCGATTTGTCATCTCATCCGTACAATACTGCTTTAGCTATGAGTAAAACCCGGTTGGTAAATGGACTTGATTTTGTCAATATTTTTAAAGAAATTCTTATTGCCAAAAAGAGGGAAGATGTAAAAAACCCATACGGTAAGTCGGTTGATCCGGAAATTGATGATTATATCCGAAAAATATATGAAGATGATTTCTTTAGGGAAAATCTGGATATTAAGAGGGAATACATAAGGGATTTTATTTTTTATGCCAATGACAATGGTTTGAGCGAACAGATGCTAAAAGGAGGGAATGAGCTGGATCTGATTGATTTTTTGATAGAACAAAGCAAAAAATATAAAAAGCAATTTAATAGAAAATAACGAAGTATCCGCGTTTACTTCAGAAGTAAATATGAAGGAAGCGATGAGACTTTCATATTTACTGAATTCAGAAAAAAAATAACCCTGTCATATTTAAGACACCAATATTCTTCGGGTTGTTTCTTTAAATAAATTATTACAATAATCCTTTTTGACTTTAAAAATGAGTGATCAGCAAAAATTTAACGATCCTATTTTGTCAAAATTGGATTTGTGGAATATTTTTTGAGTGTAAAAAAAGTAATTACAGCTTTTACTTTAAACTTGAATAATTTTCACTGATTTAAACAACTTAATGAAAACTAGATTTTTATTCCTTTTACTTCTTTTTGTTGGCTTTTCCTCTTTTAATACCAATCATAAATTTTACGTTAGCGTCACTGAAATTGAATACAATGAAAAGGCTCACAGCCTTCAGATTATTTCTCGCGTTTTTATTGATGATTTTGAAAAATTACTCCAATCAAGGTATGACGGATCCATTCATTTAACAAAAAATGGAGACAGTGAAAAGGTAACCGATTTTATTAAAAAATATCTCGATCAAAAAATGGAAGTCGAATTAGACGGCAAGCCTTATAAGTTGAATTATATAGGAAAGGAATATGAAAATGATTTGCTGCTTTTTTATTTAGAGATTCCTGATGTCCCGGAATTTAAAAAGATTGGAATTAAAAATGCCATATTAATTGATATGTTCAGCGAACAGAAAAACCTTGTTCATGTTGAGTACAAGGGGGAAACAAAGAGCTTGATTTTGACAAATGGGAAAGATGAGGATTTGTTAAATTTCAGTAAATAATTAGCCAATAAATTGTATAATGCTTAGGAATACTTAATTTTAGCAACTTAAAAATCAGAAAAAACAATAA
>Ga0307486_1002081_pt1 | contig 14415 bp, 12 predicted proteins | sample CBIW02metaG_FD_203663 | JGI IMG/M metagenome (GOLD analysis project Ga0307486, IMG submission 203663) | Sea-ice brine microbial communities from Beaufort Sea near Barrow, Alaska, United States - CBIW 0.2 | ecosystem: Environmental > Aquatic > Marine > Coastal | place: USA: Alaska | collected... | reverse complement strand
CTTCATTAGGTATTTTACTGGGTGGTTTATTGCGAGTTAGTTTAATACTAGGATCTTTGAGCCAATTCTGTAGCGTGGCCTTGCTAATGTCATAGAATGCACAAGCTTGCCTAATACTCATGCCTTGCTGTTCGACACTTTTAATCACTTGAACACGAAAGTCTGCTGAATAAGTCATAATCTTTTTACTTTTCGCTTGTTTTAAAGCTACTGTACTACTTTTATAAAGACTTTACTATAGCACAGCTTGCTAGCCAAATAAGATAACTATACATTGTCAGTATTTAACTGATAAACCGAACTTGACAGCGTCATTCGTTGTTATACAGATTGCAAGGCTAGGATTAATTACCCGAACGGCGGTATTTTATACACCTTTAAACTGCTATTGCCTTGCACTTCTTTACTTAAAGGTGTTTTCTAAAGGTGTAAGACTATGTGGGTCACTCCAAAAAAAACTGATAGAGCACTTCACGTATTAGGTTCTAACTACTCTCAAGACTTTATTCAATTTTACGAATTTCTTAAAATTTTAAACGTATGCACCGACAGAAACTTTACTCAAATTGCCCAATACCTAATAAATAGCGATGAATTCCTAAAGTTAGACTTTTATGATTATGACGTTGACTATCATAATTCAAAGGATCCTGAATATGAGTTTACGTCCAAATCTGATATTTTAAGCAACATATCAATAGATCATAAATTCAACTTTTAGGTGTAATGGACAAAATTCATGCTGGTGCATGAGCTAAAGCTATATACTGTCTATATTTGCAAGGAATCAAAGCCATGAATCAAAAAACTGCCCTTTTTGTGGTGACAAACATACCAAGAAGAACGGACGCAAGCATGACAAACAACAATACCAATGCTTAGCTTGCAACCGACAGTTTTTAGGTGGCACGAGACTCAATAATAAAATACTTTGGACTGACTATACTCAAGGCAAGCAGACCTACAAACAGCTGGCTGATAAATATCATTGCAGTATTAAAACCATTCAATAGATATTGATTATATATCGACATTTTTATTTAGTTATTATGGTGTAGGACAGCTTCAGCGCTATTCTCTCGGTAGTATTATTCAATACTTAGGTGTTACAGATACAAAAAATGTAAATCTTTATTATCCAGATTTGATAGCCCAAAAATACATTGGAGATAAAGTTCGCCAAGCTGAGGAACTACGTGCTTGGGCTAAAATAACCGAAGCCTCTGTTAGAGATTTTCATGTCCAATTTATTCCTGAGCAGAATAACCTTAATTTCAATAAGAAAACTAGATTACTATCAACTAACAAAATGACTGAGAGGTTAGATGCTCATTTCTATCCAGGAGTAGTTGAAGAAGATCTTAAATTGCATCCAAACTCTTTTAAAAGTTTAGAATCATTAACAACTGATGTTTATAACGGTCAAACTCAATCAGAAACTGAGGATGAATATTGCCTACAGATTACAGTGACTAATTTATCTGCATCGTTTATAAAAGGACAGCCACGACGGGTAGAATGTCCTGCAAAAAAAAATAAGTTTATTAAGCCTCACGATATCTTAATGTGTAATGCTGCTCACAATAAAAGCTACATCGGACGAGAACTTACTTATGTTCACACTGATGAAAGGTTATTACCATCTACTGATGGTAATGATCATTCGAATAAACCGTGAAATAGTTCCTGCATCTTATGTTCGTACTTATTTAGAAAGCAAATTAGGCTATGTTAAGATTCAATCAACTATCAGAGGAATTACGGCACATTCATATCCAGATGATGTTAAGTTACTAGATATTTATATACCTGATATATCACCTGATCAAAAAGAAGCTTGGTTTAATCAAGATTCTCTTTTGCTTTATGCAGGAAATGCTACTGAGTATGCATACTATCTAACAACTGTAGCCAAACTCTTAGTAGAAGCATTAATTGAAGGCCAACTAACCGAAGAGCAATTAATACAAGCCCAGCAAGCGCTAGAAGATGGCGACAACACACTAGATAAAGCTATCTTAAGCAAACTCAGTAGCGAAGGTTATGCTGTAGAGGGTGCTACGCCACTATTCAGTGATATAGATGAGCTTTATCGCTTACTGGCAAGCGCCACTGCTGCTGATAGTGAGGACTAGCGATGACGGCTATTAGCGAAACCTCATTGCTGCTTCAAGCGGAACGTGCCAGCAAAATCTGTGCCCTACTTTGGCAACGAGGCGGTATAGGAGCTGAACCAGCTGCTGAGGTCTTCACCACTATGCCGCTTTTGCAAAACGCGCTGTTACAACTTATTAGCGATAATCAAGACCCAGACACACCGATTGCATATATCTTGACCGCCCCCTTATTGACGGCTTTTGGCACATTAAGCCAGCTTGGTGAATGGCAACTGGCTCTCTTAGGCTTAAACCCAAGCTACCGTGCACATTGGCTGGACTTGGCTGCTGCACGTTGTCGTGAAGCTGGCAGTATGCGCGATCCACAGATGCTAATTAAAATCATTAACCAACTGGGTAATGCCAGCGCATGGGTGCTAGAAGCACTGGAAGACACTTCTGTGAATCCTCAGCTCTGTGCTGGACCATTAAGCGATCTAGAGCATGATCTGATCGGACATAGCCTGCACGATAATGCTGCCTTGCCAGCCCTGCTTAGGATTTTAAGAGCCAGTTATCATTTGACTGGTTTTGCAGAGTGTAGCGCTCACAAATCCGATTCCACACTAACCTCTCTAACGCCCATTGATCCTAGCGCTAAAGCCCTTGATAACAACTGGTGTCCAAGACGATTATTAGCACTACCTTATTCGCTATTAAATCAAACTAGACCTCATGCATCGTGGATACTTACCGAACGAGGTTCAAGTAGTGACACCCCATCACATTTAACCCTATTCACCCAGCAACCTTGGTTGTTCCTTCTAAGCTTACTCGTATTTGTACAGGATGCTTGGGCAGCTGAACAACGCGATAGCTTGCTACTTACATTACCCAGTAACCAGAATGCCTTTTCGCCAACAGAAATCAGTGTGGTCGTGCAAGGCGTAGAAGGCGATGAAGTTAATGTTGGAAATTTGGCAGCGTTTTTACTGGTATTACTTAATAATCTAAACATCTCTCTTTATCCCCAAGTACCAGATACTCATGACCTCAACCGAGCATTAGCGCCATTAGTTGCAAACCTACTAAGCCATCAGATTTGGCAGTTTAAGGAAGGTGGACGTAACGAAGTAGGACTCTATAGCATTCACCCAGACTTTGGTGATGCTTGCTATAGCTTGCCGCTAGCACCTATTTTTGGCTATAGAAGCGCGCGCCTACAACAAGCTATTAAACAAACGGCACGAGACATACGAGCAGCGAAGCTTATTAATATTCAAGGAAGTGGACTATGAATTTTGAATTAAATGACCAATCAGTTGCTACGCTTGCCAAGCAACATCGCTGGGCGGCTACTGGTGTTTCTGACTATCCACCGAATGATCCGTTAGTAGGCCAAAGCCGATTTTTTAAGCGCTTTCAAACCTTTTTACACACCGTAGACCATGAAGAAGACCGTTTTGCCCATGTTTTTGCGATAGAGGCTGAATGGGGCCGTGGTAAATCGCGCTTGGGTCATGAGCTGGTAGCACAAATAAATGACTGTTCTAGAGGTTGGTTTGTACGTGATGCAAATAGCAATCTACATGACCAGCAGCTTTTCGATTCACAAGCACAAGATAAATATTTAGCGCTCTATATTCGCTACTCTCAAGTCGCCTCTGACTATCAGAACTCTGATAACTGGTTTGCCTTTGGCTTGTATCAGGCATTATTGCCTTTGGCAACGCAGAAATTCGATGGATCAATTCAAAGTGAAATTGCCAAGCAAGCCTATGAGCGTTTAATGCCACTTGGCTTCACTGCGCAGGATTTAGCAGATGCTTTAGAGCTCAGTGCCAACCACAGCGAAGAAGACTTATATACCGATCCGACATTGGTGGTAAATCTTGTTCAAGCCGCATATAAAGTATTAGAGCGCTTTGGCATAACTTATGTACTTGTAGTCTTAGACGAACTGGAAACTGTAGCCGAAGCTGCCACCTTTGGATTAGAAGATGATGATAGTAAACGCTTAGATGGCCAAGCTATTCGCTTAATTGGTAAAGCAATCAAGGAAGAGGATCCTCGTCGTAAGCTACACTGGCTGCGTTATGTGGCGCTATGCTCACCCCTACTTGGGCAACAACTTCGGGAGATTCAATCCGTCGCGCGTCGTTTTGAGCTGGTTGAGCTAGAGCATAACGCCTTTGCCGATGTTTCTGACTACGTAGCAAGCCTAGATAAAGACGAAAAGCTGGCATATAAATACCCTACTGGCTTGGTAGAGGCAGCTTATGCGATGAGCGGCGCAAACTTTGGCTGGTTTAACGTCATCATGGCTAACGTTGATGCTGTTTTATATCAATATCAACAAGCGAATCGTCAATTAAAGGATATTGGAGAGCTATTTGAAGCGGTACTTGCAGGTTCTGGTCGGGTGGCCAAACATGTATTAGATAAAGGTGCTATTGAGGGCATTCAAACTCGTGATCAAACATTATTAGCTGAATGTAAAAGCTTACTCTATGGTCAGTTACCTGTTCAAATAAATCAAATAGCAAACGCTCAAGACTTATTAGCGCTTAAAAACGAAGATGAAGAGCCTATTGCCGCTCTTTACCGCAAGTTAAGTCTAGAACGCTGGCAATGTCGAAAAGCTCTAGAACAAGCCAAATTCCGACGTGAAGGTGAGGAATGGTACTATCCAGCTGTCGAACAAGCCCTTAGCTTAGATACTTTGCTCGATAATATATCTACCTTTTCTATCAAAGAGCAGGTCCAAAGCGAAGATAAACATGCGGTGTTATTACCGCTGTCTAAAGGTGAGTTTAAGCACTTACTGAGCTTACTATATGATCATCCGGCGATTGAGTTTGCCGCCGATGCTTTATGGCAAAATCTGGTTGGTGAAGCCACCGAGCTTGATATAGATGAAGCTACTCATATTGGGCCCAGTGTTGCGATGCTATTACGACTAGACTTACGCTATCGTAGCGTGCAACAAAACTCGCTTATTTTTAAAGACCCTAGTATGGGCGATGGTCACAAAAAAGCTATGGCTGAGCTTTTACAGGACAGTAATCACAAGCCCATTCTAAAATCTTTGGCTCGTTTGACAGGCTTTATCCGTTTATTAGACAGCAACTGGGGCTACGATCAAACCCTACTAAGTAATAGTGCTGGTAGCAATGGTCAGCCTTTAGCACTGCTTAGCGAACCACGAGGCGGATTATTCACACTAGAGGGTTTCAAACTACATCCTGATGGTAAAGTGTTACTGGCATGGATAAGCAACAAAACTGAGTTAGACCAATTGCACGACTTTGCATCTGATTACGCACGCAAAAATGGTCGTACACCTGTGTTGGCACTAACGGCTTCTGCTCACTTAATGGAGCAATACAGCCGTTTAGAGAATGATTCTCTACTCCGTGATGGAGTACTACTACACTATGTGAATTCTAGCGAAACAGATCAGTTAGAGCGTATAGGCTTAAGCTTAGCGCTGTGCGAAAAATACAGCATTACTTTAAACACTGAAAGCTTTACTGCAAAATTTAGGAATAAGCTAAATGCTCTAACGACATTTGCAACCAATGCCATTCAAAAATGGCGACATCGTTTGCATGAGCAGGGTTTAATTGCTTGGCCATTTAAAACTGATGGCAAGCTATCAACGAACGATCGCAACTTACTATTTAAAGGATGGTATACCTTAGCCATCGACTATCCCAACCTCAACGGTCTAATGGACTTACAACGTGAACATGGTGTTGCCTCAGACGAGCTCGGGAGCTTACTAGACAAATTAAAAGTTCCTGGTAGCTTTATATCTAAAGGCTTTACTGCTGACGAAAATGCAGGTCTGTTTACTGAGCTTAACAATCCGCAGCATAGTCAGGCACAAATCCCACTATTTTTATCTCGTATCGCACATCCCAATAAACAATGGAGTTGGAAGTTCGAAGCTTTTAAACAGAAATTTTATTTTGGCTATGTTTGTGATACCAACAATACCGCGAAGAGTGTATTTGATGAGTGGATGTGGTGGTGTGGCGAGCTAAACCTTCTAAGTTTGGAAAACCCTAACGATAGACAAGCTTTATGGCAAAACTACCCAAGATCCCGATTAGATAATGCCATTATCGAAGCCAACAACTGGTTTAATGACGATAGCGTCGATGGGTACAAAGCCAAAGTTGAGGTAATGAGCCGAGTCTATGGCCAAGGTCGTATAGACGATATATTTGCACCTATTGGTCGAAATTCATTAGGTTACGCTACCGTGGAAGCCAAAGAGCAACTTGAGAAAGCTCGCCAGCTTTTTATAGACCTCAAACAAAAAGAAGAGCAATTACAGGATATCTCTCACCTCAGCGATACAGGTGTACTTGCTAGTCTAATCGCTAAAAGAGCTAATGTATTAGCACTAGTAGCAAAAGTAAAGCCTATGCAATGCTCTGAAATAAACTTAAAGAGCTCACATGACTTAAACTTAGAGGATAAGACTACCTCATTATTCCAGCGTGTCGAACAAGCCTGTTTGTTTGCGGAGTTCGTTGAAGATAGTGCTGAAAAAATCAATAGACGTTTAATCGACTTAATCGCAGACATTGAAAACGATGTTTCTACTCTAAGCAATTTTCCAAAATCCCTCTATACCAATTCTTTACGTACCATAGGCCATATTCTTAATGGAGCCTTGAAAGAAGATAATACGAGTGCCACAGGTAAAAGAGAGCAGCAAGCTGGTAGCGATACACTGTTACATTATTTAAGAAAACTCGATTTATCTCATTCACAGGAGAAATTGAATGCGTTAGCATTTGAGGTCGGATTGAACCTACAAAGCGAACAACAACTGCCTCTTGCTGATATTCAAGGCTATATTCTGACGAGTTACCGTGATTTTAAAACGCGCTTTGAAAAGCTATTGGACAACTTAACTGAACAGAAGACTCAAGCCGCGAGCCTGTACAGGCAGCTAGCAGATGCTCCTGCTTCTTACCCACATCCAGACGATATAGCCGAATTGCCTAAACTGATTAACAAACTACAGTTAATCGAAGACGCAATAGAGGATTTGCCTTCTGATGCTGAACAAAAACGTCAGCTCATACAAGCCAGCCTTCGTAATGGTCAGTTTGCTGCCCTTCGAGATTTGCCAGATGAGCTATTAAAGCCTGCCCGTGGTCAAATCGCCCCCATACATGGCGATCTAATAAAGATCAGTCAACATTTAAATCAAATGAAAGAGTGTGCTATTGAAGAGGTTAATGCCTGGCTACCCATGCTAAAGCCTTTATTCATCTCGCAGCAGTACTCTAGCCCTCATGCTACTGTATTGAATCTCTCAGATATGAAAGAGCTTATGATGAGCGAGGTGCTACTGATATGTGATAGAACATTGCATGACTGGAAAGAAATAGCTAATAAAGCACTTAGTGGGACTGAACTTTCATTAGATGAGTGGCAACGTATCTATGAGTCCATTAATCAGAATGAAGAGCCAGAGCTGAACATCCAGCAACAACAAATATTGGTAGATAAAGGCATCCTAAAAATGCGTTTAACTTTTGCAGAAAGCTTGGGGGCTTAGTGACAATCTATATATCAGCTAAACTGGGTAGTAATCGCAAAGGGCGTTTTTTGCATAGTATTGTACAAGCGCAGCCCTTAACGAGTGACTGGCAATCTAATCCACCCCAACAAGGTTTACTACTTGTACAAGGTGATGAGTTAAACCAAGTAGAAGATTGGCGAACCTTGTATCATTGGTCAATGCAAACTGGTTGCGCAGCATTAGTAGTGGATCCATTAACAAGTAAAACTGACTGCTGGCAAGCACCTGAACTTGAAGTTGATTGGCATCTGGCAGCGGCTCCAAATATTATCGATGCTAATACTGATGGCCTAACAAAATTACTAGCCGATGAAATCACCCAAAAAATTGTAGGTTTTAGTGGCAGCTCTAACGCAACCCTTCATCAGGTAGCTGATGTAATTCATACGCGATATATTCGTAAACACAGTAACAGTGGTCTATTTGCGATGACCACCTTACCCCTTTGGTCTCTAAACCTACTGGATCATAGCGATATATTATTGGATTGGCTAAATTGGCTAATTACCCACTCGGGAGATACGACTCCCTCTATAGTTGAAGTTAATAAGGCTGATTTTATTCCTGACAAAAAAGATGAGGTAGTATTACTCTTAATCTATGCTAAACCGGGATTGACAGCGAAAGAGATTTGTCAGCATCAAACGGTTAAAATGTTGTTTGATACTTCTACCCTAGCAATTGATCAACGCTGGCTAGATCTATGCCAATACGGCTTTATTAGTGAAAATAGACTAACTGAAAAAGGGTCTAATGTACTCATGAATTCTGACTATTGGGCTTATGCTGAGCTATTATGCGAACAGTTAAGAACCGGGACGCAATAATGAAAAATATGAATTTAGCACAGTCTTTAGCGATAGATAGCCAGTTACGTCTGCCAGGAAGTGCTGGTAGACTGCTGAAGCAAATTAGGGACATTGAGCAGGTGGCTCCATTGTTTCGTGATGCTGGATTGGTTAAAGCAGTACCAAAGTCAACTGTGGTTAATCTCCGTGTATCAGGCATTGCAACTAAATCTTGCATAGATAGAGCGCTTGGCGGATTTATTTATGCTAGTGCTGCTGTCCGCACGGACTTGCTGATTGAAGACAATAAAGTTAGCACACAAGGTAGCGACTCTGTTTCCGAACTCGATGATATTGATTTTGAAGCACAGCGTAAGCGTCTAGACGTGATAGAGATTCGTCAAGCTTATCAATTAGTGGAAAAACAACTACTAAGTGGGGAGCCCTGTGATTTAATCTTACTAGATACTCCGCTATTTTTAGCAAGGGATATGGCACCACTCGATCGAAATATTCGCCATAAGCAAGAATATGAAAATACATTACAGGCTATTGAGACATTTTGGCAAAAACACCGTGCAAAACTGTTTCCATGGAACCAAAAAGGTGTAGTTCTTGCCAGCATATTAGCCGAGCGCTTTAGCGCTATCGTCAGTATTGCCAAACAAGATTTACGTTCAGAAAAAGGTCGTCAACAAATACTTCTAAGTGACGGGTTCTCTGAAGAGCGTATGATGAACTTAGCTGATTTAGATGAAAGCCTAGTTGGAGTTGGCGATCTGCGCTTCATCAATGGGGTTTTAGGAAATTATTCACGTACTATTGCGTTTCGTTTGTCTGAAAAAGAAAATCGTATAGAGCCAAGTATAGAAGTTCAACAAGGCTTAATTGGTTTTCATTATCGCAGTGCTCGTGGTGGCCAAATAAAGATGGTACAGCTTGCTGGCGACGAGCCAGACTGGGAAACGACAGGCCTAGACTTAGTAGCAGCCCGCTTAATGGTGCTTGATATGCAAAGCAAGGCTAATGCTATGCCACTACCTCAGCTTTTAGGTTATCAGCAACTGGGGGTTTTGCCCAAATTTACTAAGTTTTATCGCCAAAGCTTACATGGTGCACTTAAAAACAATGATATTGAAACTCGCTGGTTGTCTGGCTTAGATGAGGAATTGAATAATGGTATATAAAGTTTTAGGAAAACTCGTTGGTAATACAGGTGACGCAAACCAATTAACTATGGTCGTGCAAGACTCTTTTGCTGTTCGTCGCGGTGAATTTGTGCGTATTATGCATCAAGAAAGAAAGGATGAAGGTGAAGTAGCCGTATTAGGAAGAATAACTAAAATCAATCGTAGCAATATGCTTTACAACGCTGGATTTGGTGATGGCGTTACTGAATTAGAACTACTACCAAGTGCAAACGTTACTGGCGAGAATATGTTCGCACAAGTTGAGTTAGTCGGCTATCGAGATCCTATTTCACGACAAATAAAAATACCACGTAGACCTTTAAATCCCGGCACTGCTGTAGAAACCGTTGATTTCCAGTTTTTAAGTGATTTTTACGAATTTAATGAGCATACAAGCCTACATCTTGGTAATTTGGTTGGATACGACAAGGGCGAAAATACAGTTCCAGTTTTTATTGATGTGAACAAGTTAGTGACTGAGCATATGGCAGTATTAGCTATGACAGGTTCAGGAAAGTCATACACTGTGGGTAGAATTATTGAACGCTTGGTAACTCTCAATAACGGTACAGTCGTAGTGTTTGATCCTCACGGTGAGTACGGTAAAGCACTTGCTGGTGGTAACTTACAGTTTGCAGATGACTTAGAGATTAGTGAAGATACGCGTGATAAAGAAACTCTACCGATCATAAAACAAACTTTTGAAAAACTTCAAGCTGCCGGTGCTGGCATTCAAATCTATACACCGCAAAATGAGTCATTCAAACACAAATATGCTAGTAAGAACACCCCTTTAGCTTTGCAGTTTGATCATTTTGAGATGGATGATATCGCTGAAATCCTTCCAGGGCTTACTGAACCACAGCAACGTGTCTTGGACGTTGCTATTCGTTACTGGCGTTATACCGATAAGACTGAACCACGAGATATTAATCGCCTGCGACACTTCTTGGGAGATGGACTTGAAGAATTAAAAGAATGGAGCGACTTGTCTGAAGCAGAAGCCAAGGCACTCTCTAGTAGAAGTGCTGCAGTCGCTTCTATGAAGCTGTCTAGAGTTCTTAATGAGGGCAAAAGCTTTTACAGTGCTGCTATGTCAGAGCCCACTGACATCTACAAAATGATTGGCCGTCCTAGCAATCAACAAGGACGCTTAGTTGTTGTTGATTTGCAGGGTCTCAGTGATACAGCGAAACAAGTCGTTTGCGCTCTATTATCCAGTGAAATTCTTAAAGCGGCTTCAAGTAAAACCGATCCGCTTCGTCCTTGCTTTATCATTTACGAAGAAGGGCACAGCTTCGCACCTGCAGGCGGTAAAGCTGTCAGCCATCGTATTATTAAAAAAATTGCCGGAGAAGGACGTAAATTTGGTGTGGGATTTGGCATTGTTAGCCAACGACCATCTAAACTAGATCCCGACGTAACCTCACAATGTAACACTCTAATTACTATGCGACTCAAAAATCCAGACGATCAACGCTTTATTGCTAAGGCTTCAGATATGATAAGTAAAGCTGACCTTGATGAGTTACCAAGCCTATCTACTGGTGAAGCATTAGTATGCGGACGTTCAATTCCTGCGCCTCTATTAGTTAAAGTTGGTAGTAAAGCCCTCATTCATGGTGGTGAGTCGCCAGAGGTATTACGTGTTTGGGGCTCGTTCAATGGCTAATATGACTTTGCCCAACTTTGAATGGGTATCAAACAACTTTCCATTGTTAACCAGTGCAAAACTTATAGATCAAGATGTTCTAGTCCATAGCTTAGGTTGTAGTGTTTGGAATACCTTCGGTCACTATCAGGGTTACATGGCAGTTGTTGAATGTCCAGCGCCTGGGACTTCTGGTGCAGATATACGTTCAGATTCAGGATGGTTTGAGATGCATGCAACAAAACCGCTGTGCTTAATTGAATTTGAGCGATACGATGGCTCAAAACCTGGTCAGCTTAAGATAGAAGAAAAATTGAAAAACCTACTTGAATCAGCGCAGCGATGGCAGCACTCCCCTATACAGCTTGTACTCAGTACTTGGAGCCAAGGATTAGTAAATGCACCTGATATAAAAAGCCTAAAAGACATCTGTAAATATGGCTTTACCTCTTCAACTGGTAGCCGTGTTTCTGCTCATCAGAATCTAGAAGTTATTCTTAGCAGGTTTATATTTATGAAAAGCCTGTCAACAATAGCATTAGACCGAATTCACAATGAGGTGTTACTGTGAATATAAAGTCAGCACATTTCTTACCAGGCACAAATAAGCGCTTGGGTGACAAATACTTACTTCTTGAATGCTTGGGTGATGGTAGTCATGGCTGGGTATGGCGCGCTGAGCGCTTACAAGACGATCAAATTGTTGCAGTTAAAATACCTAAAGATATGACACGTGAAGATAGAGAGTTAGCTGAAGGAAAAGAACTACTAGGGATTGAGGCGCATCCTAATATAGTACAGATATTTGATATGGGCCGAATCGAGAATGAATGGTTTTATATTGAAATGGAATACTTTCCCAGTCAAACATTGGCACAAAAGTTAGATGACCGGCAGAGAAACTTTGGTCAAACTTACGAGCGACTTTTCAGGATCTATCGACAAGTACTTGACGCTGTACAGTACTTAGCTAATCTATCAGTGCCAATCTCTCATGGCGACATAAAACCACATAATATTTTGGTGGGTGAGCAAGATTTAGTGAAGCTCACAGATTTCGGTAGCTCAGCTTTACCTGATGAAATTTACGTTCGCTCTAGGGAAAATGGCGGCACCGTGCTCTATTCAGCACCTGAGTTCTCTAATGTGGATAGCCGAAAAGGTAGCTTGCCAGAGTTGCTACTAGGAGATATTTATAGCCTAGGAGTATTACTGTACCAACTACTTACAGGTCAACTACCACATGATACGCCTGCACAAGTTCAACGCCATGCACCTTTTAGGCAGCCTAAAGAAGTTAATAACTTTATTCACTCAGACTTAGAGCAAGTGGTGCTAACTTGCCTTCAAAAACAACCTAGCAATAGGTATCAGTCAGTATCGCTATTAGTTGAAGCATTTGATAGTGCTGTTGAGAAGCAACTTAAATCAGTAACTATTAATACCATATATCAAAGCAAACCTGAGCAAGATTGGTCTAGCGCAGTAATAGCTGCCATGTCCGAGCAAGCCTATCAAAAAGCCGCTCTACTCTCTGCCCAAGAATACACTCGTAGTAAAGATCTACAAGCCTTACACCAACAACTCATTGCACTATATAGAGCGAACCGTTTGTTTGAGTTTGAAAAGATTGTTGAAGAGAACAGAGCAGTTTTATTAGAGGGCGAATTACAGCACCCATTAGATCTATTCGAATTAATCGTTAAAGCAAATCTACAACTTCGTGATATTAGTCAGGCTAAATATTGGCTATTAAAGCGTAAACAAGCTGCAGAAGAAAACACTACTACAATGTATCTCGAATCATCAATACTCGGTCTTGAAGCTAAGTATCCAGAAGCAAGAGCTCTACTGGAAAAAGTGAATCAAAAGACACCAATGAAATTTAAAGTTCTTTGCCAGTTAATACTAGTTTGCGAGCAAATGCGTGATTACTCAGGTGCAGTAGCCTACTTAAAAGCTGCATTACGTTTAGCTCCATTAGACGCTAATATGATAAGTAAAAAAGCCTTGTACACAAAATTAGGTGTAATGTGACTGATTAATTTTCAAAAGTCCTCTCAAGGGATTTTAACTATTTAAGTAAGTTAGCCTAGCCAACTCCACTTAATAGGCCATAGTATGACTATTCATTAAAGAGCAGTTAACTTTATAAAATTAGTATTATTACAGACGTGACACCGTGACAACCCTCAAACACTATGGTTTTACATCTATTCTCTATTCTAATAAACAACTAAGTTGTCACGAACATAAAATGCCTTTAAGCTATATAGGAGAATACTTGTCACGGTGTCACGCTAAAAACTCCACCCTACTGTTGGATGAAACCAATAAGGTTACTATGTTTATAATAGAGATTGATAGGTTGGGGTTACTAATACTCACTCGTAGTGATAAGTACAGTTGCTTTGTAGAGCCTTTGGATAAAATCAAACGTGAGTTGGACGCTATGCTATCTTACCATCGTAAGGCATTCGTATTTAGGACTAATCTCAGGATTGAAATGTACAATGGTGATAATGAAGTTATGACCAAGTACATAAGGATTTTTATTCCATGGTTGAAGCGAAAGCATTAATTAAAGCGTGTGAGTTATGTCTGGTGTAAAGAAGTTGAAACATCAAAGAAGCAGCACTATCACTTGGTGTTCATGATTGACAGTGCTGCTGCTAAAACTATGAAAACGATTACAGATAAAGTAATAGAGTTGGCATCTATACAAGACTTATCACCTTGTATTCCTAAGAGTCCTTTATATTTTGTTGAACGGAAGCACTTAGAACAAGGCGATTATGCTAAGTATAAAGAAGCATTCAGTAGAGCCTCATACATAGCAAAAGAACGTGGTAAGAAGGTTAAAGGTGAGAATATTAATAGCTTTCAAACTGGCCGTATAAAGCCCAGATTGAATGAGTATGGCACTGTAGTGGCATAATAAAATTGGACAGTGATTAAGAGATACCATCTTAAAAAAGCCAAATCAAGTACTAATTAGCTCAACTCTTGCTTGGTAAGGCTGCTGATGTTTAATCACACCGAAACAGATATGCACAAGCTTACGCATCGCTGCACAGATAGC
>Ga0307486_1002080_pt1 | contig 14423 bp, 11 predicted proteins | sample CBIW02metaG_FD_203663 | JGI IMG/M metagenome (GOLD analysis project Ga0307486, IMG submission 203663) | Sea-ice brine microbial communities from Beaufort Sea near Barrow, Alaska, United States - CBIW 0.2 | ecosystem: Environmental > Aquatic > Marine > Coastal | place: USA: Alaska | collected... | reverse complement strand
CGGCGCCGGCAAACTCGGACAGCACCAGCACACCCTTGCCATCACATAGCCCCTGCGTGGCCACATACTCCTTGGCAACCAGATTCAAACCATCACGCAATGGCGTGATCCACATCACATCAGCCATAAGATAGTAGGCAATCAAATCGCGGAACGGAAAAGCGCGGTAGAAAAAATGCACAGGGGTCCAGCCCACCTGGGAATAGCGACCATTGATGCGCCCTACCGCTTGTTCAATCTGATGCAAAAGCGTGTCGTAGATGGTCATCTCAGCCGCTGCGGGCACACAAATGGTCACCAGCGACACCTTGCCCATCAGCTCCGGATGCGCCTCAATCAGAGCCTCGAAGGCGAGCAACTTGGCCAGAATACCCTTGGTGTAATCCAGTCGCTCCACCGAAAGCACCACCCGTAGACCCTTGAGCTGCTCGCGCAAGGTTTCCATCTGAGCCTGACACTCGGGCTGATCAATCACCTCACGCACCCGTCCGATATCCAGCCCGACCGGATGCGCGCCAAGACCGATGTGCCGCCCATGCACCGATACGCTGCGGGTCATACGGTCCAGACCTACCGCGCAACCATAGGTCAGGAATCGGGGGGCGCAGTCCTGACTGGTGAGCATCTCGACCGGCGCCACACCACGTATCACATCAACAAAGTTTTCCGCCTGCCGCGGAATATGAAAACCGACATAATCGCATTGCAACAGACTACCGATGATTTCACGGCGCCAAGGCAGCACATTAAATACGTCTGCAGACGGAAAGTAGGTGTGGTGAAAAAACGCAATAGTCAGATCTGGCCGCAAAGGCCGCAGGAAAGCCGGCACCATCCACAGATTATAATCATGCAGCCAAACCACCGCGCCTTCCGCAGCCTCGGCGGCGGTACGTTCAGCGAACAGACGATTGACCTTGAGGAACACCGACCAGTCCTCTTCGCGAAACACCGCACGTTCCCAGAAGGTATGCAGCGTCGGCCAGAACGCCTCCTTGGAGAAACGCTTATAGAACACATCCACATCGTTCTTGGTCAGGGCAACCCGCGCGGCAACCAGATTTGTGTAACGATCGCTATCGACCTTGGTATGCACTTCGAATGCGCGATCCTTGCGCGGATCGTGGATTGACCAGGCGACCCAGGAGCCCTGCTGGCCCTGGGCGAAAAAACTCAATAAAGTCGGTAAAATTCCGTTCGGCGAGGTCGGTGGTCGGCGAATCAACTGCCCATCCTCTATGACCTCTTCATAGGGCAAACGGTGATAGACCATCACCAGATCCGCCTTGCCCTTGATGCCCAACCCTGGCAATTCCGAATCAATGCCCATGGGCCCGAGAAAACCAAAATGACCCAGCGCTTCGAGGATCCCGCCACAGCCACTGAGTTTGGCATGCAACACCTTGGCACGATCGCTGGTGGCCTGCAGCAAACCCTGCTCGGATTCACCGACACACACGCCTTTGAAACCCTGCTCATACATCGACAAGTCATTCAGCGTATCGCCAGCCACTAATACCTCGTCGAACTCGGCATCCAGATGTTTGATCAAGCGCTTGAGCGTGGTGCCCTTGTTAACCCCGCCAGGTAACAGGTCCAGATACATGCCAGCAGAAAACAATACATCACAACCAAGCGCCATGCCCGCCTCGCGGACCTCCTCGGTCACCGCGCCCGGCTCGCAAAAGTAGGAACAACGGCGCTGCTGCGGCACGTTCTGGCGCTCCAATCCGGCAAAACCGGCCATACGTTGCAGGACCACTTGCTCGCCCGGCCAGGTCGACTCGATCTCGCTCTGCAGCGGGTAAACCGCTTGCAGGGTCTCGCCATCCACGACCGTAGCGCCCACGTCGCAGATAATGTAATCGGGCTGGGGAATAGCCGGATCCGAGAGCAGCGGCACCACCACTTCCAAACCTCGCCCGGTGACGAACACCAGCTTTATGCCTGGGTGGGCATCGATCAGTTGGTAAAGCCGCTGGCGGTTATCCGGATCGCCGCCGAGAAAGGTTCCATCAAGATCAGTGGCCAGAATCATTGGCATTACTCCTGTTAACGGCTAGGCCAGTGTCGGCATCAATATTATGGTCCTCGACAGGCTCCGCATCCGTCGTCTCGGCGCCCTCAAGCATCATGCCCAGAACCTCGGAAGAGGTCCGAACCATGGGGATATAGTGAGCAGGCTCATCGACGATCTTGTCAGCGCCCCGCCGCGATTGCAGCAGTGCATAAAGTCCGCACAGCCCGAACATCGAGGCAAAGAATATGGGCAGCGCAAGCGGAGCAGTCAGCCCCATCAGCCAACCCGCCAGCGCCGGGCCCACAGCGGCGCCCAATCCGTGCAGCATGAGCAACGAGGCGTTCCCAGAGAGAATATCTTCGTGATGCAGGTGATCGATCAGATGCGCTACGGCAGCCGGATAGACTGCAAAAGAACCCGCCCCGAACACCGCTGCCGCCACCAGCAGCCATTGGCCCAACTGACCCAGCAGCGCCATCAGCAGTCCGCCGGCAACTGCAATCATCGAAATGATCGCCAGCGCCAGGCGCCGATCTGTCCGGTCTGACATCAGCCCTAAAGGCCACTGGGAAGCAGCGCCCGCGATAATGACCAGGGAAACAAAGGTCGCAATTTGTGGCGTGTCCATACCCATGCGCGCGGCATATACCGCGCCAAGGCCCCAGAAGCCGCCCATCGCCAGCCCCGACAGCAATGCGGCGCTGCACGCCACCGGCGCGGCTGTCCAAAGGCGGCGCCAGGACAGTCCCTCAGTGGAACCGATGACCGGTTGGGGGAGTCTGGTCGCAACCACTGGCATCAGCGCAGCGGTAATCAGGATGGCGGTCAACGCAAACAGGCCGAAACCCATTGGACTGTCCAGGCGCAGCAGTTGTTGGGCCAGCGCCAGCGAGCCGAGATTGACCGCCATGTAAATGGCAAAGACTTGCCCTCGACGCTCCGGCGGCGCCTGGGTGTTGAGCCAGCTCTCGATGACCGTGTAAATACCCACCAGCGCAGTACCAGTAATAAATCGCAGGACCAGCCACACCGGTGACTCGACCAGCAGCACATGGACCAGCACGGAGATGCCGACGGCCGCAGCAAAAAAAGCAAAGGAGCGCACATGGCCCATGCGCCGAATCAATTTTGGGCACAGCCAGCCACCCAGAATGAATCCCGCAAAATAAGCCGAGCCGAGCAGGCCCAATGTCTGGTCAGTAAATCCCTCTCCGCTTCCCCTCAGGGCAAGCAGCGTATTAAGCAGACCGGTACCCAGCAATAGCAGCGCAATACCGCAGAGCAAAGCTGCAATAGGCAGCAGAATCTTGATCATGAAACTGAATCCCTGTGTAACTAAATGGACTCAGGCAGGCGGGTGTCAAAAAACGCAAAAGTGATTGAAATTTATATCTTTGTGTAAAAACAATACCCCAGCTGTAGGAAGGTTACCAGCTTTGAAAATTCCTGCCTGATGTAAAACGCACCTTCAATTATGGGCTGCACAACGGCTACACTGACCATCATACGTACAGTTCAACTTCCCTTTTGGATCAACCCATGACGACCCCCAGAACGCTCGCCAGAAAGGTGTTTGCCCCGCTTCTTAATGCCCTTGATGGCGGCAACCAGCCACACCGTTATACACCCAAGGCTCGCTTGATACTGTGGATTACCGGTGGATTATTTCTTGCTCTGGCGACTGGCCTGGCGGTCTTTTTGCCAGAAGGAACCGATCCCGCTGTACTGATTCCGATTGGCATTTTTGGCATGGTGGGTCTGTTTGCCGTCATCGTCGCCTGGCTTGGCTCCGAGCGCGCTGTTGCCCGGGTCTGGGGTTCGCGCTAAGCGTCAACGGCAAAACCAGCCATCGCAACAGGAGACACACTGATGACCGAGAAAACCTTGCTTATCGTCGCCCATGCACCGTCAGACAACACCCGTCGCCTGGTCGAATCGATTCTCACCGGGGCCCGGCAGGGCGCCGGCGATACCGTTGAAGTCGTCTACAAACCGCCGTTGGATGCTACCCCTGCCGATGTCCTAGCGGCTGACGCCATCATTCTCGGCACCACCGAGAATCTCGCGTACATGAGTGGCGCCCTTAAGGATTTTTTCGATCGGTGTTACTACCCGGTGCTCGAAGAGAAGCAGGGCATGCCCTGTGCAGCCTATATCCGCGCCGGTCAGGATGGCACCGGAACTTGCCGCGCGATCCAGTCCATCGTTACCGGCTTGCGCTGGTCATGGGCCCAGGATCCGCTGATTCTGCGCGGCGACTGGGATGCCGGGTTCCTCGACCAGGTAGATGAGCTGGGCAAATACATGGCGGCCGCTTTAGGCGCTGGCATTATCTGATCAGATCCACACCCAGCCACTGGCGCCCGCGATCACTGCCAACACCAGGATGCTGCTCGCCCAGCGCGCCAGTGACCAACCGCCGACAAACAGAACAATCGCCGCCTTGACCAGTGTGTTGGTCAGTGACGCCAGCAAAATGCCCCGCGCAGCAACCGTATCGGACAACCCCTCTTTCGCCTGGTTAGCCAGGGCAACGGTGATGGCGTCGACATCGGCGATACCGGACAACACTGCCAAAGCATAGATACCCTTGTCGCCAAACCAGTCCTGCGCCGCATTCGACATCACGAACACCGCCGCCAGAGCGGCAGTAATGAGCAGCGCAGACTTCAGCTCCAGCGGATTGTTCATCACCGGTTTGTGTTCTACCTCACCGCCCTTGAAGCGCCAGAGCACGACACCCATCGCAACGAGTGGAATAATTCCCAGCAACACCATCCCCGGCAACAACGGCATCAACAAATCACGATTAACCACCGCCACCTCTATCAGCACCCGTGGCGCCATCGTGCCACAGGCCAGCGCAATACCGGCGCCCAGCAACGCCTGCCGGCGCATATCATTAGCCGTCATTCGCGAGAAGCTCAGGGTGAGTGCCGTGCTGGATGTCAGACCACCAAGAAAGGCGGTCAACGTCAGACCCACTCGGTCACCTAGGATGCGCACCGCAAAGTAGCCAACAAAACCGATTCCCGCGACCAGCAGAACCAACCAACCGATGACACGCGGATTGAGACTGTCCCATGGTCCCATGGATGCGTTCGGCAGTAGCGGCAACACCACCAACATGATCACCAGCAACTGCAGCGTGGCCGTCAACTCATGCCTGGACAGACTCTGCAGTGCCCCGTGAATCTCCTGCTTGAAGCCCAGCAGCACTGCAGCACCCACCGCCGCGATCACCGCTTCGAGCTGCATATCCAGAACCGCCATGGCGCCCAGCGCACAGGTCAGTAATGCAGCAACCTCGGTCGTCGCGCCAATATCACCGGTTGTGCGCACGGTTTGCAGATAGCCCACCACCAGCATGGCGGCAACACCGATCAACACGGCGGCCAGCACCCATACCGACATGGCGGCACTCAGCTTGCCGGCAACACCGCCAAGCAGACCGAGCAGGGCGAAGGTGCGAATACCCATAACGGCCATGCCGGGGCCGGTATTAGAGCCCGTACCGGGGCCCGCCTCAACCTCGCCGCCGTTCTCATTTTGCCAGCCGCGCTCGAAGCCGATTATCAAACCAACGGCCAGAGCCACCAGCAGCCCGGGAATGTCACCTGCGTTTTCCATCATCTGCGCATTGTCCTGATGTTGTGAATAGCAAAAACATAGCACAGGCACGCCTTATGGCTAACGGCGCGCACCACTTCTGCATCGCAGCGTAGCCGATTATACTGGGCAGATGGATAAGCTGATGGCACGTATTGAAGAATGTTACCGACTGGCCGAGGAGCGTTTCGAGCGCCCTTTCGATCGGCCGCGGGTCGAACTGGATCTGCGCGGTCAGAAAGCCGGGGTGGCTTACCTGGGACGCAATCTACTGCGCTTCAATGGGCAGATGTATCGCGATCACAGCGCAGATTTTTTACTGCAGACCGTCCCCCACGAGGCCGCGCACCTGATCGCCCATGAGCTGTTTGGCTCACGTATTCGCCCCCACGGCCCCCAATGGCAAGCCATCATGACTGACCTGTACCAACTACCTGCCACCCGCTGCCACGATTATCCGGTGCAGCGCCGCCGGGGCACGCGCTACCTGTACCGGTGCGGCTGCCCGGCGCACATCCCGTTCACGCCCCAGCGCCATGCGCTGGTCAACCGTGGCCGGCGCTACCTGTGCCGGCTCTGCGGCGACATGCTGCATTTCACTGGCAAGCAGGCCGCGCAGTAATCAGGTTGTTGGCGGTATCTGTGACGGGGTTGCGGCAGGCATCCCGGGCTGCAGTGCCTGCAAACCCTCGAGCAATCGCTGATTGAGATCCATCGCCTTGACCAGTCGCGGCTGGTCAAAGCGCTCATCGATGGCAAAACCACCGGCCAGCATATCGCGCAGCAGCGCTGCGGATGATTCGGTGAGCGCGCTGGCATCACGCAATGCCTGCAACAACCCTTCGGCGTATTCGCGCAGATCGCTGTTGACCGCACTGGCTGGCGCCGATTGCCCCGATACCCGTCCATAGGTTTCGCTCACTTGACGCACGCTGGTCTGGGTCAGATTAAGCGACATCGAGGCCAGCTGACTGCCATCCATGTCCAACGCCAGAGCCCGATCAAACGCCCCTTCCAGATCCCCGGCATAGAAATCGCCCGCCAGATCCTGAACCTGCCCCAACAGACTTTCCAACGATGAGCGCTCGGCATCACTTAAATCGCCCTGCACCTCGACCTGCCAGGCACCCACCTGCAACTGGCTGCTCTGGGCACTCAACGTGATCCTGCTAGCCTTCTCGTTGTCTGCCGCTGTTACCTGGCTGCTGGACTGACTGACCGACGCCTGTGCAATACTGATACGCAACAGATCGCCCTCGCGGGTAGTGACTTCCAGATCAAAGGTCTGCGCCAGTGCGGAAAAGCGGCTGGCACTGGCAGACAGCGATACACCCTCATCGCGGGCCTCGGACCCCGGCAACAAGCGTTCAGCAAACCCCTGCATGCCAGTCTGAATTCGCTGCCAGGTGTCGTCGATATCCGCAGCGACCTTGCCTTTGAGCACACCCATACCATCAAGAATCTTGCGCGCTTCCTCGAAGCCTTTTTCCACACCTTTGGCAGCCTGGTCATACATCTTCTGCAGCTCGGTAGTATCAGCGCCATTAGCCCGCGCCGTATCCAGCCGCCCACCGATAAAGCCCAACACACGTTCAGCCACCTGGGTCGGCGCAAAGTTCTCGGCTTTACCATTCAGACTGCCGGGTTTGAGGCCCATCTGTTCGGCCAGCCGATTAGCCAGAGTTTTCTGTGCATCGAGCTGCCGTGGCGCAGCAGACGACGACGTGCTTTGACGCAGGCCGCCAGGGGTAATGGAATTGGACTGATTCATCGGATACACCTCCAGTTGATCCCTGTATCGGCCACGCTCTTGAATACTGCTGGACCGCTGGTCGGATTATCCCAGAGCGCCCGCGGCACGCAAGCCTTCGATTTCCTCTACCGTCAGTCCCAGCTCACGTAGCGTGCCCATGGTGTCCTCACCGGACTGTTTGCCAATATGCCGTGGCGCCGCCAGGCCGCTACCAAATACGATAGGACAGGCTATCTGGTCCTGAGCGCGATCTGTGCCAGGCAACGGTACGGACTGCACCAGACCGCGCGCACGCAATTGCGGATGCGCCACCGCTTCGGACAGATTCAAAACCGGCTCCACACAGGCGTCCACCGCAGCGAAACGGTCTTGCCAGTAGGCGAAATCCTCGCGGGCAAAAGCTTCAGTCAGGCTGCGCTTTACCTGCTCGCGGTCAGCCGCCAGCGGCGACAAGCCCTTGGCTACCAGCTCGGGGCAACCCAGCACCTGACACAACTGCTGCATGAACTGCGGCTCCAGGCTACCCACGGCCATCCAGCGCCCGTCGCGGGTCTGATAATAATCGTAGAAACTGCCGCCATTGAGCACCGTAGACTCCAGCGCTGGCTCCTCCCCAGCAGCCAGGTACGCCGCGCCCGCCATGGCATTCAGACTGAATACGCAATCGGTCATGCTGATATCCACGTGCTGCCCCTGCCCTGTGTGCTCGCGGTGAATAACCGCCGCCAACAATCCAGCCACTGCATGCATCGAGCCGCCGGCTATGTCGGCTACCTGCATCCCAGGCGGCACCGGCCCACTGTCGCGCCGGCCGGTATAGCTGGCCAGGCCCGACAGCGCGAGATAGTTGATGTCGTGTCCGGCACGGTCGCGATAGGGGCCGGTTTGCCCGTAACCGGTGACCGACACATAAATCAATCGCGGATTGACCTCCTTGAGCGCCGCATAGCCCACCCCCAGCTTGTCCATTACCCCTGGTCGAAACTGCTCAAGTACCACGTCGTACTCCATGACCAGCCGACGTACTACTTCCAGCGCTTCAGGCACCTTGAGATTAAGGCCGATGGAATCCTTGTTGCGATTCAAATACGCATGACTGGCCGAGGTGCCGTCAACATGTGGGGGTAAGACGCGGGTCAGGTCCACGCGGCCGGGCGATTCCACCCGCAGCACCTGCGCGCCCATGTCAGCCAGCAATAAAGAGGCAAAAGGACCGGGCAACAGGGTGGAAAAGTCGAGAATCTTAAGCGAAGCGAGGGGACCGGACATGAAAGCTCCTATTTATTTTTTTAGCAACACCTTGGTGCTTGTAGCTTACCCCGTCGTGCTTGTAGCGTGTAGTCAGCTCTTTTCAGGAATCGCCAGCATGACCCAACGTATTGATGTGAATAGTCTTGCCAAGCGGCTGGAAAAACCCGGTGTCTGTGTCTTTGATGTGCGCTTTTATCTCGAGCAGCCGGCCCGCGGACGCAGCGACTTTGCCGCCGCGCATATTCCAGGCGCCCGCTACCTGCATCTGGACGAGAATTTGTCGTCATCGATCATTCCCGGCAAGACGGGTCGGCATCCGCTACCTGATCCCGCACAATTCGAAGCATTAATGCGCCGCAACGGAATCAACCACGACACGCTGATCATCGCATGCGACGACGGCCCGGGATTATTCGCCTCCCGACTGTGGTGGCTACTGCGTTGGCTTGGCCACACACAAGTGAAAATTCTCGATGGCGGTTTTAAAGCCTGGCAGGCAGCGGGTCTTTCGGTCACGCAGGAAACACCACGGCCCGTCGCTGAAGGTCATTTTGTCGCCCGCCCGGATCACAGCAAACTGATTGATGCCCAGGAAATAAGCCAACGGCTGGATGATCCCTCGCTTCAATTGCTCGACGCCCGCGGTCCAGCGCGCTTCAGTGGTGAAAACGAGCCTATTGATCCAGTCCCAGGACATATTCCCGGCGCGGCGAACCTGCCCTGCACCGCAAATATCGACAGTGACGGCTTCTGGCTCGACAGCCAACAGCTGCGCACCCGTTTCGAGCCCTGGGTGGCCGCCGATATCGAACTGGTCAGCTACTGCGGATCTGGCGTTACCGCTTGCCACAACATTTTTGCCGCAATAGAGGCGGGTTTGCCGGAGCCACGCTTGTACATCGGATCATGGAGTCAATGGATTACCGATACGGACCGGCCGATAGCCACCGGAGCCTGAAGACCACCACGCTTAGCTGAATGCCGGACCATCCGAGGCTCGGCGCAGTGCTTCAATATACGGTCGCAGAGAGTAGCCCAACCGCGACTCGATATCGTCCGCCCATTGGCGCAGAGCCAGCTTCTCGAGGAATAGTTGCCCGGACTCTGGGACCAGCAGCAGGATATTGCCCTCTTCCACCGGCACCTGCAGGTAATCATCGCCGAACAACTGCTGCAGCATCCGGCCAGCATAGGGCTGACCGCTTGCGCCCAACTGCCATTGATTGATCACCAGTACTCCGCCCGGTCGCAACGCCTTGTGGCAACGCAGGAAGAACTCGGCTTGCAGTTGCAGGCGTGAAATACCGCCTTCCATGTACAGATCGACAAACAACAAATCGCAACTGGCGGGGGCCTGGCTGATGTACTGCTCGGCGCAGCCAATCTTGATCGCCAGCCGCGGGTCCTCGCTCAGGCCCAGCCAGCGCCGGCCGGCATCGACCACCGCCGGACGCAACTCCACCGCGGTCACCTGCCCCGGCTCGAAATGCGCCAACACACAGTTTGCCAGGCTACCACCGCCCAGCCCCAACAGCGTGACCCGCTGTGGCTGCGGCAGCCAGAACAGAGCCAGTAACATGGCTCGCGTGTAATCGTATTCCAGCCAAGCCGGATCGACCGTAAAGGTGCAGCTTTGTTCGGTCTGCTCGCCAAAATACAAAAAACGGTAAGCATCAGCTTCGGTCACCCGCAACGTACCGAAGTCGTCACGAATCTCTTCCAGCACCTTCTCTGGCCGGGCGTCCTCCAGAACATCATTACGGGACATGAAACGGCCTCCCCAGGCAGCGGTGAACAGGTGTCGGAGCCGTCGATAAAGCCGCTCGATCGAAGGTATAGGGTGTCTGAATGGCATGTCTCAGGTTACCATCGTAGCTCGATACTTACACCCGATACCCCACAGCAGAGACCCCATGACCTCACACTGGACCCCTGACAGCTGGCGCAGTAAACCCATCACGCAGCAACCGACTTACGCTAACGCCGAGCATCTGGCCCGGGTCGAGCAGACTCTGGCCGGATACCCGCCACTGGTCTTTGCAGGTGAAGCACGTGAATTACGCAAGCAGTTTGCCGAAGTCACCCAGGGTCGCGCCTTCCTGTTACAGGGTGGCGACTGCGCCGAAAGTTTCGCAGAATTTTCAGCACCCAAGATCCGCGACACCTTCAAGGTATTGCTGCAGATGGCAGTCGTCATGACCTTCGCCGCCAGCTGCCCGGTGGTCAAAGTCGGCCGCATGGCCGGGCAGTTCGCCAAGCCACGCTCGGCCAACGATGAGATTCAGGGCGACATCACCCTGCCCGCCTACCGCGGCGATATCATCAACAGCATTGGCTTCGAATCCACCGGCCGCGCCCCGGATCCCGAGCGTCTGCTGATGGCCTACCACCAGTCCACCGCCACGCTGAATCTATTGCGCGCCTTCGCCCAGGGCGGCTTCGCCAGCCTAGACAAGGTGCACCAGTGGAATCTGGACTTTATCGCCAGCTCCGCCAACAGCGAACGCTTCGAGAGTCTGGCCGGACGTATCGAAGAAAGCCTCGGCTTCATGCGCGCCTGTGGCGTTGATCTCGAACATAGCGCTCAGCTGCGTGAAACGTCGTTCTTCACCGCCCACGAAGCCTTGCTGCTGAACTACGAGCAGGCATTCACCCGTCGCGACAGCCTCACCGGCGACTGGTACGACTGCTCGGCACACATGCTCTGGATCGGCGATCGCACCCGTCAACCAGACGGCGCCCACGTCGAATTCATGCGCGGCATCAACAACCCGATTGGCGTCAAAACCGGCCCCACCACCGACCCCGACGAACTGTTGCGGCTGATCGACACCCTGAACCCGGAAAACGATCCCGGCCGCCTCAACCTCATCGTACGCATGGGCGCCGACAAGGTAGAAGCCCACATGCCCGCCCTTGTGCGCGCCATCGAACGGGAAGGCAAGCAGGTATTGTGGAGCTCCGACCCGATGCACGGCAACACCATCAAAGCATCCAGCGGTTATAAAACACGTGATTTTGCGGCGATCCTCGCCGAAGTCGAGCAGTTCTTCGCGGTACACAAAGCCGAAGGCACCTGGGCAGGCGGCATCCACATCGAAATGACTGGCCAGAACGTCACCGAATGCATCGGCGGCGCCACACCAGTCACCGAAGCTGGCCTGTCCGACCGCTACCACACCCACTGCGACCCCCGATTGAATGCCGATCAGTCACTGGAGCTGGCCTTCATGATCGCCGAAACCCTGAAAAAGACCAGGCGCTGAAGCACTCCTCGACAACCACTAGATCAGGCCCGAAACACACTCAAAACGGGTTCCCGCGCTCCCTCAATCGTCATCTCCGCGAACGCGGGGACCCATTGTCGGGGTTAAATAATAGCGAGGTTATGCATTTTCTAGCGGGATCGTGCTGACACCACTAACGTCAAGATGGATCCTCGCGTTCGCGAGGATGACGAGGTGGTTAGCTGAATTCGATGCTCGCAAACACTGCCCGCACAGCGTAAACGCCACTCCAAAGTCCCTCAAACGTCATCCTCGCGAACGCGGGGACCCATTTTCAGATTTACAGGACCCATCAGGTACCAACGATTTCATCCCACAAATCCCGCCACTGCGGGTTACACTTTTCCACCAACTCCAGCTTCCAAGCCCGGCGCCACTTCTTAAGTGCTTTCTCCCTTACAATCGCCGCTTCCATACTGCCATGCGGCTCATACCAGACCAGCTCTTTGACCCCGTAACGCTGAGTAAAACCGCCCAACGTACCCTCCCGATGCTGCCAAACCCGCTGCACCAGATCCGCAGTCACGCCCACATAAAGGGTGCCCCGACGACCCGACGCCATCACATATACTGCCGGCTGTTTCATACCAGACCTCCCTGTCTGTAACGTTCTCGCAGCTTAGCGCGCAGACCATTGCCTAGCACGGAACCACATCACACAATCGACCACCTAGCCGTCCACCCGGCAACATCCGCACCCACCTGCGCCCTTGAGCCAGCAACACCCAACCGCGCATAATGCCGCCCTCGTTCAAAACACACAGGCCACCACCATGTTTCGCTGGTTCGAAAAACGACTCGATCCCTTCCCCGTTGAAGAACCCCGCGAACCCCCGAGCACACTGCTCGCGTTCTGTCTGTATTTCACCCGCGGCACCTGGCTCTACTTGACCATAGCTGCATTGCTGATGGCATCAATCGCGGCCACCGAAGTTTGGCTATTCAGCTTTCTAGGCAACATCGTCGACTGGCTATCAGTGCAGGACCGCGCCACCCTGTTGCAGAACGAAGGCTGGAAGCTCGCTGGTATGGCTGCGCTGGTTATGCTGCTACTGCCACTGATGATCCTCGCCAACTCACTGGTCAGCCACCAGACGCTGATGGGCAACTACCCCATGCGCATCCGCTGGCTAGTGCACCGCTACCTGCTCAAGCAATCCATGGCCTTCTACCAGGACGAGTTTGCCGGGCGCATCGCCACCAAACTGATGCAAACCGCATTGGCCGTGCGCGAGTGCGTGATCAAGCTGATCGACGTTCTCAACTATGTGGTCGTCTACTTTCTCGGCACCCTGGTGGTGGTCGGTATCGCTGATTGGCGTTTTACCCTGCCGATGATCGCGTGGCTGATTGGCTACATCCTGTTGATGCGTCACTTCATCCCATTGATGGGCAAAGTCGCCGAAGAACAGGCCGATGCGCGCTCGATCATGACCGGCCGGATCGTCGACAGCTACACCAACATCCAGACGGTCAAACTCTTCTCCCACTCCCGCCGCGAAGCAACCTATGCACGCGAAGGAATGGACGGATTCATGCACACCGTTTACCGTCAGATGCGCCTCGTCACCTGGGTCAACAGTTCGCTCTACATGCTCAATGGCTTACTGTTGATCAGCGTGACTGCCCTCGCCATCTGGCTATGGATCAACGAAGCCGCCACAATCGGTGCTGTCGCCGTCGCAACAGGCCTGGTATTGCGCCTGTGGGGCATGTCCCAATGGATCATGTGGGAGCTGTCGGCCCTGTTTGAAAACATCGGCACCGTGCAGGACGGCATCAACTCCATCTCGCGCCCACAACTGGTCGATGATGGCCCAGATGCCCAACCGATCAAGGTCGACAAAGGCGAGATCCGCTTTGATCACGTGCGTTTTCATTACGGCAAGGAACAGGGCGTATTCGAAGATCTGCATCTGCACATCAAAGCGGGCGAAAAAATCGGCCTCGTCGGCCGCTCCGGCGCAGGCAAGTCGACCCTGGTCAATCTGCTGCTGCGCTTCCACGACATAGAAGGCGGCAAGATTCTGATCGATGGGCAGAATATCGCCGACGTCACCCAGGACTCTCTTCGCCAGCACATCGGCATGGTCACTCAGGACACCTCCCTGCTGCATCGCTCGGTGCGCGACAACATCCTCTATGGACGTCCCGACGCGGATGAGGACATGCTCATACAGGCGGCCAAGCAGGCAAAGTCCGAGCACTTCATCCACGACCTGGAAGACGCCAAAGGTCGCAGCGGCTTTGATGCCCATGTGGGTGAGCGCGGCGTCAAACTCTCCGGCGGCCAGCGCCAACGGATCGCCATCGCTCGCGTCATGCTCAAAGACGCACCCATCCTCATCCTTGATGAAGCCACCTCCGCGCTGGATTCGGAAGTCGAAGCCGCCATTCAGGAAAACCTCAATACCCTGATGCAGGGCAAGACCGTCATAGCCATCGCCCACCGCCTCTCCACCATCGCCGCAATGGACCGTCTGGTAGTCATGGATCAGGGTCG
>Ga0307486_1002078_pt1 | contig 14425 bp, 17 predicted proteins | sample CBIW02metaG_FD_203663 | JGI IMG/M metagenome (GOLD analysis project Ga0307486, IMG submission 203663) | Sea-ice brine microbial communities from Beaufort Sea near Barrow, Alaska, United States - CBIW 0.2 | ecosystem: Environmental > Aquatic > Marine > Coastal | place: USA: Alaska | collected... | reverse complement strand
GCCGCACTCGTGCGGCACGGACTGCGCAATGCCGGAATCCCCATAATGACCGTGATCGGAGTGCAGCTCGCAACGCTCCTAATCAGCGCGGTCGTCATCGAGCGGGTGTTCGCCATCCCGGGACTTGGCAGCCTCCTTGTGGACTCAGTCGCCAACCGCGATCTCATCGCAGTGCAGGGCGTCGGCGTCATGCTCGTGGTACTCGTGATCCTCATCAACTTTCTAGTCGAGATGACGTACTCCCTGGTGGACCCTCGTCTTCGAAAGGCGGCTTAGCATGTCCGAATTGCAACCGCACTTGGGCCTCACCGCTCAGCCGCCCCAGCCCCTGGCCGTCCCAGTCGGTCAACGAGGCTCGCGCCTGAACGTCCAGCTGATCGCCGGAGGAATCCTGGTTGGCATCGTGGTGATGATGGCCGTTATCTCGTTCGTCTGGACGCCGTTCGATCCAGAGCACTCGGTTCCCGCCGACCGGCTGCTGTCACCGAACTCGGCGCACTGGATGGGCACGGATCGGTATGGGCGCGACGTTTTCTCGGCCGTCATGGTCGGCTCGCAGATTACCCTGCTGGTCGGCCTGATCACCATCGGCATCGCTATCGTTTTCGGTGTGCCGTTGGGAGTGATCGCGGGGATGGCCGGCGGACGTCTGGAGACTTTCCTCTTGCGCGTCACCGACATCATGATGGCCTTTCCCGGACTGCTCCTCGCAATCATCTTCGGAGCAGTCTTCGGCGGAAGCACCCTGACAGCCATGACGGCGATCGGTATTGCCGCGATCCCCGCATTCGCCCGTGTAGCGCGGGCGGGAACTTTGCAGGTGATGAGTACCGACTACATCCTTGCGGCACGGGCGGCCAATCGGTCGATGTTCCTGATCGCAATGCGGCACGTGCTACCGAACATCTCCGGAATGCTCGTTGTGCAGGCGTCTGTGAATTTCGCTATCGCAGTGCTCGCTGAGGCGGGGCTCTCCTTCCTCGGACTGGGCACAGCTCCACCGACGCCGTCATGGGGCCGAATGCTCCAGGAGTCGCAGCAGTTCCTCGGATCCGACGTCCACCTCGCGATCTTCCCCGGAATCGCGATCGCGATGGCCGTGCTGGGCTTCAATCTCCTCGGCGATGGGCTGCGCGATCGATTCGATCCAAAACTTCAGGAGAACCGATGACCGCTCCCGCACACTCAGAACGCACGCTTTCAGTCAAGGGTCTGACGGTCCGCACCCCGTCGACGTCCCTCGTCAACAACATCTCGTTCTACATCAACCGCAGCGAGCGCGTTGGCCTCATCGGAGAGTCGGGGTCGGGGAAGTCACTCACCGCGCTGGCGATCATGGGCCTGCTTCCCGAGCCGTTGACCGCCAGCGGCATGGTCACCACCGCCGATTCCATCAATCTCTTGGCGCTACCCGAGAAGGCCCTCGCGCAACGACGGGGCAAGTCGATGTCGATGGTGTTCCAGGAGCCCATGACAGCGCTCAACCCGCTCATGAAAGTCGGCCACCAGGTGGCCGAGATCATGCAGATTCACAGCACCCGAACCACTCGTGTCGGGGCCACCGAACGAGCGGTAGCGCTTCTCGACGACGTCGGCCTGCCGGACCCTTCCGTCGCCGCGCATGCCTATCCGCATCAGCTGTCGGGTGGACAGCGGCAGCGCGTCATGCTCGCGATGGCGTTGGCCAACGACCCCGCGCTCCTAATTTGCGACGAGCCGACGACCGCGCTGGACGTCACCGTTCAGCGTCAGGTGCTGGATCTCATGGTCGAGCTCGTCAGGAAGCGCAACACTGGCATGCTCTTCATAACACACGACCTCGCGGTCGTGGCGAGCGTGTGTGACCGCGCGCTCGTGCTCAACAAGGGCGACATCGTCGAGGAAGGGTCGATCGACGAGATCTTCCAGCGCCCGCAGCACCCCTACACCCGTGGGTTGCTCGCGGCGTCGGATCTCGACGCCCGCGACGAGAATGGTCGTCTCTTCACAGTGGCGACCGCGGCGGGGTATAGGCCATCTGCCTGGAGCGATGAGCCTGGCTCTGCCCGAGAGGCCGGTCCCGTGCACTCGCCAGCGCCAAAGCGCGAGACCCCGCCTATCGTATCGATCACCGATTTGAAGAAGACGTACGTGCGTGGTCGTACCTCAATGTTCGGCCCCTCCGTTGAGGTACCGGCGTTAAACGGGATCACGCTTGACATCGAAGCGGGGCAACGCCTCGGCATCGTGGGGGAATCGGGATCAGGCAAATCGACGTTGCTAAAGATTCTGTCGGGACTTGAGCGTCCTACCGAGGGGCACGCGAACGTGCTCGGTATCGACCTCAGGCGTGCCCGCGACCGTGAGCTCGGCGCGCTGCGCAGCCAGTTGCAGATCGTGTTCCAGGACCCGATGGCGTCTCTTGACCCGAGGATGCGCGTCGCCGACATCGTCCAGGAGCCGCTCCTCAATTCCGCAAACCTCCAGGGAGGTCGGCGGATGGACGCGCAGGCGCGACAGGACGCGGTCGCCGAGATGCTCGAGTCTGTCGGTTTGCACGCAGATGATATGAAGCGCTTCCCGCATCAGTTCTCGGGCGGTCAGCGCCAGCGCATTTCGATCGCCAGAGCGCTCGTGTGCAGGCCTCGGATTCTCGTGGCAGATGAGCCCGTCAGCGCGCTCGATGTTTCAGTACGCGCTCAGGTGCTGAACCTGCTTGCCGACCTCGTGGATGAGTACGCGCTCACTCTCCTTTTCGTGTCGCACGACCTGAGCGTCGTGAGGCACCTCTGCGACAACGTGATGGTCATGCGAGGCGGCACCGTCGTCGAGTCCGGCACCACCTGGGATATCTACGAAAACCCGCAAGAGGAATACACGCAGCGCTTGATCGAGGCGACCCCTACCCTGCGCGCTGAGGTCGGGCGAGGTAGTCGCGGCGTAGTTGCCCCCGCGATGTCACACGGAACTAACTAAAGGAGATTAATAATGGCCACTGTCGAGCAAAATACGAAACTCCACGCACTGTCCGGGCGAGAGATGAGCGCTGGGTTCAGGGCCGGCGACTTCGACCCCGTCGATGTCGCGGAAGCGGTCATCGAGTCTGTCGAGGCCCGCAATTCGGAGCTGAATGCCTTCACCGACTTCGACGGCGGTCGCGTGCGCGATGACGCCGTGCGGAGCGCTGCCCGCTGGCGCCAAGGACAGCAGCTCAGCGACTTCGACGGCGTGCCCTGGACGGTCAAGGAGAACCTGCGGCGGCAGGGCGTCGACTACCGCTCGGGGACGGCGGGGAGTGATGAGAGCATTTCCACGAGCAACGCTCCGATAGTCGACCGAGCGCTTGAGTCCGGGGGAATCATCGTCGGGACGACGACGATGCCCGATTTTGGGATGCTCTCATCGGGAGTTTCTAGCCGAACTGGAATTACGCGCAGTCCATGGGACCCCTCGCTCACCACCGGCGGCTCGAGCGCCGGCGCCGGCGCTGCCGCCGCGGCGGGCTTCGCCGTTGCCAACATCGGCACAGACATCGGCGGCTCAGTCCGATTGCCGGGAACGTGGCTCGGGCTCGCATCGCTGAAGCCCAGCGAGGGGCGCGTTCCCCTGGACTCGCCGTACCTCGGGCGGGCGGCCGGGCCGTTGGCGCGGACGGTGGACGACATTGCATGGATCATGGACATCATTTCCCAGCCGGATGCACGCGACTTCGCCGCCCTTCCTGCCACCGCAATCGCGTGGGGCAACCTGCAGACGGATGTGACGAAACTCCGGGTCGGCCTGCACCTCGACGCCGGGGCGGGGATGGCGCTCGACGACGATGTCCGCACGGCGGTTGCCAAGGTTGGGCAGTTGTTCGCCGATTCCGGCGCGGAGGTGACGGAAACTGAACCGTTCATCACCGACAAGATGCTCGCCGACCTGGACCTGTTCTGGCGGGTGCGATCCTGGACGACGTTCCGCATGTTGTCTGCGGCACAGCAAGCGAGGGTGCTGCCTTTCATCGCAGATTGGTGCGTAGGGGGATCGGACGTCCCCGGGACGCGGGTGCTCGAATGCTACGAAACCATCAATACCATGCGCGCCGCGACCGTGACGGCGACGCTCCCGTATGACATCGTGCTGTCCCCCGTCGCAACGCGTGCCGCCTTCCCTGCCGAGTGGCCGATGCCCTTCGGCGAGGTCAATGGGGGCATGAGTCACATCGGCTTCACCCTTCCATACAACATGTCGGGTCAGCCGGCCGCTACGGTGAATTGCGGATTCACTATTGACGGCAGGCCCATCGGTGTGCAGATCTCGGGTCGTCGGTTTGACGACATTGGCGTGCTGCGTGCCTCGTCCTGGTATGAACTATCGCGCCCGGCCAGCGCGGTACCGGCGTTCCCCATTAATTAGCCCGAAGTTACGAGTGAGTTGAGCCCCTGTCCCCCTGTCAGTGCGTAGGATGGGGGCTCTTTTGTATCAAGGGTCGTCACGAGCCTCGCCGGAATGTCGTCGCGGGCGATGCTCGACGCCCTGGTCGCGGGTGAACGTGACCCGGACGTGCTGGCCGCCCTCGCCAGGGGCAAGTTGAATTCGAAGATCCCCGAGCTCGTTCAAGCACTCACGGGAAGATTCGGTGAACACCACACGTTCCTGACCCGAATGTATTTGAAACAAATCGACGCACACACGGCCATGGTTGAGGATTTGACGGCCAAGATCGAGGAATCGATGGAACCCTTTCGCCTGACCCGGGAACTACTCGTCACCATCCCCGGAGTGTCGACCCTCGTCGCTGACGTGAGCATCGCCGAAATAGGTGCTGACATGAATGTGTTCCCCACCGCCGGCCATCTGGCATCCTGGGCCGGGGTATGTCTAGGCTCGAACGAGTCCGCCGGCCGGATCAAGTCCTCCAAGACCCTCCCGGGGAACAAATATCTGAAGGCCGCCCTGGGCATAGCAGCGATGTCCGCATCCCACAGCAAAAACACCTACCTATCCGTCAAGTACAAGCGCATCGCGGCCCGACGCGGACCCATGAAAGCCCTCGTCGCGGTCGAGCATTCGATCCTGATCGCGAGCTGGCACATGCTCACCAATGGTGAACTTTATACCGATCCGGGACCGGACTACTTCCTCAAACGCCGCCCCACCCAAACCCAAGCCCGAGCCATCCACCAACTCGAATCCCTCGGCTACAAAGTCACCCTGGAACCCCTCAAAATGGCTGGGTAAGCCACCATCCAAACTCTATTTTCACGTTAGATCGAGCACCGCATGTTCTCCGCGATCACCATGAACTGGCGGGGAAGACCCCTGCAAACCCACGAGACCGTTGTCGAAACGATCGCCGCGACCACGAACAAGAGCGGGCTCACGATCCAGGCAATGCGAGATACCAACAGCTACCAGAAGGGCATCAAGATCACCGACCAGCACATGAAAGAATTCGAGGCCACCCACCTGAAACGGCACGAATTCCACGGCGACTGGAACTACACCGTATCCGCCGCCCCAGCCAAAAACACGACACACCCGGACAAACAGAACTAATTTCTACGCAGACACTTAGCAGAAACGAAAGGCATCCCATGACGAAGCGTCTCGATACGGGCAAAGAGTGGTTCAACAAGGTTTACGGCGAAGGCAAAGCTGACGGCCTCGTCGAAATGCAGGCCGGTCTCGCGCAAGACCTTGCCCGCTACGGTATCGAGTTCAACTTTGGCGACATCTACTCGCGCCCTGGCCTCACCCTCGCCCAGCGTGAACTTCTCTCGCTGGCTTCGCTTGTGACGATCGGTGGTCTCGAACCGCAACTTCAGGGTCACACCCGCGGTGCCATCAATGCCGGATGCTCGCCGACCGAGATTCTCGAAACTGTGATCCACACCGGCTTTCCGCAGGCGCTCAACGCCATTCGAGTAGTGACCGACGCTCTCATCGCCTACGGGCAAGAGATACCCCCGGCGCTCGGACCCGACGAAGACTAGGCCGGTCTCCTACCGGGACGCACTGTGCGCTCGGTCGAGACACCGGCCGAGCGAAGAACGACAGGCGCTGCGACTACGGTCGCGGCGTCTGTCGTGCGTTAGTGGGCACGCGATACAGGCTCGTCGCGCTCGTGGCGTAGAGATCGGTTCCGTCCACTCCGCCAAAGCAGAGGTTGCTGATGCGCTGCGGCATCGGCAATTCCAGCAGTGACTCGCCAGCGGGAGTGAAGACCTGGATGCTGGCCCCGCTTGATGTCCAGACGTTGCCTTCGGCATCCACCCGAAACCCATCGGCGATACCGGAGGGCTCGGCAAAGACACGACTGTTGGTGGCATCGGCGACTCCGTCGGTGACGGCCACGTCGTAGGCGCGGATGTGTTTCGGGTCGTCGTTGTTCCAGAACCAGGCCGTGTCGGCGACGTAGAGCCGCGATTCGTCGGGGGAGAGGGCGAGACCATTGGGGTGCACCATGTCGGTGACCACGGGGAGCGCTTCGCCATTGATGGGATCGACGCGAAACACGAAGCAGCCTTCGTATTCTTGCGAGCCGGGGTGGCCTTCTCGACCGCTCTCGTGCAGTCCGTAGGGTGGGTCGGTGAACCAGACCGCGCCGTCGGAGGCCACGATTACGTCGTTGGGGGAGTTGAAGCGCCCACCCGCCCAGCGCTCCGCTATTGCTTCGAGTCAGCCGTTGCTATCTCGTTCAACGCGGCGGCGACCGTGCGAGCACTGCACGACGGCACCGTCGAGGTCGAGGGTGCGCCCGTTGGCGAATTCGGCATTGGCGTCGTGCACGTGCGTTTCGCCGGTATCCGCGTTGTACTGCAGGATGCGGCTGCTCGGCACGTCGCTAAATCGCAGTGCTCGGGTATCCGGCAACCACACTGGACCTTCGAGCCATTCTCCGCCAACGTAGACCTCGGTCGCGGTGGCGTCGGGTTCGATCAGTTGGGTCATGGCGTGATGGATCCTGAGAGTCGGTTACCTGCGGTGTGCATGTGTTTTCCCATGGCTGAGGCTGCGGCATCCGGATCACGGGTGACGAGCGCGGCGTGTACGGCAGCGTGTTCTGTGATGGCCGCTTCAGCCTGGGCTGGATCTTGAACGGCGCGGTCAACCCAGACCCGCAGCAGCGAGCGGATGCTCTGCAGCAGGTCGAGCAGCACAGTGTTGTCGATGCTGCGGGCGAGTTCGAGATGAAACTGCAGATCGGCTTCGACGAACGCCGGGAGGTCGTTGATCGAGGCCCGCATCGTTTCGACGTGCGTTTCGAGATTGGTGAGTGCCTCATCCGAGATTCGCGTTGCTGCGAGCCGTGCCGTGTAGATTTCGAGCGCCCCGCGCACTTCGATGAGTTCGAGGGTGCGGGGCTCGCCGAGCATGAGTCCCCAACTCAATGTTTGGGGGAGCAGCTCGCTGGCGTTGCCTCGCAAGTAGGTTCCGGAGCCGGGCCGCACGTCAACGATGCCGAGAATTTCGAGAGCGGCGAGTGCTTCGCGCACGGCAGAGCGGCCGACTTCGAGGGTGGTGGCGAGTTGGCGTTCCGGGGGAAGGCGAGTACCTGCTTTGATTTCGCCGCTAGTGAAGATTTCGAGGAGTCGCTTGGCGACAGCCGACACCGTGCTGCCGCTCGAGAGACTGCCGAGGGAGGCGGCGATCTCTGCTGAGGAGTCGTTGGGGTAGGCAGGCATGGTCTAACGCTACAGGGCACAGGACCACAATCAGAGGGTGGATCTTAAATTGGTCAACCGGTTGACAACTTCGAAGAAAGGGCAAATACTAGTGCGTGACCACCGCCGGTTCCGGAGGGCGGTCACCGTCCCTCAGTACAAAGGAGTCAACGTGGACACGACCACTGCAGCTCCGCCGCAATCAGCGGTGGAGCGATCCGCCATCAGAAAAGTAGCGATACGGCTTGTGCCATTCGTCGCACTGATGTTCTTCATCAACTACCTCGACCGCACCGCAATCGGATTTGCCGCACCCAACGGGATGAACGAAAGCCTCGCGCTTTCGGCAGCGCAGTTCGGCTTCGCCTCCGGGGTGTTCTTCATCGGCTACATCCTGCTTGAGGTGCCAAGTAACCTCGCGCTACACCGGTTTGGTGCCCGCAAGTGGCTTGCACGCATCATGGTGTCGTGGGGGATTGTCGCCCTGCTCTTCACCTTCGTCGGAAACTTCGAGCAGCTGGTTGCTCTGCGTTTCATCCTCGGAGTTGCCGAAGCCGGATTCTTTCCTGGAGCAATTCTCTTCTTGAGTCTCTGGGTTCCCGCAGTCCATCGCTCAAAGATTCTTGCGTTGTTCTACCTGGCGCAGCCTCTGACGACCGTGATTGGCGCACCGATTGCTGGATTGCTTATTCAGCAGGATGGCCTGCTCTTCGGACTTGAGGGCTGGCGTTTCATGTTTGCCGGAGTCGCACTGCCCGCGATTATCATCGGCGTCGTCGCATTTTTCTACCTCAAAGACCGTCCCGCCGATGCCAAGTGGCTTACGGATGCCGAAAAGGTGTGGTTGACCGATGCACTTGCCGCCGAGAAGAAGTCGACAACTGAAAGCAATAACCGAGTGCGAATTCGGGATGCCTTCACTAGTGGACGAGTGTGGATCTTGGCTTTCATCTACTTCGGCTTCATTTACGGCCTCTACGCACTGGCGTTCTTTCTGCCGACGATCATCGACGGCTTCCAGGAACAATTCGGTACGCAATTTACGGTGTTCCAAACGGGACTCATTACCGGTATCCCTTATGTGTTCGCAGCCATTGCACTGTTCTACTGGTCGCGAGATGCGTCTCGCCGAGGTCTCAAGACGTGGCACATCGTAATTCCGGCATTTGCCGGGGCCGCCAGTATTCCGGTTGCGCTGTTCAGCGGTTCCCCTGTGGCAACCATCGCTGTGATCTCGATCACTGCAATGGCAATCTTCTCGGCGCTGCCCAACTTCTGGACGCTGCCGACACAGTTCCTCACAGGCGCTGCAGCCGCCGCGGGGATCGCGCTGATCAACACCGTCGGAAACCTCGCCGGTTTCTCGGCGCCGTACATCACCGGTGCCGCGGCAGACTTCACCGCTATAAATGGGACCCCCAACTATGAGGTTCCCATGTTCATCGTCGGTGGATTCATGGCTCTCTCCGGAGTGCTCATGATCTTGCTCTCCCGCAAAAAGGGCTCGGCGTCCAAACTACAGCACGAATCTGTGGCCCCCAAGTCGACACTCACTAATTGACGGGTGGCGGCCTCTGCGGCGGTCGCCACCATCCATCCAGGAGCACCACATGACTCGCCTCTTCAATGATCCTTCTGATTTTGCCGACGAAATGATCGACGGTTTCGTCGCCGCGAACAGCGCCCATGTACGCCGCGTCACCGGCGGAGTGATTCGCAGCACTCGCACGCCTGATGGCCAAGTGTCGATCGTCATCGGCGGTGGCTCAGGTCACTACCCGGCGTTCGGTGGGCTCGTCGGTCAAGGGCTCGCGCACGGTGCTGCGATGGGAAACCTCTTCGCGTCGCCGTCAGCCCACCAAGTGCACACGGTCGCGACGGCTGCCAACCACGGCGGCGGCATCTTCCTGACCTATGGCAACTACGCCGGTGACGTGCTGCACTTCACGCAGGCTCAAGAGAAGCTTCGCGGGGAAGGCATCGACTGCCGCACTGTTGTCGTCACCGACGACATTGCGAGTGCTCCACTCGCCGAAAAGCACAAGCGTCGCGGTATCGCTGGCGACCTCACCGTGTTCAAGTCAGTGAGTGCGGCATCCGAAGCAGGCTATTCACTTGACGAGGTCGAGCGCGTCGCGCGATTCGCCAATGAACGAACACGCTCTCTGGGCGTCGCGTTCACGGGCTGCACACTTCCCGGCGCTGACGAGCCACTCTTCACGATTCCCGAAGGTCGCATGGGCGTCGGCATCGGTATTCACGGCGAACCCGGAATCGATGAGACAGACATCCCTACCGCCGACGGGCTGGCCGAGCTCTTCGTCACGCGGTTGCTCACCGAGCTGCCAGACGGCATCGAATCACCATCCGGCCAGCGAGTCGCGGTCGTGCTCAACGGTCTCGGTTCAGTCAAATACGAAGAGCTGTTTGTGGTCTATCGCAAAGTTGCCGAACTGTTGACGGATGCCGGCCTCACCATCGTGGAGCCCGACGTTGGTGAGCTGTGCACGAGCTTCGATATGGCCGGTGCCTCTCTTACTCTTTTTTGGCTGGATGACGAACTCGAAACGTTCTGGCGTGCCCCAGTCGACACTCCCGCTTATCGCAAGGGTTCCGTTATCGCGGTCGAACAGCTTGGCGCAGCCGATGTGGTTGTCGAAGAAGTCAAGGCGGTCCCGTTCGCTACGGCGGAATCGCAGGCGGCCGCCACGGTCGCGCTTGCTGCTATCGACGCTCTTGTCGCCGTGGTGGATGAGAATGCCGATGAGCTCGGCCGGATCGATGCTGTCGCTGGGGATGGCGATCATGGCATCGGTATGCAGCGCGGCGCACGGGCAGCACTCGTTGCGGCGGCTGCCGCCGTCGACTCGAACGCTGGAGTGCAGACCACTCTTGAACACGCTGCCGATGCGTGGGCGGATCGCGCTGGGGGAACATCGGGTGCGCTCTGGGGAGTCGCTTTGCGAGCTGTCGCGGCAACGCTTGGCGACGAGAGCGCACCCAACGGCAGCATGGTCGCAGCGGGCGTCGATGGTGCCCGTGAGGGAATCATGTCGTTTGGCAGGGCCAAAGTCGGTGACAAGACGATGATTGATGCGCTTGTTCCTTTCGCCGAAGTGCTCAGCACGCATACCGGTGCTGGTGACTCTCTCGCGAAAGCGTGGGCGGCTGCGGCGGATGTTGCTTCCGCAGCTGCTGCCGCAACATCCGACCTCGTGCCTCGCATGGGGCGCGCTCGTCCTCACGCCGCAAAGAGTCTCGGAACTCCTGACGCTGGAGCGCATTCCTTCGCCCTGATCGTGCAGCGCGTCGGCGCGGTACTGACCAGCCAGGTCACCTCGACCAGCCAGGCCGCCCCAACAGAGCACCTCGAACTCGAAACAGAAAGCGAAGGCAAGTAATGGACAAGCTCCGCATAGTTATTGGCTGCGACGACGCCGGACTCGACTACAAAGAAATTCTGAAGCGCGACCTTGAAGCGAGCGACCTCGTTGAGTCGGTGACCGACATTGGTGTTAATGCTGACACCCACACTCCGTATCCCAAGGTCGGGGTGACCGCCGGTGAGATCGTTGCCGCAGGAGGTGCCGACCGGGCGCTGCTCATCTGCGGCACCGGAATGGGTGTTGCCATGGCGGCTGGCAAGGTCAGGGGCATTCGAGCATCCGTCGCTCACGACAGTTTTTCGGTCGAACGCCTCGTGCTCTCCAATAACGCTCAAGTGTTGACTCTCGGCCAGCGTGTCATTGGCGTAGAACTCGCTCGTCGACTTGTTCGAGAGTGGTTGACTCATCGCTTCGATTCGTCGAGTGCGAGCGCCGAGAAAGTCGCCGTGCTCGACGAGTACGAAACGACCGGCAGCTGCTAATGACTACGACGGTCGGTGTGAGCCTGAAGATGTACTTCGGCCATAGCGAAGCCCTTGACTGGTGTGAGCGCGTTGCCAGCATTGCCCGCAGCCATTCGGCAGTGCAATCGGGTGAGGTTGAGCTCTTCGTTATCCCGTCCTTTGTATCGATTCCTGGGGCGCTTACTGCCCTCGCTGATACGCCCGTCGTTGTCGGCGCTCAAGACCTTGCTAGTGCAGATCGCGGAGCATTCACGGGTGAGGTCAGCGGACTCGAACTCACCGAAATGGGAGTCGGAGTAGTCGAAGTTGGCCACGCTGAGCGTCGACGCATCTTTGGCGAGAGCGACGCGATCGTTGCGAGTAAGACAACTGCAGCGTTGCGTAATCGCATCGCACCCGTGCTGTGCCTGGGCGAAACAGAGCGACTCGACGCGGATGCCGCCGCAGCTGTCTGCGTCGCCCAACTTGCCTCGGCACTCGCCGACGCTCCCGACGGCCGTGTGATCGTGGCCTACGAACCTGTCTGGGCAATTGGTGCGGCGGAGCCAGCAGCGCCACTACATATCCGCGCTGTCTGCGCTCGACTGCGAACGGCAATTGATGCCTACCCCGGGCACGCTGGCAGCATCATCATTTATGGCGGCAGTGCAGGACCTGGCCTGCTCGCTACCCTCGGTGACGACGTCGATGGCCTCTTTCTTGGCCGCTTTGCCCACGACACCGATGCCCTCCGCAGCGTTCTTGATGAGGCGGCCGCACGATGATCGGGCTCAGCACTTATGCCTTCTTCTGGCAACACCAAGCGGCCCCGCTCGGGATGCCCGGGGCTGAAGCACCGCTCAGTCTCAGCCAGATGCTCGACCGTAGTCACGCGCTCGGCGCTGAGGTGTTCCAGATCTGTGATTACTTGCCGCTGCTCGGCTATTCCGCTGCGGAGCTCACCGCACTCAAGGCTCAGGCCGGTGAACAGGGCGTGACCCTTGAACTTGGCACGCGCGGTGTCGGAGCCGACCACCTTGCTACCTATCTGTCGCTCGCTGGCCAGCTCGGGGCATCCATGGTTCGCAGCATGCTCAACACGGCAGACCACAAGCCGACGCTCACCGAGGCGCAGTCGCTGCTTGAGGCAACGCTGCCGAGCTACGCAGATTCCGGCATCACGCTCGCGCTCGAAACCTATGAGCAGGTGTCGACGACAGATCTCGTATCTCTTATCGAGGCTGTCGGCCACGACAATCTTGGCATCTGTCTTGACCCGGCCAATAGCGTCGCCGCGCTTGAGGACCCCATCGATGTGATCGATCGCACGGCGGTCTATGTGAAAAACATCCACGTGAAGGACTTCCAGTTCACTCGCCGGGGCGGCTGGGTCGGTTTCACGCTCGAGGGCGCACCGCTCGGCACGGGGCTGCTCGACTACGACCACCTGATCGCGACCGTGAAACCGGGCGAGCGCGGCATCAACCAAATCATCGAGCACTGGTTGCCATGGGGCGACAGCTTCGAGGCAACCGTGCAGCTCGAGAACCAGTGGAACACGCACAACATCGACTATTTGAGGAGTAAAGAATCATGAGCGAGAACCTGACAATTGCCGTTATCGGCGCCGGCGGAAAGATGGGGATGCGCGTCTCCAACAACCTTGTCAAGACTGACCACAACGTCTTCTACAGCGAGAACTCGCCAGCAGGTCAAGAGCGCGTGACTGCGACGGGCCGCACACTCACTGATACGGATGCCGCGGTCGCCGACGCCGATGTCGTCGTGCTCGCTGTTCCCGACCTCGCCCTCGGTGCCGTCTCGAAGGCTGTGTTGCCGAACATGAAGACGGGCTCCATTCTGCTCACGCTCGACCCCGCCGCGGCGCATGCGGGATTGCTTTCGCGTCGCGAAGACGTCATCCAAGCGGTCACGCACCCGTGCCACCCCTCGATCTTCTTGGAGCGTCACACGCCAGAAGAGTACGCAGACACCTTCGGTGGAATCGCTGCGCCCCAAGACGCTATCGCCGCTATCGAGTCGGATGACGAAGCCAAGCGCGAACTGCTTGAGACGGTCGTGCGCGTGATTTTCGCGCCCGTGGTTGACGTGCACTGGGTGACCGTCAAGCAGCTCGCTCAGCTGGAGCCGACTCTCGTGGAGACGATCGCCTGCATGATCGGCGCTCTCTTGAAGGAGTCACTCGATGAGGCCATCAACACGATGGGCATCCCCGAGGCGGCCGCGCGTTCAATCCTGCTCGGTCACACTCAAGTCGCGCTCGCGAACTCGCTCAAGGGCGATAATCCCTTCAGCGACGCTTGCCTCATCGCGATGGATTATGGCCGCGAATCGATCGTGAAAGAGGACTGGAAGAAGATCTTCACCGACGAAGAGCTCGACAAGAACCTCGCCAAGATGCTCCACCTCGACAAAATCGAACGGTAGTCTTCACGGTGACGTAAGGAGACGCGTGGCCAGGGTTGGAATTCGAGAAGTAGCGACACTCGATGAAGTGTCTTTGGGCACGGTATCCCACTACATCAACCACCCTGACCGCGTCTCTGCCGAAAAGCGTGAGCGTATTCAGAAGGCGATTGATCAGCTCGGTTTTGTGGCTCTCCTGTCATAACCGTGGGTTAAATCCGGCCGGGGAGTACTGGTTTGTGGCCCCCGAGGCTGAGCATGGCGAGGGCGATCAGGGCGTCGGGGGATTTGAAGCCGAAGGCGATCCGGGTGATGAGTCTGATCTTGGTGTTCATCGTTATCTGGGTCCGTCCGTTGGAGAGGCCGTGTTCGATCGCGGCGAGGATCGATTCCCGGTGTTTGACGATGCTCTTCGGGACTGCTGTCGGTTTGGTTGACTCGTTTTCTTAGGCCGCCAGTGTGACGGTCTTTTTCATTATGGTCTCGTATTCGATCGGTGTCAGCCTCCCCAGCCGGCGTTGTCTCCTTCGCCGGTGGTAGG
>Ga0307486_1002077_pt1 | contig 14433 bp, 6 predicted proteins | sample CBIW02metaG_FD_203663 | JGI IMG/M metagenome (GOLD analysis project Ga0307486, IMG submission 203663) | Sea-ice brine microbial communities from Beaufort Sea near Barrow, Alaska, United States - CBIW 0.2 | ecosystem: Environmental > Aquatic > Marine > Coastal | place: USA: Alaska | collected... | reverse complement strand
AAACCCGGCAGGCCAGAGTCTGGTAAAGCAACCAGCCATTCGCCATGACGTTGGTCGCCGCATCAGGCGTATGCACCTGAACCGTCCCTAGCGTGTCGCGCCAGTAGGTTCGTACTGTGTTCAGTGCATCGCGCGCAGAGCCCGGCTGGCGTAACGACAAGGCCAGCTCACGGGCTTGATCGATATCAGCTGCCGCGCCCAGGCGGAATACAATCTCCCGGCTTGCCCCGGCCGCCAGCTCGAACGGAACCTGGATTGCGCCACAAGGGTCCATGCCCGCGCCTAGCCGGCCAGAAAGTTCGACCCGACTCATGGCATCTGGGGTTTCCAGCCCGCCGTTGCGGCCAACGAACGCCGTGCGATCGCCGGTGAGTTTGCGTCTGCTGTCGTCGGTGTCCAGAAAGGCAATACGGCCCTCGAATTCCGTATTGTAGGCATTGCGTGCAAACAGCGCGCCGCTAACAGGATCGATCTCGGTCACCACGTGCATGGCGGATTTGTCTCGCAGGTCGCCCAGCACCCATTCCACATAAGCCGTCGCCGACAACCGTCGGTCACGGCCCGAGGTATTGCGCACCTTTAGTACAGAGAATTTCACTGCGGCATGGCGGTCAACATACACCCAGAGTTCGGATTGCACGCCCTGAGCTTCGTGTTCATAAACCGTATAGCCAAAACCGTGCCGACAGTGGTAGGCGTGGTCGTCGGGGCTGGGCAGCGGCGTTGGTGACCAGTACTCGCCGCTGTCTTCATCACGCAAATAAAACGCCTCGCCAGCGGAGGCGCCGACCGCGTCGTTGCTCCAGGGCGTCAGCCGGAACTCGTGGGCATTCTCGCGCCAGGTATAGGCAGGTCCGCTCTCGCTAACGACGGCACCGAAGCCCGGATTAGCCAGTACGTTGACCCACGGCGCCGGGGTCTGCTGTCGGCCGCGGGTGGTGATAACGTACTCACGGCCGTTGGCGGTAAAGCCGCCCAGCGCGGTGCCCAAAATGAGCTTTTGGCCACTGGCCGTCACAGTCGTCGGTTCAACCGACAACAACGCCCTCTGCGCGCTCTTGCGGGCCGGCACCAAACGTTCACCGCGCCTGGTCACGAAAGGCCGCCGCGCGACTTGGTCAGCCAGGGTACCAAGCGTATCGGTGATGACCACCCGCGCTACCGCCTGCAGCAGAATACGATCCTCGTATGAGATCTGCTCTGCCAGGCGCACGAAAATGCCGCCGGGCCGCCCCACCGCGTTGGCTTCGATGCCAGTCGCGACCAGGCCCATGATCTCTTCCTGCAGATGTTGGCGATAGCCGGCTTTGTCTTCATTCCAGATCACCAGATCAACCATCAGACCCTTGAGCCGCCAGTAGCCGTGGCACTGGATCATTTGCCGCGCCAGCTCCATATGTTCTCTGCTGGATATTTTGAGCAACACAATGGGCAGGTCACCGGATATGGCGTAGCCCCACAATCCGGACTGCCCACGCCGGTTCTGGGCCAGTAAACCGGCATCAGCGCGCAGGTGGGCATTGGCATAGATCACCGAGCCGGCTAACCGCCGGTAAAGTTGCGCGTCAATCTCGCTGGCGTTGATCTGGCGCAGAGTTACGCCGCTGTGAGTGGCAGCGACACCCAGCACCCGGTCGGCGAAATGCCGGTCCTGATACTTACCCACCAGGGTCATACAGCCTGCGCGGTCGTCGGCGGCGCCGCTGACGATATCGATGGTCGCCGATTGCTCCGGCGCCAGCTTAACCCGACAGCGAATCGCCACGATCGGATCGAGCACTGAACCCGCAGTGCCTGACAATGGGCCGGCCGCATCCATAGCTTCAGGCGCGACCAAATTGCGCCCGCGGCCGATGAAGCGCATGCGATCAGTCTCGCAGGAGACCGTGCCCAGCACAGCGCCGTTAGCGGCCATCAAATGGAACATCCACGGCGAGGCCTGATCAGGGGCACGCGGGCGACGCGTACACAGGATTGCGTGATGGGAAGGCACGATTTCGGTCTGCACAAACAGATTGCCAAAGCCGGGCTGGGTCATGTCATCGGCCTGAGGGGCGAGCACAACCTCCGCATAGCTGGTGATCTCGACGGTGCGCGTCAGGCGCGAGCTGTTCGTGAGGCGGAGGCGGCGCAACTCGACATCGTCCTCCGGCGACACCACGATTTCGGTGTAGGCCTCAATCTCGTGATCGCGACGCCGGTATTCGGCCCGCCCCTCCGAGAACATCGCCTGATAGGCGGTCGCGATGGTCCGAGTCGGCTGGTGGGCGACCGACCAGACCGCACCGCTGTCAACATCACGCAAATAAACGAAGGTGCCCCAGTTGTCGCGAGTCACATCCTCGCGCCAGCGACTGATCGCCACATTATTCCAGCGACTGAAGCCGCCGCCAGCGCTGGTTACCATCACCTGGTAGCGGCCATTGGACAGCAGCTGAACTTCTGGCGCCGCCGTATGCGCCCCTATCGGCGCGCATACGGGTGCCGCTGCCGCATCTTCGAACACATCCGGCCGTGCTAGCTCGGCAACGTGGGTATGCACCACTGGTGTGGTCGGAATACGTTCCTGCAACAGCAGTAGTGTCGCCTGGAGCTGAGGGTCAGACTCAAAGCGCTGCTGCATGCGTTGGTCCAACAGCAGCGACCCCATCGCCAACAGGCTCATGCCCTGGTGATGGACCATAAACGATCGTACGATGACACTGGACTGGCCTACGACCAGTCGGGCCGGTGTGTAGTCGACGGCCTCGTAGAAACCATAGCGGCCCTCGACACCGTCGGCAGCCAGCCGTTGCAGGTTAGCGCAGGCTGCTTCCGGGTCGACCATTAGCGCTAGTGCTGTCGCATACGGAGCAACCACGGCATCCTCGGCCAGGCCACGTTTAAGCCCCAGACCGGGCACACCAAAAGCCTGATAACAATAGTTCTGGGCCGCGTCTAACCGATCGTAGCCGGATTCAGATATGCCCCAGGGTAAGGCCCGTTGCTTGCCAAAGGCGATCTGGCGGGCGACCGCAGCTCGGCAGGTCTGGTCCAGCAAGGTGTCGTCATAGGTTGGCATTACCAGCAGCGGCATCAAGTATTCGAACATCGAACCGGTCCACGACAACAGCACCGGAGCCCCGGCCGCGCTGGTCAACAGTCGGCCCAGCCCAAACCAGGCATCCTGCGGCACTTGCCCTTGGGCGATGGCGACAAAACAGCAAAGTCGCGCTTCCGACGCCAGCAAATCGTAGACGCTGGCATCGCGCCGGAACTCATCAACGTTGTAGCCGATCGATATCAGGTGACGGGTGCGATCATAAAGAAAGTCATAGCTCATAATGGCAAATCCATTCGCCTGTCGCGCCAGCTGTTCGCAGAGCGTTATGCGCTCAACCGCGCGCTCGCTCGCCGCCACAATCGCCGCCCGGAGACTTCGCAGCCACGCTTGCGTAGCCGCCGTAGCCCCGATATTCGGCTGCTCAAGCTGACCATCAATAATCGCCATCAGCGCTGGACGACCTGAAGCCAGTTCCTCCAGGCTGGGAACCACCTCCAGCTCACTGAATTCCTGCAGGGCCTTGGGTGCCGCCGGGAGCACCAGCCAGGGCGCAAAGTAATCCAGTTCGGCCAGCACGGAGCGCGTTTGTAGGGCAAGCGAGGCCAACGCCGCAATGACCTCCTCCGCGGTCCTGTCGGGGAGTTTTGCCTGCAACTGGGCAGTTGCCTGCTCCAACAGGTGCAGCCTATCCCGAATGCCGGTAAGGTTTGAAGGCCGTATCTGGCCATCCGGATCGAGCGCCGATGCCAGGCGGGCTATGCTATCCAGCAGAGCCGCCGGTGCCGCTTCACTCAGCATGGCCAGCGTATCCGCCAGTCCGTCGAACAATCGCGGCCCGGTGATGGGTGCCTGCGGCAAGTCCAGCAGACCGGCACGTAAAGTCAGCAGGTGGCCAGCTAGATTGCCGCTGTCGACCGAAGACACATATCGAGGCGGCAGCGGCTGCAGTGATTGGGTGTCATACCAGTTGTAAAAATGGCCGTGGTAGCGCTCAAGTGCTGCCATCGTTGTGAAGGTTTGGGTGGTACGTTCGAGCAAACTGCCCACGGTGATGAAACCAAAATCGCAAGCCGACAGATTGGCCAGCAGAGCCACACCGATATTGGTCGGCGACGTGCGCGGGGCAAGCACTGGCCCCGGCGCTTCCTGAAAATTATCAGGCGGCAACCAGTGATGATCGGCGTTAACAAAGTGCTCGAAAAAAGACCAGGTCTTGCGCGACGCCCGCCGCAAGAAGAGCACTTGATCTTCGCTCAGCTGAGCGGCTTTGCGCTGTAGCAGCTGGCTGGACCACCAGGCCAGTGTCGGGCCCGCGCTCCAAAGCAACAACACCGGCGCCGCCGCCAAAAGTGCCAAGGGCTGCAATGCCAGAATGCCCGCCACAGCCAATACGCTGACCGCCGGGCCGGCCCACATGCGGCGATAAGTGGCCAACAGGTCATTGCTGTCCGCATCCGCAGCAAACGCGTCCGAAACCCGCCACTCAAGAAGACCGTGATGGCTAATCGTCATCCGCCACAGGCTGCGGGCAATGGCGCTAACGCTGAACCACGCCTCATACGGCAGGCAGGCGATACTGAAGCCGGCCTGGGCAAAATTGTGCCGCGTCGAACCCAGCAACGAGCCTAAGTGCTGACGCCAGAGCATATCCACGGGGCAGCGCAAAACGGCCACGCCGCTGACCACCAAGGGTGGCAGACACACGATGGCCAGCACTGCCAGCGTCCACCAGCCCGCCTGGCGCACCCACCACCAACCGAACAGCCATAGGAGCACCAGCGCAGCCGGCACGACACTGCGCCGTAGGTTATCGGCAATTTTCCAGCGCGACAGTGGGGGCAACAAGTTGCGCTGAAAACCACTGCCCGCAAGCGGCACCCAGGGCAACAGCCACTGCACAATCTGCCAGTCGCCACGAATCCAACGCGTGCGCCGGCAAACGTCGGCAGCGTAATCAGTCGGATAACTCTCATAAAACTGCACGTCGCTGATCAGTCCGCAGCGCGCGTAACAGCCTTCCAGCAGATCGTGACTGAGGATTCGATTGTCGGGAAAGCGACCTTTGAGCGTGGCACTAAAAGCATCAACGTCGTAAATCCCTTTGCCAATAAAGGAGCCTTCGCCGAACAGATCCTGATAAACGTCAGAGACCGAGTGCGTATAAGGATCAACCCCCGGGTCACTGCCAAATAATCGGGCATAATGCGAGCGCCCCGCCCCAGACAGGCTCGTTGCCATACGAGGTTGCAGAATGCCATAGCCGGCGCACACGCGCTGACCGTCAACATCAAGACGTGGCCGGTTCAGTGGGTGGGCCATAGTGCCGACCAGTTCGCGGGCCGCATCGCGCGGCAGCTGAGTATCGGTATCCAGCGTGATCACGTAACGAACATCGCCGAGCGTCTCAACATTGCCCACAACATGGTCAAACGACTGCCAACCTCCGCCGCGAAGAGCAGCGTTCAAATCCCCAAGCTTGCCGCGTTTGCGCTCATGCCCCATCCAACAACGTTCGGCGGGGTTCCATAACCGCGGGCGATGAAACAGGAAGAAATGATCGCAAGTTGAGCCCGGGTACTTATTATTCAGCGCTCGAATACCTGCTCCCGTTTGCGCCAAAAGGGCTGCATCGTCGCGGTGCCGCTCCGCGTCTGCGTCGCACAAGTCAGTGAGCAGGCCAAAATGCACCTGCGGATCGCGATTGCCCATATAGCGCACTTCAAGAGCTTCGAGTAGCGCATCGATATTGCTCGCGCTACTCAGCATACTGGGCACCACAACCAAAGTTTTCAAACCCGGCGGCAACCCTGTAGAACAATCCAGCCGCGGCAGGCGATTGGGCTTCACCAGAACGGTGCACGCCCAATTGGCCAGTGTTGTCGCCAGTTGGCTGACAGCGACTAGCGCAATGACTGCGAACAGCACAAACAGGGCGCCGCCCAGCCGTTCACTGTCGGCCAGGCCGAACAGAACGGCCGTGAACAGCAGCGTCATCACGCCGATCGCGCCAAAATAAAGAGGCAGTGCGACCTGCGCCGCGCGACGGCGGACTCTCACCAATAGCGGCTGACGTGCCTTAATGAGGTCTTCCAGCTGAGCAATTCCCTGATCGATCAGGTAGAAACCCACGTGCGCTTTCACTGCATCGTCGCTTGCCCTGGCAGGCTGCGCCGAGGCCAAACCGATGGCCGCACGGGCGATTTCGGCTTCGGAAAAATCACTGCGCTTGGCCAGGCGATCGACCACCTGGCGATAACGGTCTCGAGTAGCAAAATCCATCGTCTGATAACACGCTGCCGGGTCGCCGGTGAGAATGTCTTCGACGACGCTGTGGGCTTCGACAAACGTCCGCCAGTCTTGTTCACCCAGATAACGCAGGCTGGTGATTGTGTTGCTGATTGAAACTTGGTCGCCTGCGATTTGCTGGTTCTCGGCACGCACCAGCCGTTCAATGGTATGGCTGGTTTCGGCCAGCCGCTGCTCAACCCAGTTTAGCGGCAGCGCCAAAGCAGGGCCATGGCCCTGCAAGCAGCGTGTCAGTTCGGCTACAAACGCGCTGGTCATGGGCGGGTTCGCGCGCGCCATGTCGGCAATAACCAACACCAGACTCTTTGGATCACGCTCAGCGACTTCCATCATCTGGTCGGCCCACGTTCGGGCCTGGTCAAGATGCATGCGGGCTGCGGCGATGCGCGCACTCACGCGGCGCAGATTCTCGATCAATGCCAACCTAAGCATGATCGGAATTGCCCACAGCTCGCCAAGCGTGAGCGGAGTCACTGCCTGATAGGTGGCAACGAAACTTCCAAGAACGTCAGCGTCTAGCCGGCCGTCGCCATGGGCGATTACTTCCAGTGCCAGGTCGTAGACTCGTGGCAGGCCTTTCGAGGCGCCTTGCGCCAGCCGTGGCAGTTCTCGACTGTAGTTACGCGGAAAATGCTTACGCGCGGTACGGATCTGTTCCTCAACCAGGTAAAGGTTGTCGAGCAGCCACTCTCCGGCAGGCGCGATCCGCCGCCTCGCGGCTATAGCTGCGGTAAGCATGGTGCATGCGTCAGTGACCACCCTCTCATTATCATCCAGTCTATATAGAAGAGAGTTGTTGTAATTGAAATCACCAACTACGTGAGAGGATGCCAGTACCCGGCCGTGACTGGCCATCTGTTCGACACTAAACAGCTCAGCACGTAGCGGCGAGGCATCCATATCCGAGGTTTCAATGGCTACGCTTCCGTTGCTGCTCTTTCGGATGGCCCTTAAGAGTCGCGCGAGCGTGATCCAGCGCTGGCGAGTCATGCCAATCACCCGGCAACAAAGCCACTGCGCTTGCTAACACCGGCAAAACGCACGCTGGGCTGCCAACCTGCCGGACACGGATTGCGATTACTCATAGCCATCACCTGTTTTATGTTATCGGGGCCAAAGCAGCCCAGCAGGGCCTTGACCCCGTCTTTTCTCCAACAGCGGCAGTGTGCTTTCAGCGACTGCCATCCGTGGTTTCTTCTAGCAATTCGATCTGAATCTGCTGCAACTCGACGAGCTTCTGCCATTGATGAGCAAGCTGATGGTCGATTTTTTCGTGCAACTGACGGATTTCCAGTTCAGCCTTAAGGTTTACTCGATAATCGTTTTCAGCCCGCAGTCGATCCTTGGTTCCTTGCCTACCCTGGCTCATCATGATCACAGGAGCCTGAAGCGCTGCAAGGGATGACAGCACCAGGTTCAGAAGGATGAACGGATAAGGATCGAAAGGTTTGGCGCTTAGCCCCACGACATTGACCGTGATCCACGCAATCAAAATGACGGCGAAAGACAAGATGAATGTCCAGCTGCCACCAAATTGGGCGACCTTGTCCGCGGTGCGCTCGCCGAACGTGGACTTTTGCTCAATCTCGTCCAAGGGATTGCGGGATACAAACTTTCCGGATTCAAGACTTTCAATGACCTGACGATCGAGCTCGTTCAATTCGCCTCGTTCGTCTTCAAGCAGTTGCTCGACATACTGGCGCCGAAACCGGACAAGGTCGCTCTTGCAGATCAGCTTTCCTTCGGTCCAGCCTGGCGCAGTTCGGGAAATCAGGTCTGATACGCCCGGTCGGACTGAAATCCAGGGCCGTAGTTTCGATGTCGCAAAAGATTGCCCACAGACGTGGCAGATAGGCCGTTGCTCGGCAATGGATGGAACAGGCTTGATCCTCATGTCTGAGGCCTTCTCTTGCGGCATATTTTAGTATGATGAGTGAAATACCGGTTTATAGGAAGTTCAAATCTAGAAATAGATTTATAAGAATCAACAGATACAGAAGGCGGCCATGGCTTTCGCATCCAAAAAAAAGATTCCCGATAATATTTGGTTCAATTAATAGCCACTAAAATACAAGTGAACGCACACACAGCATAAAAATGCTGATGTATTACATTTTTTACAGCATACAATTATTAATTAAACCTTTCGTAAGATTTACAAAGCTGTAAACTATTCATAATAATCTTATTATTAATAATGCTACTTTTTCCTTTCATAAAACAAAAATATCACTATAGTTAAATAACCTTGATGGAACCTTTGTTCCAAGAGTTTTTTGTTCAGAATCGCTTTGACGTATCACAAGTGAAGTCAGGCGTTATGATATGCAAAATTTTTTATGCTACTGATGTTAAATAGTTACGGAAAATCAGGGTTATATAAAGCACGCACGATATTGACCAGGAGAATTGCATATGAAGAACTACAGCCGATTAAGTAGCAAAATATTGCTCCCAACCATATTAGCCGTTGCGTTGGGATCTCTCGGTCTTGTCAGCACCGCCGGTGCGGCAGACAAAGCCAACAAAAAAATCGGAGACATCACCTGCGAGGAATTCCTTGCGTTCGATACCGCTAACCAGAACCGTATCGTTTACTGGATCCATGGTTACGAATATGGAAAAGGCGAAACCGCTGAGACAACCATTGGCATGGACAAGTTCGACCAGCCGATCGAAGAGATCATTAATGACTGCAAAGCGACGCCGAAAAAAGCAGTTCATAAAACGCTTAGCGAACGGATAATTTCTAAGCCCGACTGATCTTATTGCCGGCTCTACGCCTTCGCCATCCATGGGCGAAGGCGTTTTTGTTGACTGAAAATCTCTAATTTTTGTATTTTTGCGCGTACAGATAATGAGAACTACTTTTTACCCCCCCGGCTCTCTAATCGTATCCACAGCGACAAACTCCACAACAACCCGCAGGCCCGGTGTGTTGTCCGATAACGTGATATTTGCGCCGTGCCGATTCGCAATCGCCCGCACGAGGGTCAGCCCCAGACCGCTGCCTGGTTGGTCAGGGCTGGGGTCGAGGCGATGAAACGGCTCGAATACGGCCTGGCGTGCCACCTCGGGGATACCAGGCCCGGTATCTGTAAGGGTAAGGCGAATCCGCGCTGCCTCGCCGTCAAGACATAGCCGGATCTCCGCGCCTTCATTGCAGTGCGTCACACTGTTCTGTAGCAGGTTGACGATCATCTGCCGTAGCATTGCCACGTCACCGAGAATGACGAATTGCTCATCATCAGAGTGCTCACAAGAGTGCTCATAAATTAAATGTTGGCCGTTCTCCTCCACCACTACCTGATAGGTCTCCACTAAATCGTCCAGCAACGCCACCATATTAACCTCGGTTAAATGAACGTCACCCGCGCCCGCCTCAATATGAACAAGCCGTAAAAGAGTGTCGAAGATTCCGTTCATTCCTTCAAGTTCCGCTTGGGTATCCTCGATCTCGGCGCGTGGATCTTCGCCTGCCTCTATCCGCATCAGGGCACGCCCGAGGCCAAGATAAGCACGTGCCAACGGCGACTTGAGATCGTGTGCCACAGCGGCGGCGGTGGCCCGGGTCGCGGCCATTAACCGCGAGAGTGTGTCTAGATGGGCGTTCATGCGCAGCGCAATCCGATCAATCTGGTCGTTGTCCGGCGATAGCGCCATACGCGCTGACATATCGCCATCCGACACCTGCCCCAGTGTCGTTTCCAAAAGTTCAAGCTTGCGAAGGCTCTTGCGGCTGAGGACATAACCCGCACCCAGCATCGTCAGCACCACAATGAAACCAGACAAGGCCAAGGCGCGGAACATCGTGCGCTGGATCAAAAAAATACGATCCATCGCCTCACCGACGACGAGCGTCAGGTCGCCCAAAGGAGCACTCAAATAGTAATAGTCAATGGCATGGCGGTTTGTTGGCGCTCGTGTTGCTAAGTTCAGCGGCGCTTCCCGCCACCCGGCCCCATCCGGACGCATCGTGATATTACCAGCCATGGGCCCTCCATCCGCGGCAAACAGACCGACAACCTTCTTGCTGCGCACATTGGTTAGCGCAGCGCTTTTGATTAACGTGATCAGGGGTTCCAAACCTTCATCCCGATAGTCCGCAGCGAACATTTCCCAGCGCGCCTGAATATCTTCGCGTACGTCTTCCGTCACGCGGCGGTGGACATAGGTATGGGTCAGTACACCGATAATGATCAGCATCGCAAGAAAGGTCGTCGCCGATAGCAGAACAGCCGAAAAGGCTGCACCGGACAAGACGTTACCGCGGTCCATGAATCGAGTACCCGGTGTTGCGAATGGTATGAATCAGAGCGATGTCGAAGGGTTTGTCGATCTTGCTGCGCAACCGACTCATATGGGTTTCTACAACAGTGGAGTTCGGCTCGAAATTAAAGTTCCAAACCCGCTCGAGCAGCATGGTACGAGTAACCACGTTTCCGGCGTTACGCATCAAGACCTCCAGCAGCGCGAACTCCTTGGATTGAAGGTTGATCAATCTTCCTTGGCGGGTCGCCGTGCGCGACAGCAAATCCAGATGCAGATCGTGCACTTGGAAGGCATTGGAATTCTCGATGTTATGTTTTCGGCGAGTAATCGCTTTGATTCGTGCCAGGAGTTCAGAAAAATGGAACGGCTTGGCGAGATAATCGTCGCCCCCGGCCGATAGACCCTCCACCCTATCGTCGACCTGACCCATGGCCGATAGGAACAGAACGGGCAGTTCCTTGTGCGCAGCCCGAAGTGCCTTGACCACAGAGAGACCGTCCATTCCCGCCATAATCCGATCAACAATGGCAATGTCGCAATCGTTATAAAGACAATAGCTCAACGCATCACGCCCATCCGTCACGTGATCGACGCTGTGGCCATGCTCGCCCAAACCGGCAATGAGGTATTCGGCCAGTTTCAGGTCATCTTCGGCCAACAGAATTTTCATAGGCGCCTCTATTTCTCCTTCTAACATTAGGTCATGGCATAGGCGTGGGCCAGTCTGATAGCGATTCTTACGCAAACGTAAGATTGGGGCGAAGTTTCCGTCCGGTTGATGCGCTACAAAGGTTTGATCACCGATCATCGGACCGGCAAACGTCGGAGAACATAATATGAGTATCGTAGATCATTCGTATCGGGACACGACCGTCACGCCCGGCTATTCGAAACGGCTTATGGGCGTCGGTATAGCCTTTGCCATCATCGGGGCGGTTGCCATTGTGTTGCCCGCTTGGGCGACGCTGGCCGGAGAGCTTATAGTGGCCTGGCTGCTTGTGCTCTGGGGCGTATTGGGGCTCTGGTTCGCCTGGGAAATGCGCCCGGCACGGGAATGGCGTTACGCAGCTGTGGCCTTTGGCGTCACCCTGATGCTAGGCCTGGCGTTTCTATTGTTCCCCGGCGTAGGCATCACAACCATGACCATCGTGATGATGCTGGTTTTCCTGGTGGAAGGTGTCGTGTCGATCCTGTTGGGGCTTCGGATGAGCGGCAACCTGCGCCATTGGGGCTGGATGTTATTCAGCGGCGCGTGCGCCTTGATCGTCGGCCTTATCATCATGATGGGCTGGCCAGAAACAGCGGTCTGGACGTTGGGATTGCTGCTGGGCATAAACTTTCTTTCAACCGGGCTCTCACTCATCATGCTGGCAAGGTCTGCGAGAAAAGCCGTCTAACTCGTTACCCCCTACGCAACCCGCGTGCTGAACACTTCGGCGATGAGTTCTCAGCCCCGGTCGAGCCAAGCATGGCGATGGTCAGCCAGCCAGAACCTGCGCTATGAGGTTGCATGCGCCGCAATCGTCTTTGGACGCTGAAGAATCAGTACCACCGGCAGCATGGCAAGGGCCGCGATCCCGGTTAGCCAGAAGGCATCCTGAAAAGCCAGCATGCTGGCCTGCTGCATGACCTGTGCGGCCAGTTCGCTCGCCCCTGCGCTTGACTGCGGATCAATGCCCAGAGGATGCAGATAGGCGCCGACCGCCGGATTGAAAGGTGTGATGTCCACCACCAAGATAGACCAATGAAACTGGGTACGGCTGGCCACCTGCCAGCCGATGATCGCAATACCGATGGACGAGCCCAGCGAGCGTGTGACGCCATAGATGCCAGATGCCTCGTCCTGCTTATCGGGGCCAATATTTTGAAACGCCAGCGTGGACATGGGCACAAAGAACAACCCCATGCCGAGCCCGGAAACGACACCGGGCCAGGCCAAATCCCAGAACCCCGCCGATAGGTCAAGCCACCCCAACGCCAGATTTCCCGCACCGGTCAGGCACAGCCCCGCAGCGACCAGCAGGCGGGAATCGATATAGCGCATCAGCAAAGATCCGGTTAGCACCATCGACACGCCAGCAGCGAGCCCACGCGGTATGAAGAGGTAACCGGCGTCGAGCACCGGATAACCCAGCAATCCCTGCACGAAAAGTGGCAGGATGGCGATGCTGCCAAACATGGCAATACCGAAGCCCATGATCGCCACGTTGGCCGCTGCGAAACTGCGATCCTTCAGCAAGCTGAAATCGATGATGTTGTCGGCCTTCTGCCATCCACGGATGGCAAAGGTCGTACCCAGTATCAGGGCCACCAGTGCCGCGACCTGAATCAGACGAGAGGAAAACCAATCTTTCGTTTCGCCCAGGTCCAGCATCAGTTGAAGCGCCCCCACTGCCCCCACCATCACCACCAGCCCTACCCAGTCGACGCGGAGTTCGCGGACGTCCTCTTTTTTCAACTCGCCGCTGATCATCAGCAGCGCAAAAGCCGCGATCGGCAAATTCACGTAGAAGACCGCGCGCCAGGAGAAATATTCGGTCAGCAACGCGCCGAGCGTCGGGCCTAATATTGGCGCCACGACCACCCCCAACCCGAACAGTGCCATCGCCTGCCCACGCTTTTCCCGTGGGAAGCTGTCAAACAGGATAGATTGCGACAGCGGAATCAAAAAGGCACCAAACAGTCCCTGACCAATCCGGCAGATAACGATCGTCTCGATACTCCAGGACACGCCGCACAACGCCGAAAATCCGGCAAACCCCAGAATCGCCGTGATGATCAGCCGCCGCCGACCAACGCGCCGAACAAAGAACCCGGTGAGCGGCATCACCACCACGGATGCCACAATATAGCTGGTCAGGATCCACACCGTCTGGCCGCTGGTGATGCCGAAGGAGGCCTTCATATAGGGCAGAGCCACGTTGACGATGGTGCTATCAAGCACCTCCAGCACTGCCGTTAGAACCACCGCTAAAATGATCGGCCAACGGGCGGATGAGATCGCACTCTTTGCTGCTATTGGGGCAGTTTCAGTCGCCATCATCACTTACCCTGGTTAGCCGTTGTATTGATCGTGACGTTCACGCTGGCTCCAACACGCAGTTGAAGCGCTGGATCCTTCGGTTTGTCGGAAAGGCTGATGCGTACTGGAAAGCGCTGCGTGATCTTCACCCAGTTACCACTGGCGTTTTGCGCCGGCAGCAGTGAAAACACCGCACCCGAGCCGGCCCCAATGCTTTCGACCGTGCCATTCACGTTCGTTCCCGGGTACATGTCGATCGTGAGTGACACCGGCTGGCCTGGCCGGATGCGCGCGAGATCGGTTTCCTTGAAATTGCCATCGACCCACCACTCGCCATCTTCGACAAGTGAGAAAAGCGGTTGCCCCACGCCTACAACCTGCCCGGGCCGCAGGCTGATATTGGCAACCCAACCCCTGGCCGGGGCAATGATCGTGGCATGCTCCAAGTTGACCCTTGCCTGGGCCAGAACCCCCAAGGCGGCACGTACGCCGGCATTCTCAGGTCCTGCTGTATCCAATTGATCCCGTGCCTCAGCCAACGCGGCCTGGGCCTCCTGTAAGTCGGCCTGCGCCGTGTCCCTGGCCGCCGTTGCCTGGTCCAGATCGGACTTCGAGACGCTGCCGCGCCCAAACAGTGTGCTATAGCGTGTGTAGTTAGCCCTCGCCTCGGTCAGAGCCGCCGTGACACTCACCAGCCTCGCATGCGCCACAGCCACGTTCGACCCGCTCGCGCCGGCACTCTGGGTCGCCAGATCGAACTGCGCCTGAGCGGTGTTGGCGGCGGCTTGCA
>Ga0307486_1002074_pt1 | contig 14435 bp, 9 predicted proteins | sample CBIW02metaG_FD_203663 | JGI IMG/M metagenome (GOLD analysis project Ga0307486, IMG submission 203663) | Sea-ice brine microbial communities from Beaufort Sea near Barrow, Alaska, United States - CBIW 0.2 | ecosystem: Environmental > Aquatic > Marine > Coastal | place: USA: Alaska | collected... | reverse complement strand
AACCTGGGCCCGGGGAGCGGGCCCGGGCCCGGTTCACCGTTCTGACCGCCATGCGCGGCGGGGCCGTGTACATCGGCACGCAACGAGTCGAGCACGCGCACCACGTAGCCGTGGGTCAGGGCGGCGTCGACAATCGCGGAGCCGATGAATCCAGCGCCGCCGGTGATGAGCACGCGTTCACCGGTCATGCGACGTGCCGGCGCGAGTGGCCGGCGCAGCTCGCCTGGCCGGCGCAGTTCGCCTGGCCGGCGCAGCTGAAACCGTTGGCCCGGTTGGCCCGGCCGGAGGTGTTGACCCGGCCCGTATAGCCGGAGGTGTCGGCCCGGCCCGCATAGCCGGAGGCGTTGACACGCGCGCCGGCCAGCGCTGTCGAGTCGGGGCCTCGAAGAAGGAGATCGGTCATCGAGCCAGCTCCTCGACCGGCTCAGAGCGCACGGCCCGCGCGAGAACGGCGTCGACCTGAGCCGGGTCGATGAGCTCACGCGGAGCGAATTCGGTCGGGAGGGCGCGCAGAATGCCGTCGATCGCGGCAAGGATGCGCGGCTGGGCTGCGCGGAGGCGCCGGAAGACGACCGACGCGGTGACGGCATCCGTTTCGTCGTTCGGGGCAGCACCGGCAACGTCCGATTTGCCCGATTGCGCGCTGCCAGGTGCTGAGGCACCGGATTCCGCAGCCCTAAATCCCGCAGTGTTGGATTCCGCGACGTCGACGTCACCGGCGCCCGAGCGCGACGCCCCGGCCGCCGTGACACCGGAGGCGCCAGCGACCGCCCCGGGCACGGGCGCGAGCCCGGCGTCGGCGTCGGTCACGAAGGAGAGATTGACCGTGCCCATATTGAGTTCCCCGGCCAGCACAATCTCGGGATACGCGGTCATGTTGACGATGTGCGCGCCGATCGATCGGAACCAGACCGACTCGGCCCGGGTCGAGAACCGAGGGCCTTGAATGACCACGACGGTTCCGGCGGGTGCGAAGGTTTCGCCGAGGGCGCTGAGCGCGTCGATGGCATAGGCGCGCAGCGCGGGGTCGAACGGATCGGCCGCGGACAGATGCTGCACCGACTCCCGGTCGTAAAACGTGTCGGGGCGGCCCGACGTGCGGTCGATGAATTGGTCGGTGACCACGAGCATCCCCGGCGGATACTCCGGGGTGACCCCGCCGACCGCCGACGAGGAGATGATGGCGCGCACCCCGATCGAGGCGAGCGCCCAGATGTTGGCCCGGTAGTTGATCAGGTTCGGAGCCACGCTGTGTCCGCTGCCGTGCCGCGGCAGAAACGCGACGCGGCGACCGGCCCGCAAGCCGATAGTGATCGGTGTTGTTCCGTACGGGGTCTGGATCTGATGCGTGACGGACTGCCGGGGGTCGACGAGTTCGTAGAGTCCGGATCCGCCGATGACCGCGATTTCCGCCCGTGCAATCGGGTCGTCGAGCGAGTCGGAAGGAGCGTCAACGAGACGGTCGGATATCGGGTCAAGCGTCACAAGCGGCTCCCAGCAGGTTTCAGATCGAATGTTTCAGTGTGCCACCGAAACCTGCGTTCCCGTGGACGAGCCCGTTTCGGCACCGCGCGAACGGATGCCGGCACCCACCCCGCACAGACCGCCGTGCCCCACTCCCGGCCACGGCCACGTCCGGTCCCCGGCCGGGCCGCGACCCGCCCGCGTCCACGTTTTCCGGGCCCGGGCCCGCTCCGCCGGCCCAGGATAGATCATGGGCCCACGTTCCGGGCCCGGGCCCGGAAACTTGAGGGGCTAGCGGGTATAGATGTGGATGGCGGAGGCCAGCGGTCCGGGCGGGTTCACGGCGAACGACGAGAGCACTCCGTCACCGGAATAGTCCACGAGCGCCCACAGCTGTTCGCCGCCGCTGACGACGTAGTTCGTTCCGCTCTGCAGCGGCACCGTGGCGCTGGCCCCGGCACCGACCCTGACGTCCACCGGGGTGCCGGTGTCGGGAGTGAGGGTGAGCGAGGCAGCCGATGCCTCACCGTTGACCAGGTGCAAGGTCGGCGACGGCCCCGCAGCCACGGCGACGGCGAAATCGCCCTCGAGCGGTGCCGAGGCGGAGAACCAGCCGAAGTCCTTGCTGCCGGTGCCATTGACGGCGGTACGGGCGGCCGCAATGATCGGCTCGTCGGAGCTCAGCTGCACCGAGTAGCTGCCCGCGGCGAGCGACGTCAAGGGAATCTCGGTGACGATCCCGGGGGCGACGTCCATCTGGGTCGACGTTCCCCTGGCCGTTCCATCGGCGCTCGTGACGCCGATCTGCACGGTCGCCGCTACCTCGCCCGGAACGAAGACGCGCACCGACGGAGTATCAGCATCGAAACCCTCACCCGTGACGGTCTCGCCGGCGCTGCTCGTCATCACACGCACCCCGGCGATGACCTGGTCGGTGGCGGGGGTTGCGGTCGTACCGATGATCTCCACTCCACCCGGTTCAATACCGCGGATGCTGCTCTGTTCCAGGGACGCAGCCACCTGCCCGCCGCGCGACTCCACGTGCAGAACGGGCGACTTCACATTTGGCGCGAGGCCGGCGAGCGAGAGAACCCTCTGCTCACCCGGCTGTACCAGGATTCCGGTGGAACCCGGCGCGTCGACGAGTCCGCTCTCACCGGAGACCGTCACTGTGACGGTTGCGAGCACGGTCGTCGGGTTGCTCAGCAGCAGCAGGCTTGTTCGCCCAATGTCGGTGGAACCGCCCACGATCCAGCTGTCCCTGACCGCTTCGGCACAAGCCGCGACGGCGAGTCCGCCGATGGTATCGGTGGCGGCGACCTGGGACTGGCTCCCGGCAAGGAGCGGCGGCATCGTGGCGCCGTCCTGCGCCGGGACCGTCAGCAGCAACGGCGGCTGCCGGCTGTTCGAATCATCGACCGCCGTGATCTCGGTCACCTGCGCACCAATCGGCGCGAAATCATCCGCGTCGACGGCGCCGTACACAGCGGATGCCGGCCCCACACTCGACGCCGACTGCGCCTGCGTCGAGTCTTCGGCTAGGGTCATCAGCGGTCCAGGACAGACGCGCTGCTGCTCGCTCGGCTGCGGTGCGACCTCGATCGGCTGTGGTTGGCGTTCAATGGTCGGCAGCGTCACCAGGGTTGCCGCACCGAGAGTACCGACCACGACGACAATGCCGGCGAGGCCGAGCACCCCGCGACCGGCCCGGCCGCCGATGCGGGCGAGTTGGCTTCTATCGGGCATTGTCATCCTCCGCGGCGCGTGGCTCGTTAGTGCTCGGCTCGTTCGTGCTGGGCTCCGTCACAGTCGGCACGGCCTGGCTCGACTCCGCGGCTGTCGGCTCGTCCGGGTTTGCCGGGCCCGAGCTCGGTTCCGCAGACCCGTCGCCCGATGGTTCGAACCCGTCGTCCGACTCCAGCCCGGTGCCGACGCCGGTTTCCCGATCCATGGCGAGGTCAGCCTCCAAATCGGTGCCGAGCGGCCGTTCCCGGTCCGTCTCCAGGTCAGAGGCTACGGCCCGGCCCTTGACCCGACGCACGCGCTTCGACTTCTGTTTCGCGTTGGCGCGCGCCTCCCGGCGAATCGCATCGCGGCTGGCCTGGCGCACGGCTTCGCGGCCGGCACCGATCGGCAGTGAGAGCAGCACCGCGCTACCCACCACGGCGAGCAGAATCAGCGTCGTCACGAGGCCGAAGACGCCGCCCGCGCGAGCGGGCACGGAGGTTGAGGCTGCGGCATCCGCTTCGCCGAACTGCCACAGACGGCCGAAATCGGTCTCACCGACCGACGCCAGGGCGGCATTGCCGTCGAGGGCGGTTTCGGTGCGCACGGCGGTGTCGGCGGCCTCAACGGTGTCGACGGCCGGCTGCAGTACAACAAAGCGGATGCCGAAATCGGCCAGATCCGCGCTGGTATCGAGCCCGCTGTGCGAGGCGAGGTTGCCGGCGAGCTCCGCGAGCGCTTTCTCGCGGGCGCTGAACGTCTCGTCGGTGCTGTGCAGGGTGGATTGCTGGTTCAGGGTCGCGCCAACGCCGAGTTCGATCGTGGCGAGCAAACCACCGTCGGCTTGCGGAACGAGCTGCAGCGTGCCGACCCGCGTGTCGATCCCGGCTTCCGCGGCGATGAAAGCCGGTTGGGTCTGCCCGGTTCCCTCCCGCACGGCGGCGGTACCGAGGTGCAGGGAGGCGACGAGCGGCAACACGACCACGGCCAGTGCGAGCGCCGCGACGACCCCGGGGGCCGACGCGAACCGGCTCAGCGAGCGCAGGCCGATCACGAGGGCACCGATCAGGCCGAGCCAGTACAGGCTGAGTCCGGATCCCGACCAGACGCGTACCGGATCGGCGCCGATCGCGGCGAGGACGAGCTGGTTCGCGGCGAGAGCGGTGCCGAATCCGAGCAGGGCCACGAGCCAGGCTCCGCTCGCGAGACGAGCGCCCGGCAGCAGCAGTGCCAGCAGGGCGAGCACGGCCAACGGCGCGAGCAGAACGGGCAGGAACAGCTGCGGATCAAGACCGACAATCCCGAATCGGTCGAGCACACCGGCCCAACCATCGGTGCCGGGCAGCCCGAGCAGCAGTTGCAGGGCCGGCGCCTGAGCGCTCGGCACGGGCATTCCCGGGTCGGCGACGAGGTCCAACCAGGTGCCGCGCAGTCCCTGGTCGGCGATAAGCGGAAGGGCCAGCGCGAGCGCCGGCAGCGGAATGCCGATGAAGCGCATCACGCGCCGGCCCGCGAGGGCCACGCTGAGCAGCCAGACCACGAGCAGTGCCGGGGCGAGCGAAGGCGCGCAGGCGACGACTGCCGCGAACAACAAGGACGCCGACGCTGACGAAGACCAGGTACGCGCGGCCGCGAACCAGGTGAAGAACAGCCACGGCAACAGCAGGTGCACAAGGATCGCGGCCGGTCGACCGTCGGCGATGGCGATCAGAAAGGTCGGGGCCAGCACCCACAAGGCAGCGGCCAGGGCGCGCAGGCTGCCCCGGTCGGTCAAACGGGTCGCGGCCATCCACGCGCCGACGGCGGCGAGCGGAAAAGCGAGCGCGTAGACCAGAACGAGCGCGAAAGACGGCGACCAGAACGCGACAGAGCCGAGAATCGCGACGACCGCGGCGAACGGGTCGGCCGCGCCGACGAAGCCGAGGCCCACGTCACGCCAGCCGTAGCCGACGCTCGCCCACAGCTCAGGCAGGGTCGGTGAGAGCGGCAGCAGCCCCCCGCCGGTGAGGGTGTCGGCGCCCAGCAGCGGCACCATCATGACGATGCCCACGACCGCCGCGGCGAGCATGGTCCAGGCGCCACCGCCGGAGAAGAACCTGACTTCCGGGCGTTCGCCGTGCAGTCCGAACAGGCTCGCTTCCCGTTTGAGCGACTGGCGCTGGCGTACCTCAGCCGATGGAACCCGCAGGGTTGAGATGGACGCCCATCCGAGGGTGCGGGTCTTCGCGAAGGCGCGACGGGCATTGCTGACGCGCATCCCGTTGAAGGCCGCGCCGAACGCTGCCGAGAACTCTCCCAAAATCGCGCCGGGTTCCTTGCGCAGCAACTGGCCGATCGAGCGGAGGAAAGCCAGCGGGAGCAGCGACATCCAATGAAAGACCAGAGCCCACGCGGGTGCGTAGGCCAGACGGCGGTGCAGCTGCGCGGACCGTTCGGCCCGCACCCGGCGGCGACGCAGACGGCCGCGCGACGACTGGTTCGGCCCGGCGACACCATCACCGGCCGACGCGATGCGGGCGGACGGAACAACCGACACACGGTACCCCGCCAAACGCACGCGCACACAAAAATCGAGCGAATCGTCCACGGTGGGCAGGGCCGGGTCGAACCCGCCCAGTTTTTCCCACACTGTGTGTCGCACGAGCATGCCGCCGGCGCTGACGGCGAGCACGTCGCTCAGGCCGTCGTGCTGGCCCTGATCCAGTTCGCTTTCGACCAGGGCTACGGTGGTGCCGGCCGGTGTCATCGACTCGCCGAAGTTGTGAATGTACTCGCCGGCGATCCATTCCATGATCTTGGGCCCGGCGACGGCCACCGACGGGGCGATCTCAAGCGCGTCGACGAGCGCTTCGAGGGCGGTCGGCTCGGGCGCGCTGTCTTGGGCGAGCAGCCAGAGCAGCTCACGGTCGTGCGTCGGCGGCTGCGTCACACGCACGGCGGTGGCGATCGCCTGCCCGAAGTTCAGATCGGCGTCGGCGGCAATGAACTGCGTCGGCCCGAATTCGGCGAGCATCTTCGCGGTCGCATCGCTCGATCCGCAGTCCACGGTGATGACAATGTCTGGTTTTCGGGTCTGCTGCGACAGGGCCTTGAGAGTTCGCTCAAGGTGTTTCGCGCCGTTTCGCGCGACAAGGATGGCGGTGACTCTCGGTTGCATAACAGCACTAGCCTAGATCGGGATCGGCCGGAGGCCCTGAAGCGAGAGGGCGCGCCTCAATTATGGGGCCCGGCAAGAGCGAAGCGGATGCCGCAGCATCCGCTGAGAAAAAGTGGCGCTCCCAACGAATGCAGCAGCACCGCTGAGAGCACTGAACGGCTGAGAGCAGGGGCCGCAGAGCGCACTGGGCCGCAGAGAGCACGGGGCCGCAGAGAGATCTCGACTACTCCGAGAAGTCAACTACGCAGAACTCAACCGGTCAGAACTCAACCGGTCTGCATCGTACGGGTCGGGGAACTCACCGAAGGATTACGCGCGTTTGCGCAGCTTGCGGCGTTCGCGTTCGGAGAGTCCGCCCCAGATACCGAACCGCTCGTCGTTGCTCAGCGCATATTCGAGACATTCGGTGCGCACCTCGCAGCCGGAGCAGATTTTCTTGGCATCGCGGGTGGAACCGCCCTTTTCGGGAAAAAACGCCTCGGGGTCGGTTTGCGCGCAGAGCGAGTCGGCCTGCCATGCCAGCAGATTCTCGTCGCCGAGATTTTGCCGAACTCCCGGAACGCCGAGGGTGACGGGGTCAACGAACCAGTCCTCTGGCACTCCGGAACGATAGTCAGGTATTGCCATATCGTCTCCCCGCGCTCGATTGCGCACAATTAGTGCGTGACCTAATTACAGCGGTGTAATTAGCAAACGTCAAGTCGCAAATCGTAAACCCTCAATATGAGATGGAGAGTTGCGACGCGCCCAAGGCGGCGAAGTCGGTTGTTCGGGGGTAGACATCCTCTTCAATCAGGTTGCGAACGCAGCACGATCAGCGTGTGAGACGGCGTGTCGCGGCACTCAACGCGCGGCGGCGCGCGACGAGTCCCAGGCGCTCTGCACCATCTGCTCGAGGGTGTGCCGCATGCTCCAGCGCAGGTCGCGCGCCGCCAGCGCACCGGATGCCACGATGCGGTCCGGGTCTCCGACGCGGCGTGCACCGATCTCGGGAGTGAAATCGATGCCGGTGACCCGGCGCACAGTCGACATGATTTCACCGACCGAGACGCCGTCGCCGCTGCCCAGGTTGTAGACCGGTTCGATCGGCTCATTCGCGTCGAGGCGGCGCGCCGCAGCGACGTGCGACACCGCGAGGTCGGCCACGTGAATATAGTCGCGCACGCAGGTTCCATCGGGCGTGGCATAGTCGTCGCCGTTGATGCGCGGCGTGCGCCCGTCGAGCAGCGCGGCGAAGATGAGAGGGAAAAGGTTGTGCGGGCTGGTATCGCTCAGGCTGAGGTCGCCGGAGCCGACGACGTTGAAGTAGCGCAGCGAGGCGTGGCGCAGGCCGGTCGCGACGGCTTGGTCGCGCAGCAGCCACTCCCCGATCAGTTTCGATTCGCCGTAGGGCGACTCCGGACTCTTCGCGGTGGTTTCGGTGACGAGATCGGTGTGCGGAGTGCCGTAGACGGCGGCACTCGACGAAAACACGACGCGGTCGATCGCGGCCGTTTCCATGGCGGCGAGCAGCGTGGCCGTGGCCGTGACGTTCTGCTCGTAGGTGTGCAGCGGGCGCTGCACGGAGACACCCGCGTACTTGAAGCCGGCCACGTGAACGACACCGCGCACGTCATGCTCGGCGAAAGCATGCACGAGCAGGCCGCCGTCGAGCACGCTGCCACGCACGAAGGGAACACCTTCCGGAACGAACGACTCGTGACCGCTCGACAGGTCATCGAGCACGACGACGTCGAGCCCTTCGGCCTGAAAGGCGCGCACCACATGAGAGCCGATGTAGCCCGCTCCGCCGGTTACCAACCACGTCATAGCGCCCCGCTCGTTCGTGTGGCACCCGGTGTGCCACGGCTACAGGCTAGTGCCAGCGAATCAGTGCGTCATATTCGTCGACAACACGAGTGGGCTGCGGCCGCCGCGCGCGACCCGCGCCAGTACGCGGGAGTTCGAATCTGGCCGTACCTCCCGCGCCACACGCCGCGCGCGACCCGCGCCAGTACGCGGGAGTTCGGGTCTGGCCGCACCTCCCGCGCCACACGCCGCGCGGGACCCGCGCCAGTACGCGGCAGTTCGGGTCTGGCCGCACCTCCCGCGCCACACGCCGCGCGGGACCCGCGCCAGTACGCGGTAGTTGCACCTCGCGCGCACCGGCGCACCTCCCGCGCGCTACGAACCGGCACCCCGCTTAGGCGCCGACCGTCGCCAGAAAGACCTCGCCGGTGCCGGCGAAAGTCAGCGTGCCCTCATCGGGCGTGATGTAGACCGACTGCCCGCGTTTGATCGACCGCGACGAGACGGCACCGGCCACGAGAAACCCGCCGTCCGTGCAGATGGCCATCGCGGGCCCGGCCAGGGTGACCTGTCGCATCGGAACCGGCGTGGACGACTCTGCCCCAGCATCCGCGTGAATGTGCACGAGCTCGAAGTCGGGCACGTCCGGGCGAAACTGTGCCACCCCGGGCGTCTCCACGACCGGCTCGAGGTATGGCGCCGGCACGGCCGTGAAGTCGAGCACCGCGAGCAGCTCAGCGATATCGATGTGTTTGGGCGTCAGCCCGCCGCGCAGCACATTGTCGGAGGCGGCCATCAGTTCCACGCCGAGCCCCGACAGATACGCGTGGATGTTGCCGGCCGGCAGATACAACACCTCACCACGCTTCAGGGAGACCCGGTTCAGCAGCAGGGCGATTACGATCCCCGGATCGCCCGGATACTCACCGGCCAAATCGCGCACCGTCGCCAACTCGCGCGCATAGCCGATGGCGGCTCCCCCGCCGGCCAGGAACTCGGCGTGTTCTGCGAGCGCCACCACCCGTTCGACCAGCCATTTCACCTCGCCGGAGTCGCCGCCGCGCCCGTCACGCAGCAGCCAGTCCACGGTGTCGCGCAGGCCCTGGGCCAGGTGATTCTCGAGCGAGTCGATGGCGGCGGCCTGCGGATTCTCGGTCGACAGATCGAGCAGCTTGAGCTCGGCGATGATGCCGCGCACCTCGGCGAGCGGACGAAACCCGCAGAGCGCTTCAAACGTGTCGCTCAGCGCAAAAATAAGCTCGGGCTTGTGGAACGGGTCACGGTAGCTGCGGTTGCCCGCATCGACGGCTATTCCGGACTCGTTTTCCAGAGCGAAACCAGCGCGAGCCTGCTCGGTCGTCGGGTGCGCCTGCAGCGACAATGGGCGGCCGGCGGCGAGAATCTTCAGCAGAAAGGGCAGCCGTGGGGCGGGGGCCGCGCCGGGAGGCGTGCCGGCAGCATCCGCTTCTCGCGCCGCCCACCCTTGGCCGAGAGCCAGTTCGGGCGCGGCCGCTATCCACTCGGCGAGGTTCTGCGCCCCGCCCACGAGCGAGGGATCCTCGATCACCGACGCCGAACCGGCGTGGGCCCCCAACCACAGCTCGGCCTCCGGCTCGCCCGACGGCGTCCGCCCGAGCAGGTCGGCGATGGCGTGCGTGGCCCCCCAGGCGTAATTGCGCGGGGTATTGGCAATGCCCACAAACATGTTCGACTCCTTCTACAACTGTTTAGACCAAACTACCAACCAGGTTGGGGCGTTCAGCCGCGAACCCTAGGCTGGCGAACAATGCCGGTCGCAGGCCGGCCACCTACTTGCAACGGAGCATCCATGACCTTTGAACTACTCGCCAGCGACTTCTTCGGCTACGAAAACCTTCTCAGCACACCCGAACAGGCGGCCATCGTCAAACTGCGCGACTACCTCGATCGTGAGGTGCGGCCCATTGCCAACGGATGCTGGGACCGCGCCGAGTTCCCCACCCAGGTCATCAAGCCGCTCGCCGAACTCGGCGCGTATTCCTTCGCCTGGAATGAAACGGCGCCCTTTGCGAATTCGGCGGTGTTCCGCGGGTTTGTGGCGTTGGAGATCGCCCGTGTGGACGCATCCGTTGCCACCTTCGTCGGAGTGCAGAACGGACTGGCGGCCGGAACGCTCGCCGCAACCGGCTCGGCCGAGCAGCGGGCCGAATGGATTCCGCGCCTCGCCTCGGGCGAGGTCGTGGGCGCATTCGGTTTGACCGAGCCGCTGTCCGGCTCCGACAGCGCGCAGGGCCTGCGCACCACGGCCACCCGCAGTGGCGACAACTGGACGTTGAACGGTGCCAAGCGTTGGATCGGCAACGCCACCTTCAGCGACGTGACCATCATCTGGGCCAAGGACACCGCCGACAACCAGGTGAAGGGTTTCATCGTTCCCACCGACAGCGCCGGCTATTCAGCCACCAAGATCGAGGGCAAGATCAGCTTGCGTGCGGTGCAGAACGCCGACGTGACCCTCACCGATGTGGTTGTTCCCGAGAGCTTGCGCCTGCAGAACGCGAACTCGTTCAAGGACACCGCCAAGGTGCTGCGGGCGACGCGTGCCGAGGTGTCGTGGGCGGCCGTCGGCAACGCCATCGGCGCTTACGACGCAGCAGTGGCCTATGCCCACGAGCGCGAGCAGTTCGGCAAGCCGATCGGTGGGCATCAGCTCGTGCAGGACCTGCTGGTGAAGAGCCTGGGCAATATCACGGCGAGCCTGGGCATGGTGGTGCGGGTGTCGCAGATGCAAGATGAGGGCGTGCAGCGCGATGAGCATTCCGCGCTCACCAAGGCCTATACGACCAGTCGCATGCGGGAGAGCGTGGCCTGGTGCCGCGAGTTGTTCGGCGGCAACGGCGTGACCCTCGAATATAACGTGGCTCGGCATTTCGCCGACGCCGAGGCCATCTACTCCTACGAGGGCACCCAGGAGATGAACACCCTCATCGTGGGCCGCAGCATCACCGGCCAGGCCGCCTTCGTCTGAGCATCAGACCACTGGCGTGCAACCCTGCAGGGATGCACGCCAGTGGCCGGTCAGCTGATGCGGCGGACTACTGCTGCACGGCGAGACGGCGGCGCGCCACCAGGGTTGCGCCGGCGCCGAGCACGAGCAGCATGAGCGACGAGCCGAGAACGATTCCGGTGTCGACACCGGTCGCGGCCAGCTGCGGGCCGATCGGAACACTGCCGGCGTCGACACCGGTCGAGGCCAGCTGCGGGCCGATCACGCGCACGCCGAGGTTGAGGTTACGTACGGCGCCGCCGGTCGTGTAACCGCGCAGCTGCAGGGTGTGGTCGCCCACGGCGACGTCGGCCGGGAGCGGGAACGACGCGCTGAAGGCACCGAGCGAGTCGGTCGTGACCGTGCCGAGCAGCACCGGGGTGGAGAAGAGGTAGACGCGCACCTCGGAGTTGGCGGCGTAGCCGCTACCCGCCACGCTCACCTTGCCGTCGGATTGGAAGGTGACGATGCCGTTCGCGTCGACCGGAAGCGCGGTACCGTCGGGCGCCAGGCCGGAAATCGAGACCGAAAAGTCGCTGCCGGTCACGTCAACGCCGGTTCCGGCGGCATTACGCGCCACCGTCGAGGGAACATCGACGCCGTTTTCGGAGGTGGTGGCCTGTCCAGCGGACGGCGCCGGTACCGGTTCGACCGCGTCGAGGGTGAACACGGGCTCCTCGACCACGGGCTCCTCGACCGGCACGGTGCCCGAGGCTGTTCCGTCCATGGCCGGAATCACGAAGCCCTCGGTCACGCCGCCGACCATCGAGAACGTGTAACGTCCGGGAACGGCGGAGTTGAGGCTGTTGTTCGTGAACGCCGTCACTTTGCCGTCGACGAACGCGGTCGTCGGCGTCGTCGCAAAGAGCTCGTACGTGTCGGCAGTGTCGGCAGCGCCGTCCATGCCTTCCTGGTAGTTGGCCCAGCCGACGCCATAGCGGTCGCAATCGTCGAGGCAGTCGTCGGCCGTGTAGCCGTCTTCGTCGTCCTGAAAAGTCCCATAGTTGAACTGGGCCGTGAAGTCGTACCCCGCCGTGTCACCGTCGCTGGTCGGCGTCTGGATGAGAACAAGCTGGAAGGTGTTCGACAGCTCATTGGAGTTGTCGTCGTCGTTCATCAGAACGCGGTACCAGGTTACGACAACAGCAGTCTGTCCGTCGACCGTTGTCGTGCCCGTGTAGATGTTGGCCGGCTCGCCGAAACCGTCGTTGGTGACCTCGTCCCCGTTCGAATACAGGGATTCCGAAAGATCAAGGTCGGCGCCGAGAACCGAGATGAAGGATTCCTCGTCCTCCAATGCAATGTAGCTGAGGGATTCGTTGTATTCGTCCGTGCAGTCGTCATCCGTGGTGAGTACGGGAGTCACGGTGCCGTTGGTCGAAATGCACAGCGCGTCGTACTTCGTTCCGAAGAAGTTCAACGGGAACGGTGCCGCGATCGTTGACGTGTCGTCGTCTTCGTCGCGCAGCGCTTCAAACACGGTGCCGACCGGGCCGGTCTCACCGTAGATCATGGCGTCGGAGACATCGCCGACTCCGCCCGACGCGGTTGCAGAGGCTGTCATGGGCAGGCTGATGGCGAGCAGGCCGGCGACCGCGGTGATGGCGACACCGCGCAGCATCCGTTTCGGTGTGAGCAGGGTGGCAAACGTCATTTTTTTCCTCGCGTGGTGGAGTTGCTGTGTGGCGCCTATGGATGAGGCCTCAGGTCAGACGCGCCGGTTGGGGATGTGAACCACTCTTCCGACCGCCGGCACTATTTCGCAGCTTATGAACAGATGGGTAGGCCTGTCGTCCCCCCGAATGGGCACAGGTGAGGCCCTGACTGTCGGCCGCCCCGGACTGGGGACAACGGCATGGTTCGATTTCACCCGCCCCGGCCTCCGAGCGGATGCCCGCGCCCGCGGGGTGTGCGCCCGCGGGGTGTGCGCCCGCGGGGAGTGCGCCCGCGGGGTGTGCGCCTGGCCCGGCCCGGGCTACGGTGTGGGAATGCGATCACACTCGTTCCGGCCGGTCTCGCGGTGACGACCGACCAGGCGCTCGACGCCATCGTCGTTGGGAGCGGGCCGAACGGCCTGGCCGCCGCCGTGACCCTCGCCCGCGCCGGCCTCAGCGTGCGCGTCTACGAGCGCAGTCCGGTGATCGGCGGCGCGGCGGCCACGGCCGAACTCACCCTGCCCGGGTTCCACCACGATGTGGGCTCCGCCGTGCATCCGCTCGCGCTGGCCTCCGAGTTCTTCACACGCTTCGGTCTGGGCGAGCGCATCGAGCTGCGCGTTCCGGAGATCTCCTACGGGCATCCGCTGCCGGGCGGCCAGGCGGGCGTGGCCTGGCACGACCTGGAACGCACCGCGGCCGGCCTCGGCCCAGACGGCCCGGCCTGGCTGCGGCTGCTCGGGCCGCTCGTGCACGAGATCGAGGACCTCGCCGAGCTCACCGGGGATGCGTTGTTGCGGGTGCCGCGGCATCCGCTCACGCTGGGCCGGTTCGGGCTGCGCACGCTCGAGCAGGGTGGCCCGGCCTGGAACTGGCGCTTTCGCGGCGAGACCGCGCCGGCCCTGCTCACGGGAACATTCGCGCACTCGATCGGGCCGCTGCCGAGCCCGGCGACCGCGGGTGCCGGCCTCACCCTCGCCGCCCACGCGCATGCCGGCGGCTGGCCCATTCCGGTCGGCGGCAGCGGCGCCATCACGCAGGCCCTCGCCGCCGATCTGCTCGCGCACGGCGGCGAAATCGTCACTGATACCGAGATCGAAAGCCTGCGAGAGCTGCCGCCGGCCCGAATTGTGCTGCTCGACGTGACGCCGCGGGCCCTCCTCGACCTCGCCGACGGCGCCCTCCCCGCCCGCTATGCCGCGTCGCTGGCCCAGTTTCGCTACGGAAACGGGGTCGCCAAGGTGGACTTCGCTTTGTCCGACCCGGTGCCGTGGACGGCGCCCGATCTGCGGCGAGCGCCGACCCTGCACGTTGGCGGCACCCGCGCCGACCAGGCGCGCGCCGAGAACGCCGTCGCCCACGGCCGGCACGCGGATTCCCCCTACGTGCTCGCCGCCCAGCCGAGCATCCTCGACGCCACCCGCGCCCCCGCCGGCAACCACGTGCTCTGGGCGTACACGCACGTGCCGGCAGGTTCCACCCGCGACCAGACCGAGCAGATAACCCGGCAGATCGAACGCTTCGCCCCCGGGTTTCGCGACACCATCCTCGCCTCGGCCGGCCAGACCGCCGCGCAGATGCAGATCAACAATCCCAACCACGTGGGCGGCGATATCGCGGC
>Ga0307486_1002073_pt1 | contig 14436 bp, 12 predicted proteins | sample CBIW02metaG_FD_203663 | JGI IMG/M metagenome (GOLD analysis project Ga0307486, IMG submission 203663) | Sea-ice brine microbial communities from Beaufort Sea near Barrow, Alaska, United States - CBIW 0.2 | ecosystem: Environmental > Aquatic > Marine > Coastal | place: USA: Alaska | collected... | reverse complement strand
GAGGCCTAATCGTGTCAACCATCGAAGGCCGTCTGACCGAACTGGGCATTGAGCTGCCGAGCGTCGTGCCACCGGTCGCCGCCTACCTGCCCGCCGTCATCAGCAACGGATTCGTCTACACGGCCGGCCAGCTGCCGATGGTGTCTGGCGCACTGCCCGCCGCCGGAAAGGTCGGCGACGGCGACGGCCTCATTCCCGCAGTCGACGCCCAGGATTACGCCCGCACCTGCGCGCTCAACGGTCTCGCCGCCATTAAGAGCGTGATCGGATCGCTCGACCGCATCACGCAGGTGGTCAAGGTCACCGGCTTCGTCGCGTCCGATCCCTCGTTCACCGGCCAGCCGACGGTGGTCAACGGCGCCTCCAACGTACTCGCCGAGATCTTCGGCGACATCGGCCGGCACGCGCGTTCCGCCGTCGGCGTCACCGTTCTGCCGCTCGACGCTCCGGTCGAGGTCGAATTCGTCGTCGCATTCGCGTAGTCGAATCCCCGAAAACGATTGAGGCCGCTCCCCGACGGGAGCGGCCTCAGCTGTTTCAGCGGATGGTGGCTGGTTATTTCTTCATCTGCGAGGTGATCGTGCTCATCACCATGGTGTCGGCCAGGGTTGTCACGTCGCCGACGTCTCGCCCCTCGGCCGCGTCCCGCAGCAGACGGCGCATGATCTTGCCGGAGCGGGTCTTCGGCAGCTCGTCGACGATGTAGATGTCCCTCGGGCGGGCGATCGCGCCGATCTGCTGGGCCACATGCGCCCGAAGGACTGAGGATATGTCCTCGTGCGAGGCGATCTCGGCCTGACTGAACTTGATCACGACGAATGCGACGACGGCCTGACCGGTCGTCTCATCGGCGGCACCGACCACTGCCGCTTCGGCCGTGAGCGAGTGCGCAACGAGGGACGACTCAATTTCGGCGGTCGACAGACGGTGGCCCGACACATTCATGACATCGTCGACACGACCGAGCAGCCAGATGTCCCCGTCATGGTCGAGACGGGCGCCGTCGCCGGCGAAGTACAGCGGGCCGTCCTTCGCGCCGGTGGTGCCCTCGAACTTGTCCCAGTAGGTCTCCTTGAAGCGTTCCGGGTCGCCCCAAATGCCGCGGAGCATGGCCGGCCAGGGCTTCGTGACCACAAGGAGCCCACCGTTGCCGTGGCCGACGTGCACACCGTCGTCGTCGAGCACGTCGATGGTGATGCCCGGCACCGCAACCTGGGCGGCGCCCGGCTTGGTCTCCGTGAGACCAGCGAGCGCCGAGACCATGATTGATCCGGTCTCGGTCTGCCACCAGGTGTCGACGATCGGCGTGAGGTTGCTCCCGATGACCTCTCGATACCACATCCACGCCTCGGGGTTGATGGGCTCGCCCACCGATCCGAGCACCCGCAGGCTCGACAGATCGAACTTCTGCGGAATCTGACGGCCCAGTTTCATAAAGGTGCGGATGGCGGTCGGCGCTGTGTACAGAATCGAGACCTTGTACTTCTCAATGATTTCCCACCAACGGCCGGTGTGCGGGGAATCGGGGGTGCCCTCGTAAAGCACCTGGGTCGCGCCGTTGGCGAGGGGACCATAGACGACGTAGCTGTGCCCGGTGATCCAGCCGACATCGGCGGTGCACCAGTAAACATCCGTCTCTGGCTTGAAGTCGAACACGGCCCTGTGGGTGAACGCGTTCTGTGTCAGATAGCCGCCACTCGTGTGCAGGATGCCCTTGGGCGCACCGGTCGTGCCCGATGTATACAGAATGAAGAGCGGGTTTTCGGCTGGGAAGGCTTCGACCTCGTGCTCGGGAGAGGCGGTCTCCATGGCGTCAGACCACCAGATGTCGCGGTCGTTCCACTGCACGTCCTGGCCGGTGCGCTTCACCACGAGCACGTTTTTCACCGACGAGTCGTCGGTCTGCAGCGCGGCGTCGACAGCCGGCTTGAGGGCGCTGACCTTGCCCTTGCGGTAGCCGCCGTCGGCCGTGATCACCAATACGGCGTTGGCATCGTCGATGCGCGACCGCAGGCTCTCGGCGCTGAATCCTCCGAAGATGACCGAGTGCACGGCGCCGATGCGGGCGACGGCGAGCATCGAAATAACGGCCTCGGGAATCATTGGGAGGTAGATGGCCACGCGGTCGCCCGCCGTGACGCCCAGGCCGAGCAGCACATTGGCTGCCTTTTTGACCTCGGTGGTCAGCTCGGAGTAGGTGTAGCTGCGCGAATCCCCGGGTTCGCCCTCGAAATACAGCGCGACGCGGTCGCCGTTGCCGGCGAGAACGTGGCGGTCGAGGCAGTTGTAGGCAACGTTGAGCTCGCCGTCGTCGAACCACGTCGCGAACGGGGGGTTGGTCCAGTCGAGGGTCTTGGTGAATGGCTTGTGCCAGTGCAGCAGATTACGGGCTTGATCAGCCCAAAAAGAGGCGGGGTCGTTCTGTGCCTCGGTATACAGGTCCGGTGTTGCAGCCGTCTGTGCGGCAAACTCGGGAGTGGGCGCGAATCGACGCGATTCGTGCAGGAGGGTGTCAATGTTAACCGTCATATGGGTAGTTCGCTCCTTCGCGGTACGTGCATGCGGGGTATTGCCAGCTCACCTGAACCTTACCGGTTCGCGATCAATCTCTGTATACACAAATGAATTACTGGGTAATTGACCCCCATTTCACGGAAATTTCGTACCCCCCAGCCGAGTGTCCTCCCTAATGAGGACATTGGACTTGCAATTTGACCGGGGCTGCGTAAACTGAAGACGTCTGAACGAAAGTTTTGACCAGCATCGCGTACGGTTCCCCCCAATCTGCGTGGTGCTAGGCGGCACCTGTTCCCCCCAATAGGTGCCGCCCCTTCTATTTAACGCTCGTGCCTATCCCGAACTGGCCGTGTAACGCTTGCGCCGAGGCGAAGCTCGGGAGTTCACGGTTCAGACCGTCACCCACCGACGGGCCCGCGCCTCGCCGTCCCGGGCGCGTCCTCCCCAACGCCGACACCCAGCAAACCCTGCACAGATTTCGCTGCGGCAGCCGGCGCGCGGGCTGCTCGCCCTACCGTCGGAGCATGGGCCAGCCCTTCGTCGCCGTTCCGTCCTACGCTCGTCCGGTCATACGTTTCCCGCCTGATCGGCCAGTAGCGCCTGATCGAGCCGTCTTGGCGGCCGAGGCTGCACCCGCTGCACCCCCCGTCGCTGCACCGGTGCCCGAAAGCACCGCTCGGCATCGCACAGCGACGACGGATGCGGGTGCCGCCTCGCCCCAGGCTGCAGCCCGGTTTGCCGCCGGGTCTCGAGCCGGGGATGCGCGCCTCGACGTGCGTGTCCTCGGCCCGTTGGCTGGTTATGCCGCCAACGCCGAAACCACAGACTTGTTCGTCAACGGTCAGTCCGGACTCTGGATCGATGCCGGACACGGCCTCGCCTTCGTGCCGGAATGGCAGCTCGACGAGGCGGCGGTGCGCGAGTTGGCCGTGCGGCTCATCGCGTTCGGCGGGCGACACATCGACGAGGCGAGTCCCTGCGTCGACGTGCGCCTCGCCGACGGTATTCGAGTGCACGCGGTGCTGCCGCCGGTGTCCAGCACGGGAACGCTGCTCTCGATTCGACTGCCGCACGCCACAGATCGAAGCCTCGGTGCGCTTGCCGACGCCGGTCTATTTGGCGTGGGGGAGGCATCCGCTGCCCGGCTGAACCGCCTGCGTGCCGCCGTGCGCGGACGTCAGAACCTGCTCATCACCGGTGCTGCCGGCAGCGGAAAGACCACCCTGCTGGCTGCGTTACTCGGTGAGGCGCCCGGCGACGAACGTATCGTCGCCATTGAAGATGTTGCGGAGCTACGTATTCGGCATCCGCACGTGGTCGCTCTTGAGGCCAGGCAGGCCAATCTGGAGGGGGCCGGGCGCATCGGCCTGGAAGCGTTATTGCGCGAGGCACTACGCATGCGCCCGGACCGGCTCGTGCTCGGCGAGTGCCGGGGGGCGGAAGTTCGGGAGCTGCTCGCCGCCCTCAACACCGGGCACGATGGGGGAGCTGGCACACTCCACGCCAATTCGCTCGAAGACGTACCGGCCCGGCTGGAGGCGCTGGGAGCTCTCGCCGGGATGAGCGCCGCAGCGGTGGCCCGACAGACTGTGAGTGCGATTGGGCTCGTGTTGCATCTGGAACGCACCGACGGGGTGCGCCGGCTCGACGCGGTCGGCCGGTTCACGCTCAACGGCCGTGACCGACTCTCGATCGAGGCGGTCTGATGCGATCCGGGCGCAGAGCAGCTGGGTTCACCCAGACACGCCACGAGTCGACGGGTGGAGATACCGAGCATGCGTCGGGCTGAAGCGGTGCCGCCGATCGAGGAAGTCGCGGCGATCACTCAGCGGTTGGCCGTCTTGCTGTCGGCCGGTGTGTCTCCGGTGTCGGCCTGGGGATACCTGCTGCCGCGTGTCCGGGCAGGGACCGCGGCGGCCGAATCCGGGCGCCGAACCGTCTCGCTGCCGGGAGGCGCCGATTCAGCCACGACGGGCATCGTGCGGGCGGCGGCCCGGGCCGCGGCTCGCGGGGACAGCGTGGCTGACGCGATCGCCGGGCAGGCACACCGACAGGTCAGGGAAAATCGGCCGGTGCACGGTGTCACGCGAGCGACAGCCGCGACCGGTGCCCGACGACGTGGCGACGCGGCCGCTCAGTCTGAGCGCGCCTGGCTCGGACTGGCCGCGGCCTGGCAGGTGGCCACGCAGGCGGGTGCGCCGCTCGCCGGGTGCCTGCGTGAGCTTGCCGATTCGCTGCGCGAGCTCGCCCAGGTGCAGCGTGATCTTGAGGTGGCCCTGGCCGCTCCACGGGCGACGGCCCGGCTGGTGATGGTACTTCCGGTGATCGGCGTCGTCTTCGGCAGCCTCATGGGTTTCGATTCCCTGCACACCCTGTTCGCAACCGTGCCAGGGCTGGTCTGCCTCGGTGGAGGCGCACTCTTGATGCTCGCCGCCGGGAGCTGGAATCGCGCACTGGTGCGTCGAGCGGGCCCGACCGACCTGACTCCGGGGCTGCGGTTGGAACTCATGGCGATTGCCATGTCGGGCGGCGGGTCGATCGACCGCTCGCGCGCGCTCGTGGGTGCAGCAGTCGAGCGCTATGGAATTGTGCCGGGTGCCGATGTCGACCCGGTTGACCGGGTGCTTGACCTCTCGACGCGGGCGGGAGTTCCCGCAGCAGAACTGCTGCGCAGCGAGGCCGAACAGTTGCGTCGCGATGCCCGCAGTGCGGGACAACGTCGGGCCGCAACTCTCTCGGTGACGTTGATGCTGCCGCTTGGCCTGTGTGTGCTGCCCGCATTCATGCTGGTCGGTGTGGTCCCGCTGCTGATCAGTGTGCTCTCCTCCACCCTGACGAGGTTCTGAATCTGTCCACAGATGAACGGACTCCGCAGCGTGGGCGGGCAGAACAGAGCAGAGTGAACCTGCTCGTGCCGCCCAACTCGCGTCGATGGACGCCGAAGGAGACGAGTCTGTGTATACGAAGATCGCAGAATGGACCACGTCCGCACCATCCACACGGACGGCAGCGCTGGCAGGGATAGCAGTGCCGACAAACACCACCGCTCCGGGGGCTGAAGTGCCTGAACTACCCGCAGTTCCCGCAGCGTCCGTAGTGACTGCAGTACCCGCCACAGCTGTACTGCGCCGGCTGGCCCATGAGGCAGGAGCCGCGACTGCGGAATACGTTGTGGCCACGATGGCCGCAGTCGGGTTCGCCGGGCTGCTCATTGTCATTCTCCGCAGCGACGAAGTGCGCGGGATGCTCACAGATCTGGTGCGACGTGCCCTCAGCGTCGGGTAACGGGGGTAGCCGGGGTAGCACGACAGCCGAGTTCGCCACGGCAATGCCGGCGGTCGTTCTCGTGCTGGTCTGCTGCCTCGGGGCAGTCCAGGTGGTCGGAGTTCAGGTGCGGTTGACGGATGCCGCCGCCGTCGCGGCGCGTGCGCTCGCCCGCGGCGACAGTGCCGGGCGTGCGGCGGGGCTGGTATCCCTGGCGGTATCGGGGGCGAACCTGTCGCCAGAACGGCGGGGCGAGTTCATCTGTGCCCGAGTCACTGCCACGGGGCTGCCGGGAGTGTTCACGGGCCTGACCCTCGAAGCACACTCCTGCGCCCTCGCCGGTGGCCAGTGAGCGCGCGTAACGGCCACTCAAACCCGAGAGTTCCCGAGGTTGGAGTGGCCGAGACAGGAGCGGGATCAATTCTTGCGCTCGGGGTGCTCGCTGCCACCGTGTTACTGACGACCCTAGTCGTTTCGGTTCTCGCGCTGCTCGCCGTGGGCCGCTCTGTCGCCAGCGCGGCTGATGCGGCCGCTCTTGCCGCCGCTGACACCGCATCCGGCGCGATCGCCGGCTACCCGTGCGAGGCAGCGGCTGCCGTGGCCACGCTGAACGGGACGGCTCTCACGCGCTGTGCGGTAGCTGGCCTGATCGCATCAGTTTCGGTGCTCCGCCACGTGAATGGCGTCGACATCTCCGCGAGTGCGCGGGCCGGGCCGCCGCCCGGATGACAGGAAGTCGCACAAGCTGAGCCCGCCAGAGCCGACTCTACGAGAGGAGCACCTCGAGGTATCGGTACTCAACTGCGGTCGGGCGACCGGGGGAGTCGGAACTCTCGAATTCCATACCGGAACCGCGCGCATACAGGTAGCGCTTGCCGGAATCGGAAGGAATCTCGATGCGGGGCTGCGGATCGCCCGAGTCGAGAAAAGTCGTCGTGATTGTCTTTCCCTGCAGTGGGCCGTCCGTCAACTTCGCGGTGTATGTGGCCGTTGTTGTACCCATGGGACTATTCTGCACTTGGGTGGGCAAACAGCAAGGGTTTGGGATTGTTGTACTGCAGGCTCAGAGCAAACTGGGCGATGGCTGGGGGTCTCGTGTGTGCGAGCGGGGAACGCCGAGACGTGCCCATCGATTAGGCGGGCACTCCATTCCGGTGTGTATGGTGTGCCTTGGCCCATCATTTGGCCACTACGTATAAAGAGGAGTCTGGTGCCAGGCACTAAAAAGCTGGTCATTGTTGAATCACCGACCAAGATGAAGTCGATCGCCGCGTATCTAGGCGACGGCTACGAGGTTCTGTCCTCGGTCGGGCACATTCGCGATCTGATCGAGCCGAAAAACCTGCCGCCCGAGCTGAAGAAGGGTGCGCTCGGCCGATTCTCGGTCGACGTCGACAACGGTTTTGAACCGTACTATGTGGTGTCTGATGCCAAGAAGAAGACCGTCACCGAACTCAAACGAGCCCTCAAAAACGCGGACGAACTCTTGCTCGCAACTGATGAGGACCGCGAGGGCGAGGCCATTGCCTGGCACCTGCTGCAGGTGCTGCAGCCCAAGGTGCCGGTCAAGCGCATGGTGTTCCACGAGATCACCAAAGACGCCATCCTCGCCGCCACAGACAACACCCGCGATCTCGACACCGCCCTCGTCGACGCACAGGAAACCCGGCGCATCCTCGACCGCATCTACGGCTACGAGATCTCCCCGGTGCTGTGGCGCAAGGTCGGCCCCGGTCTGTCGGCCGGACGGGTGCAGAGCGCCGCAACCCGCCTCGTCGTGGACCGGGAGAAGGAGCGCCTCGCATTCGTCTCCGCCGGCTACTGGGACTTGCTGGCGCGACTGGCGGCATCCGCTTCGGACACCGATCAGGCTTTCGACGCGAAGCTTGTGCGTCTGAACGGTGACCGCATTGCCACCGGTGGAGACTTTGACGACTCCGGTGCGCTCAAGCCCGCCGTGAAGGCCGTCACCCTCGACGCTTCCGCCGCCCAGGCCTTGACCACCGCGCTGCAGGTTCCCGGCGTGAAGCTCGAGGTCACCAAGGTGACCTCCAAGCCGTACCGTCGCAGTCCTGCCGCGCCGTTCACGACCTCGACCCTGCAGCAGGAAGCGGCGCGCAAGCTGCGCTTCACTGCTCGTCAGACCATGAGCGTCGCGCAGTCACTGTACGAAAACGGGTACATCACGTATATGCGTACCGACTCGCCGTCGCTTGGTCAGCAGGCGCTCTCGGCCGCCCGTACCCAGGCGGCAGCGCTCTACGGCGCCGAGACAGTTCCGGACGCCCCGCGCGCCTACAAGGGCAAGAGCAAGAACGCGCAGGAGGCGCACGAGGCCATCCGCCCTTCTGGCGACACCTTCCGTACCCCGCCCTCGCTCGCCTCAAGCCTGCGCGGCAACGACTTCAAGCTCTACGACCTCATCTGGAAGCGCACCGTCGCCTCGCAGATGAAGGACGCCACCGGCTCGACCGCCTCCGTCACCATCGCGGCCGGACCGACCCAAACGTCGGAGCACCCCGCCGCATCGGGTGCACTCGCGGAATTCTCGGCCAGCGGAACTGTCATCACCTTCCGCGGATTCATGCTCGCGTACGAGGAATCGAAGGACGAGGAGCGCAACACCGAGGTCACAGCGACCGAGTCGAAGCTGCCGCCGCTCGAAGAGGGTCAGACGCTGGCTCTGCTCGACCTGGAAGCCAAGGGCCATGAGACCACCCCGGCCGCGCGCTACACCGAGGCCAGCCTGGTCAAGAAGCTCGAAGAGCTCGGCATCGGCCGCCCCTCGACGTTCGCATCGATCATCTCAACCATCACCGAGCGTGGCTACGTTACGCCGCGCGGCCAGTCCCTCGTTCCGAACTGGATCGCGTTCTCGGTCGTGCGCCTGCTCGAAGAGTTCTTCGGCGATTTGGTCGAATACGACTTCACCGCCGAGATGGAGGACGACCTCGACCGCATCGCGGGGGGAGAAGCCAACCGCCTGGACTGGCTCAACAGCTTCTACTTCGGCAGCGACAGGCACCGCGGCCTGCGCCAGGTCATCGATAATCTCGGTGAGATCGACCCGCGAGTGATCAACTCCGTCGCCATTAGCGACGACATCACGCTGCGCATCGGCAAGTACGGTCCCTATCTTGAGGTCATCGACCCCGATGCTGCAGTGGATGCCCCGCCGCGCCGCGTCAACATCCCGCCGGCACTCGCCCCAGACGAACTGACCGCGGCGAAGGCCCAAGAGCTCATCGACGCCCCCGTCGTCGTCGACCGCGTCATCGGTGTGAACCCCGAAAACGGCAAGGAAATCGTCGCGAAAGACGGCCGCTTCGGCCCGTACGTCACCGAACTTGCGCCGGCTCCGGTTGTTCCGCTCGTTGTGGCGCCTCCGGTCGACGTGCTTGCTGAAACGGTCGACGCGGCCACCGGCGAGGTGAAGGCTCCTGCTGAGGCACCGACCAAGCCGAAGCGCAAGCCGGCCGCGAAAAAGGTCGCTGCCGCGGACAAGCCGCGCACAGCATCCATTTTCAAATCGATGGATCTGGCCACAGTGGACCTCGAAACCGCGCTGCGCCTGCTCGCCCTGCCGCGCGTCGTCGGGCTCGACCCTGAGACCGGCACGGAGATTCTGGCCCAGAACGGCAAATTCGGCCCGTACTTGAAGAAGGGTATCGACACCCGGTCGCTCACGAGCGAAGATCAGATCTTTGACATTGACCTGCCCGGTGCCGTCGAGCTCTATGCCCAGCCGAAGTATGGTGCCCGCCGGGCTTCGAGTGCCCTGAAAGAATTCGAAGAGCCCGACCCCGAAAGCGGCAAGGCGATCAAGATCAAGGACGGCCGCTTCGGCGCCTATGTCACCGATGGCGTCACCAACGCGACGATACCCAAGTCGGAGGACGTCGAGGAGATCGACTTCGACCGAGCCGTTGAGTTGCTCTCCGATAAGCGGGCCAAGGGTCCGGTCGCGCCACGCAAGAAGGCGCCGGCCAAGAAGGCCGCCGCCAAGAAGCCCGCTGTGAAGAAGGCGCCGACCGCGGCAGCGAAGGCCGCCACCGCAAAGAAGGCGGCCGCTACCCGGGCCGCGAACGCGGCAGCCAAAGCATCAGCAGCGATCGCCGCGGGCGCGCCTGTGTCCACGGCACCGGCCAAGAAGGCGCCGGTGAAGAAGACGGCGGTTAAGAAGCCAGCGGCCAAGAAGGTGCCCGTGAAGAAAGCAGCGGGTTCGGTCGCAGATTCCGCCGCGACGACGACGACGGCTGCGCACCCGGAGTGACCGGGCTGTTCATCACCCTCGAGGGCGGCGACGGATCGGGCAAGACCACGCAGGCGCAATTGCTCACCGACTGGCTCGAAGAGCGGGGGCGCACCGTTGTGCGCACGCGTGAGCCCGGAGGGACGGACGTCGGCCTCGAGATCCGGCAGATCGTGTTGCACCACCGCGGCGAAGTCGATCCGCGAGCAGAAGCGCTGCTCTACGCCGCCGACCGGGCCCAGCACGTGGGCACCAAGCTACGGCCGGCTCTTGCACGCGGTGATGTGATCGTGCAGGACCGCTACCTCGATTCTTCCGTCGCGTACCAGGGGGCCGGGCGTGTGCTCGGCGCCACCGAGGTGCGGGACTTGTCGTTGTGGGCAGCGGAGGGTTTGCTGCCCGATCTGACCGTGCTGCTCGACCTGGACGAGGTCACCGCACGGGCTCGCCTCGACGCCGATGACAAAGTTTTCGACCGCCTCGAGGCCGAGAAGAATGACTTTCACTCCCGCGTGCGCGCCGCCTTCCTCGAACTGGCCGCCGCCGAGCCTGATCGGTTTCTCGTCGTCGACGCCGGCGCCCCTGCCGTCGAAATCGCCGCCATCATCCAGGCCAGGGTAGCCCCCCTCCTCTAGCGTGTCGGGCCCGGCCGCCGACACTTCCAGGCCTGCGACTAATTCGGGAAGATGGGCGACGGGTGCCCGCCCTGCTCGCCGAATCACGCGGCGGGACGGCAGAGCTGACGGCGGATTTTCGGAAGTAGCCGTGCAGACGGGGGGTGTCGGCTGGGCGGGTTACCCTTGAGACATGGCAGTGTGGGACAACCTAACGGGACAGGCCGACGCGATCGCCATCTTCCGGGCAGCGGCGCAGCGGGTGCCCGCCGGCATCGATACCGAAGCGCATGCGGCTGCGGCCACGACAGGCACAGCTACCGCCGAGTCGACCTCGATGACGCACGCCTGGCTCATCACCGGGCCGCCCGGTTCCGGCCGTTCCAACCTCGCCTTCGCTTTTGCCTCGGCGCTGCTCAGCCCCGGCACTCCCGACGGTGACCTCGCCGCAGCTCGCCAGGTCGATGCGCGCACCCACCCCGATCTCAGTGTGCTCACGACCGAGGGCGTCATCATCAAGATGGAATCCGTGAAGGAAGCTGTCGCGCGCTCGCAATACTCGCCGTCGGTCGGCCGCTATCGGGTCGTTGTGGTTGAAGACGCCGACCGCATGGTCGAGCGTACCTCCAACGTTCTGCTGAAAGCACTCGAGGAGCCGCCTGAACGCACCGTGTGGATCTTGTGCGCACCGAGTGAGGCCGATCTGCTCCCCACCATCCGTTCCCGCGTGCGCACAGTACGTCTGCGCGTGCCGAGCATCGACGACGTCGCCGATCTGCTCGTCCGGCGCAACGGCGTCGACCCTGTCGTTGCCGAGCTCAGCGCCCGCCTCGCGCAAAGTCACATCGGGATGGCCCGCCGGCTCGCGACCAATGCCGACGCACGGTCACGACGCGAGGAGACGCTGCGCACGGCCCTCGGCATCCGCTCGGTGTCCTCGGCCGTCAACGCGGCGGCGCGGCTGCTGGCGATCGCCGGTGACGACGCCAAAGCGATCACGCTTGAACTCGATGCCGCAGAGCGCGACGGCATGCTGCGCTCACTTGGCATCGAGGCTGGCCAGTCCATTCCGTCGGGACTGCGCAGCCAGATCAAGGCCCTCGAAGACGATCAGAAGCGGCGGGCCGTCCGTAGCCTCCGCGATGGGATCGACCGTATTCTGGTTGACCTCGCGTCGCTCTACCGCGACGTCATGATGGTGCAGCTCGACCGCGCACAGTCCGTGATCAACCTCGAATTGCTGGCCGAACTGCGCACCGCGGGTGCGGCCAGTGCCCCCGCAGCGACGGTCGCCACGATGGACGCGATCGCACTGGCCCGCCAGCGCATCCAATCCAACGTTGCTCCGGCCCTGGCCCTCGAGGCCATGCTCGTGTCGATGATCCGTCGTTCAAACTGATTCCCAGCCGCCTTCGGTAGCCTGACCGCAGCACCCGTTTGCCATGAAAGAGGAACCTGTTGAACCGACGCATTCGCGCCACTAGCCTCACGGCCGCCGCCGTGGCCCTTGCTCTCACTCTCAGTGGATGCGCCTCCTGGTTCGCGACGGATTCCGGTCCCGCCGAGTCCACGCCCACCGGCGAGACTGTGTCGAATGACCTCGACCCGTTTTACAGTCAGGTGCTGCAGTGGGACGACTGCGGTGACGGGCTCCAATGCTCAGAGGCGACCGCGCCGCTGGACTACAGCAATCCGGCGGCCGCAGACGTGTCACTCGCGCTCGTACGCCAGGTGGCCACCGGGGACGACCGCATCGGATCACTGCTCGTCAACCCCGGCGGACCTGGAGCCTCCGGATACGACTTCGTCAAAGACTCCCTCGACTACGCCACCGACGACACTCTGCAGGCGAGCTTCGATATTGTCGGTTTCGACCCCCGTGGGGTCGGGCGGTCCTCGGCCGTATCCTGCTACGACTCGGCCGACATGGACGAGTACCTCTACGGGCTGACCACGGCCGAGCGTGGCAGCGATGCGTGGATCACCGAGCTCACGGCGTCATCCGACGCATTCGCGGCCGCCTGCGCCGACCAGACCGGGGCGTTGCTCGGCGCGGTCGACACCAAGAGCGCCGCACGCGACCTCGACCTGTTGCGTGCCGTGCTCGGCGACACCCAGCTGAACTACCTCGGCTATTCCTATGGGACTTTTCTCGGCGCGACCTACGCCGAGCTCTTTCCCGAGAAGGTCGGCCGACTCGTGCTCGACGGCGCCGTTGACCCGTCGACGAGCAATTTTGAGGTGACGAAGACCCAGGCGGTCGGTTTTGAAAATGCTCTGCGCGCCTATCTCGCCGACTGTTTGTCAGGGGAGGACTGTCCGTTCCGGGGCAGCGTTGACAGCGCCATGACCACGATCGGCGCTCTCATGACATCGGTCGACGCCAGCCCGATCACCGCGACGGATGCCCGCCAGCTCGGCGCGAATGCGCTGCTCACCGCCATCATCTACCCGCTCTACCAAGCCACCGCCTGGCCGCAGCTCAGCGCCATGTTCGACACAGTGCTGCACGGCAGCGCCGACGCCGCTTTCCAATTCGCCGACGCCTACAACGGTCGTGATGCAGACGGCAACTACACAGACAACTCAACCGAGTCGTTCATGGCCATCAACTGCATCGACTATTCGTACAACGCCGATCCGACCATCATGCGCGCCCAGGCGGCCGAACTCGCCTCTGCGGCACCGGTCATCGGCCCATACATGAGTTTCGGAGACATCGGTTGCGCGAACTGGCCCGACAAATTCACCGGCGAACGCGCGGAGATTCACGCGACCGGTGCAGCGCCCATCATGGTCGTCGGCACGACGAACGACCCGGCAACCCCGTATGTTTGGGCCCAGCAACTGGCCGAGCAGCTCGACAGCGGCAGCCTGGTGACCTACACGGGTGAGGGGCACACCGCCTACAACAAGTCGAACTCCTGTGTGAATGACGCTGTGGATTCCTATCTCGTAGACGGGATCGTGCCGGCCTCCGACCCACAGTGCTAATCGATATCACCGTGAAACGATGGACCCATGTCGATCGAACCTGAAACGCTCGGCCTGCGCGAGCGCAAGCGCCTCGCCACCCGACGAGCCATCCAGCACGCCGTGCTCACTCTGTCGCGTGAGCGCGGCATTGATCACGTCACCGTTGAGGACATCAGCCGCCTCGCCGATATCTCTCCGCGCACCTTTTTCAACTACTTCCCGTCGAAGGACGCTGCCTTAATTGGCGACGCACCGGGAATGGCTTCTGCTGAAGATGTCGAGTGTTTTGTCACCGGCGGAAACAAGGGCACGGATGTGCTGGCCGATCTGGCCGTGCTGCTCTCCAAGAGCCTCGAGCGCACCGAGGCCGATCGTGAGATTCACCAGCTGCGTCGCACGGTATTGAAGGAAAACGCCTACCTGTTCGGTATGCGCATGGCCACCCTGCGCGACTTCGAAGACCAGCTCCAGCAGATAATCGCGCAGCGGTTCACAGCAGATGACCCTGCCAACGACGCGGCCGAGCTGAACCAGCGGGCACTATTGTTCACTCTTCTGGCTGTCGCGGCGATTCGCCATGCGTGGCGGGTGTGGGCAGAGGGCGACGGTGCAAGCCCATTATCCGACTGCGTTAACGCCTCCTTCGCCGAGGTGTACAGGATCACTCGCAAAAACGACTAGGCTTGGCTGCTGTGTCACCGAGTACCCTATGGGCTGCTCTGGTAACGCCGCCTTAGCTCAGTTGGTAGAGCATCTCACTCGTAATGAGAAGGTCGTCAGTTCGATTCTGACAGGCGGCTCCACTAAAACTCC
>Ga0307486_1002072_pt1 | contig 14439 bp, 13 predicted proteins | sample CBIW02metaG_FD_203663 | JGI IMG/M metagenome (GOLD analysis project Ga0307486, IMG submission 203663) | Sea-ice brine microbial communities from Beaufort Sea near Barrow, Alaska, United States - CBIW 0.2 | ecosystem: Environmental > Aquatic > Marine > Coastal | place: USA: Alaska | collected... | reverse complement strand
AGGCTTGCTTGAGTAATTTAAGACAAAGATTCACACCCACGCTGTAGTTTGCCGCAAAGATAATAGCGATTTTTTCAGCCGCTTTATCGATGACTGCTAAACCGACTTCATCAAAACCCGTTGTGCCAATCACAATTTTTTTAGTATTGGCAAGACAGACTTCAAGATTATGAACCGTAGTTTCAGGCGTGGTGAAATCGATCAACACATCAAAGTCATTGACGACGGCTTCAAGTGAACCGACAATCTTCACACCTAGTTTACCCAGGCCCGCCAACTCACCAGCATCAGCACCTAATAAGCTACTATCAGGACGTTCAATAGCCGCAGCAAAGGTTAATCCTTCAGTTTGATTGACCGCATCGATTAAGTTCTTTCCCATTCGGCCCGAAGCGCCAATAATTGCAACTCTCATTATCGTGAATCCTTTGTAAAAACGTTAGGTTTACTACCCGATCTTAACCGTCTCTTGGCTCTACTTCCAAGGGTCATTCTCTTGGTCAGATTTTTTATCATCGTCACTGGTAAAGAAGGATTTTACCGAATCAAAGAAACTGTGCTCTTTTGGGCTGTGTTGTTTATGATGTTTGCCTTTTAGACTCTCATCAAATTCTTGCAACAACTCTTTTTGGCGACTTGTTAACTTCACAGGCGTTTCAATATGAACTTCTACAATCATATCGCCAACACGAGAGGAACGTACTGATTTAACGCCTTTGCCCGTCAACTTAAAACGTTGACCAGACTGCGTTCCCGCAGGAACTTTTAAACTGGCTTTACCACCTAAGGTGGGCACATCGACACTGCCACCTAAAGCAGCTGTTGCGAAACTCATTGGCAACTCACAATACAGAGTATTGCCATCACGTTCAAAGATAGCGTGCTTTTGAACCTGCATACGTACATACAAATCACCGCGTGGTGCTCCAGATTCGCCCGCTTCACCTTCGCCTTGAAGACGAATACGATCACCCGTATCAACCCCTGCTGGAATTTTAACCGTCAGTGTTTTGTGGCTATGAGTATACCCTTCACCGCGGCAAGTTTTGCAAGGCGTTGTAATGAGTTGGCCTGTTCCATGGCAGCTAGGACAAGCACGATTGACAGCGAAGAAACCTTGTTGCATTCGGACTTGGCCCGCTCCCTGGCAGGTCGGGCAAGTTTCTATCTTACTCCCCGGTTCTGCGCCCGTTCCATCGCAACTTTCACAAATATCTTTAGTTGGGATACGAATATCAACAGAAGTCCCTGCAACGGCATCTTCTAAATTAATTTTTAGTTCATATTGGAGATCCGCTCCGGGTTGAGGACCGCGTTGTCCACTAAAACCGCCACCGAACATGTCACCAAAGATATCACCAAAACCACCTTCAAAACCGCCACCAAAACCGCCGTGACCACCCGTTTGCCCATTTAAACCGGCGTGTCCAAACTGATCATAGGTCGCGCGTTTTTGCGAATCTGACAAAATTTCATAAGCTTCAGCAGCTTCTTTAAATTTATTTTCAGAAGTCTTGTCATCTGGATTACGGTCTGGATGGTATTTCATCGCCATTTTTCGGTAGGCCTTTTTAATTTCGCCTTCTGATGCAGTTTTAGTAACCGCTAAAATTTCGTAATAACAGGTTTGGGTCATCGATCTCTCGTATTTGCGCTAAGCGCGTGATTAATGTCTATTTAAAAACAACCGGACCAGGCCTGGTGATTTTTAAATAGAGACTTAAGTTAAGCATATAAAAATGCACAAATGCCTTAGAAACCTAAGATATTCGTGCATCTGTTTGGCTAGCAATAAAAATAGTAAGGAAACAGCTTGTGCCTATAAAGTGTCAGACCAAGGCAAGAAATACGAGTTGATATGTCATTAATATTTCTTAACCTAGAAGTGGCGCTTTAAGAGGCAAGATGCCTCCTAAAAATTACTTTTTATCGTCATTCACTTCTTCAAACTCTGCATCGACAATATCGTCATCCGCTTCGTTTGTTTCACCTTGCTGTTGCGCATCTTCACCGCCTTCCGCCTGCTTAGCCTGTGCTTTTTGAGCAACCGATTGGCTTGCTTCAGCAAGCTTTGCAACCGCTGCTTCAATTGCTTCTTTGTCGTCGCCTTTGATTGCGTCATTGACAGCCGTAATGGCCGTATCAATTGCTTCTTTTTCAGCCGCATCAACAGAGTCACCAGCATCTTTAACCATTTTCTGCGTAGAGTGAACCATTGCATCTGCTTGGTTACGAGCTTCAACCAATACTTTCATTTTGGCATCTTCTTCTGCATGTGCTTCAGCATCTTTAACCATGGCTTCAACTTCTTCTTCTGATAAACCTGAAGAGGCTTGAATAGTGATGTGCTGTTCTTTACCAGTCGACTTATCTTTAGCAGAAACGTTTAGGATACCGTTGGCATCAATATCAAACGTTACTTCGATTTGTGGCTGACCACGCTGTGCTGGTGCAATTTCATCTAGGTTGAATTGACCTAATGACTTGTTACCAGATGCGATTTCACGCTCACCCTGAACCACGTGAATGGTTACGGCAGACTGATTGTCTTCAGCCGTTGAGAATACTTGTGATTTACGAGTAGGAATCGTAGTATTTTTCTCAATCAACTTAGACATAACGCCACCCATTGTCTCGATACCTAGAGATAGAGGCGTTACATCTAATAGAAGAACGTCGTTTACATCACCAGAAAGTACCCCCCCTTGAATCGCGGCACCCATGGCAACTGCTTCATCAGGGTTTACATCTTTACGTGGCTCTTTACCGAAGAACTCTTTAACAGCGGCTTGAACCATTGGTACACGTGTTGAACCACCGACCAAGATAACATCGTCGATTTGCGAAGCCGTAAGGCCTGCATCTTTTAAAGCAATCTTACAAGGCTCAATCGAACGCTTAACTAAGTCTTCAATCAAAGACTCAAACTTAGCACGTGTGATTTTCATGTTCAAATGCTTAGGGCCAGTTGCATCTGCGGTGACGTAAGGTAAGTTGATATCTGTTTGTTCACGTGAAGAGAGTTCGATTTTCGCTTTTTCAGCCGCTTCACGAACACGTTGTAAAGCCAACTTATCTAACTTCAAGTTAACGTTCTGATCTTTCATGAACTCTTCAGCGATGTACTCAACGATCACGTTATCGAAATCTTCACCCCCTAAGAAGGTATCACCGTTGGTAGACAATACTTCAACTTGCTTCTCACCATCTAGGTTAGCGACTTCGATGATTGAAACATCGAATGTTCCGCCACCTAAATCGTAAACAGCAATAACGCTGTCTTTTACGACTTTATCCATACCGTAAGCAAGTGCGGCAGCTGTTGGCTCGTTGATAATACGTTTAACATCTAGACCTGCAATTTTACCCGCATCTTTGGTCGCTTGACGCTGTGCATCATTGAAGTAGGCAGGTACGGTGATAACCGCTTCCGTCACTTCATAACCAAGGTAGTCTTCCGCTGTCTTCTTCATTTTAATCAATGTTTTTGCAGACACTTCTTGTGGCGATAATTTCTTTCCATTTACCTCAACCCAAGCGTCACCATTATCTGCGGCCACAATGGCATAAGGTACCATGTCTTTATCTTTGGCAACAATTTTATCATCTGCACGACGACCAATTAAACGCTTGATCGCGAAGATTGTGTTTTCAGGGTTAGTGACCGCTTGACGCTTTGCTGAATCCCCAACTAACACTTCACCGTCTGCTGTGTAAGCTACGATAGAGGGGGTTGTACGCGCGCCTTCAGCGTTTGGAATAACCTTAACTTCTTTGCCTTCCATAACAGCAACACAAGAGTTTGTTGTTCCTAAATCGATACCAATAATTTTAGCCATCTTAATATTCTCCAAGAGTTTTTAATTTAATGTTGCAAACTTTATAGGGCTGTAAATTTGTTTTTCAAGCCATATAAAATTTTTTTCTGTTTTTTATCTAATTCGTCACACACTTACTTACTGAGCAACAATAACGCGCGCTGCTCGGACTAAACGCTCGTTAAGCGTATACCCTTTTTGGATGACATCGATCACGGTATTCGGCTCGTGATCTGGTGATGGAATCATCGTTAAAGCTTCATGCAGTTCAGGGTTAAACTTCTCTCCCTTTGGGTCAACACGTTCTACATTGAACTGGCCCAAAACATCTAACATTTGCTTAAAGGTCATATCAATACCCTCACGGATACTTTCAATAGAAGCTTCTTCTTTAGAAGAGGCATCCATGCCCATTTCCATTGAGTCCATCGCAGGAATCAATGCATTTACAAATTTGTCTAAGGCATATTTATGCGCGCTTTCAATGTCAATACGCGTACGACGACGCAAATTTTCCATGTCGGCTTGAATACGTAATGCCATATCTTTATGTTTATCTGCTTCAATACGAGACTCGGCCAACAATGCTGTGATATCTTCTGTCACAGTCTCTTCCGCTTGCTCTAGGGCTTTTTCGGCATTTTTCATCTCTTCTTCTACCGTTGGGATTTGTTCTTCAGCTGTTTGATTATCTGCTTTAAAATCTGACACGTTTTTCTTCCTATTTGAGTTGGTTTACCTTAAACAAGGCAAACGACTTAACTTTAAAAATGCTGATACCCAAATCATTGGGACTAAGGCTTATTTTTTCAAGAGCGAACTTAAAATTTTTGCAGTAATATCCACTTTAGGCACGACTTTTCCATAATTCATCCGGCTGGGGCCAACAACACCCAAAACACCCAAGACTTCACCTTCCACTTCGTAAGGAGTGGTCACGATACTACAATCTTGATAGATTGGATTACCGCACTCTGCACCAATAAATACCTGTACTCCTTGTGCATCCATGCTTTTATCCAACACACTCAGCATTTCTGAATGATGTTCAAAAGCATGAAACAGTGACTTTAACTTATCCCCATGCGCTAACTCTTGGTAGTTCAACAAGTTGGTTTGACCCGACACTAAAAAAGGTATTTTTTGCTGTAGTTGTTCGGAAAGCACACTGTCTGTTGCCTCGATCACTGACGACATGAATTCATTCGTAGTGCTTCTAATCAGATTTAGACGTTCGACTAAAGTCGTTCGCGCCTGGGCAAGACTTTTACCAGCGCACTGTTCATTCAAAAAATTGGCGATTTTAATCAACTCACTGCTCGTAATAGCACTTTCTAATTCAACAACCCTATTTTGCACATCTTGATCATTAAATACCAATACCACTAAAACGCGATTTTCGCCTAGGGCAATAAAATCGATATGTTTAAGAATTTCTCGCTCTTTTTTGGGCATCAGTATTAAACTGGCCATACCGGTCATACCAGAGAGCATAGTCGAAGCGTTGAGCATCAAAGCATCGGGGTTTAAGTTAGGTGATAATTTCTGGCGAATCTGAGCTTCACGTTGAATAGACAGTGGCTGATAGGTCAACATTGAATCGACAAAAAGGCGATAACCTTTATCTGTTGGCACACGGCCTGCAGAAGTATGGGGTGCATGAATCAATCCCAGCTTTTCTAAATCCGCCATCACATTACGTACTGTCGCAGAGCTTAGGTCGATTTCTGGGCATTTAGCCAAGGTGGTAGATCCTACCGGCTTACCTTCATTCAGGTATAATCCCATTAAGTTTTTAAATAAAATCTGTGAACGGTCGCTTAACATCTGCTAGCCTAAGAGTATGTATCGTAAGTGTCAAAATGGCATTTGGTGGCGGATCTTCCGGCCTGCCTCAAGTGTTATATAGTATTAAAATAAGCACTCTCAACCCTTGAGTGCTAAATTATATGTTTCCGGCCCAGTTATACAAGAATTTTTAGCGTCTAGAGATCATTCTATGAGTCCGAATCAAAATAAAAATCAGATAAAGCTTGCAACTTTTTTAACCAAAAGCAGCGGAGTTTTAACCATTTTTAGCCAACAATCGACTCGTACAAAGATCTCTCCCATATTGGAAAGAGTGAGAGAAATAAATGTTTAAGAAAATAGGCATTTTTGGTAAATACAATGGTATTCAATCTTGGGAAAGTATTGATACCCTAATTCAACACCTGCAAAGCAAATCCAAAACGGTTTTTTTGGATGCTGCATCCTGTCACGATTGTCCGTATGAATGTTATGGTATCGAAATCATTGACCGTCAAGAACTGGCACAGCATATTGATGTCGCCATCGTAGTCGGTGGTGATGGAACGTTCTTAGATGTTGCACGCACTATTGTTGACCAAAACATCCCCATTCTCGGCATCAATCTCGGGCGATTAGGTTTTTTGACCGACATCTCACCTAAAGAAATGATCTCTATTTTAGACGACGTCATGGAAGGGATTTATGAGAGCGAAGAACGCAATTTAATTAGAGTCATTATTAAAAAAGATGATGAAATTCTATTCGATCAACTCGCCTTTAATGATGTGGTGATCCATAAAACCGATTCGCCGCGAATGATTGAATTTGAAACCTTCGTTGACAATCGTTTCTTTAATAGCCAACGTTCTGATGGCATGATCATCTCAACACCGACGGGCTCTACCGCCTATGGCCTTTCTGCAGGTGGTCCCATTCTCGACCCTGCATTAGATGTGTTAAGTTTAGTCTCCATTAATCCCCATACAATGAGCAATCGTCCTTATGTTATTTCTGGGAAAAGCGTCGTTGAATTACGTCCGCATGAAGATTGTCATAGCACGGCGCAAATCATCTGTGATGGCCAAATCACCTACCTAATTTCTGCCGGTTACCGAACGATTGTGACACGTCATCCTAATTTTATTAAAATGATTCATCCTAAAGGACATGATCATTTTGAGTTACTCAGAGCCAAATTGCATTGGGGTGATAAACTGTAAAATGTTCAATGTCGAACCTTTCACAATTTAGACTCAAACTATTTATACGCGATAAATTAACGAAAAAGAGTAAACATGCTACAAGAACTCTCCATTCAAAACCTGGCTCTAATCGAAAAACTGCAACTCAATTTTAATAAGGGGTTTAGCAGCTTAACCGGTGAAACCGGTGCCGGTAAATCCATACTACTGGATGCATTAGGTCTCACTTTAGGAGATCGATCAGACAGCAGTCTAGTACGCCATAATACGCCAAGAGCCGAAGTAAGTGCCCAATTTGATATCAAACAGTTACCGCATGTACAGGCCTGGTTAGTTGATCAGGAGCTCGACGATGACGGTGATTGCTACCTACGTAGAACTGTCACTTCAGAAGGCCGCTCTAAAGCGTATATCAATGGCCGCCCCATCCCCTCTAGCCTATTAAAATCTCTAGGCAGCATGCTGATTGATATTCATGGACAACACGAACATCAATCGCTACTTTCAAATCATAAACAGTTAGGATTGTTAGACGCTTACGCCGTTCATCCAGAGTTAATCAAAACCTGTCGCCAAGATTACCAGGCCTGGCAGGTTTTGAATCGCCAATTGGATACACTACTGACCAATCAAGCTGACTTTCAAAGTAAGTTTGAACTTTTGTCTTTTCAAAACAGTGAATTTGATGAAGTTCAGCCTATTCAAGAAGAGTTTGAAGAACTTTCGGAAGAACAGAGTCAACTCTCACATGCCAATGAAATTATTCTGGCCTGTGAAAATGCTTATGAAGCGATCGAGGGGAGTTCAGGTGCGGCGGATTTAGTCAATCAAGCTATTCACGCTATTGAATCCATCGTGAGCTACAGCCCAAGTTTGCAAGTCACTATTGAGCAACTCAACAGTGCTCTCATTGAAGCTCAAGAAGCCGCTGCGGAGATTCATAAACACTCGAGTGACATAGAATTAGATCCTAACCAACTCAGCCAGATTGAAGAACGCTTAGCTTTATTGTTCGGCCTCGCCAAAAAATACAATTTAGAGCCCGAGACCCTGGTTGAAAAACACCAACAACTTAAAGATGACTTAACTAGTCTAACGCAGTCAGATGCCTCTTTAGAAACCCTTAAAAGTGAAATTGACCAGGCCTGGTCAACATTTCAAAACAGTGGTTCGGCCTTAAGTAAATCACGTCGTAAGGCCGCCGAAAAACTCTCTAAGATTGTGACCGAAGGCATGCACTCACTAGGCATGCCTAATGGCTTATTTGAAGCCCAAATTTCAGCTCTGGAGAGCGTCAACGCCAGTGGTTTAGATAAGGTCGCTTTTCATGTGACTGCGAATAAAGGCCAACCTTTACAGCCTTTAGCCAAAGTCGCATCTGGTGGTGAATTATCAAGAATCAGTTTAGCGATTCAAGTTGCCACCGCAGAAGTGACGAGTCTACCCACGCTCATATTTGATGAAGTTGATGTTGGTATCGGCGGTGCAATTGCTGAAGTCGTCGGCAAAAAAATGCAGCAATTAGGTGCACACAAACAAATATTGTCCATCACTCATTTAGCACAAGTTGCATCGCATGGTCATACTCACCTACAGATTGAAAAACGGACTGAAAATGAGTTAACATTTACTCAAGTCATCGAGCTTGATGAAGCGGCACGTATTGAAGAACTGGCGCGTATGATGGGTGGATTAACCATCAGTCAACAAACCCTGGAACATGCGAAAGAGATGTTTAGCAGTGCTCAACAATTCAATTCGTAGTCGTTTACAGAACAAAATTTAGGAAGATAAATTGATTACTTTTTTAAAGTCATTACAGGCCTGGAACAATAGAACAAAGCAAAACCTTGCCGACTTTAAAGTCATTTTCATTCATGAAGTGGAAGAATTAGACGGCGATATTTTGCCTCTGCAAGCCGCTTTGCAGCAATCGAACTATGCCATGCTAGACGACTTTAAAGTCATGATTATCTCAATTCAAGAGACAGACAATTATTTAGAGATCAAAACAGGTCTGTTTTACAGTGGCCTGATCGCTGGTTGCAGCTGTGCTGATGACCCTACTCCAATGAACAGTCAGGCTGAATTTTGTGAATGCCTTTTTAAAATCGATAAAGAATCAGCTCAAGTAGATATCCAACTGATTCAAGATTAACCCCCCCTTCTTAGCGTGAAGCAAATATTAGCGGAAAACACACAAAAAAGGCCATTCAAATCAGTGTTTGAACGGCCTATTTCTTATATTTGGAAAAAGTTTTAACAACGTTAAACAGCTCTTTATTCGGTTAAAGAACCATAGATTACAAGGTTATGACTCGCTAACTCGTAACCATTTTCTTTGGCAATTTCCTTAATACGCTCTTCAATAATAGGATCAACGAACTCTTTAACCGTACCATTTTTAACGCACACAAGGTGATCATGGTTATCACCGGTATCCAGCTCAAAAATAGAGATGCTGTTTTCGAAATTCAAGCGGCGAACAATACCTGCTTGTTCAAACTGTGTCAGAACACGATAAACGGTTGCAAGCCCTACTTCTTCGCCCTGTTCTAACAAAATCTTATAAACATCCTCTGCCGTAAGGTGATGCTGATCCCCTAAACTCTCAAGAATTTCTAAAATTTTTAATCTCGGTAAAGTAACCTTTAAGCCCACTTTCTTAAGTTCTGCGCCGCTCATGGAATCCTCTGGTCTTTAACACATTGTAACGATGCTCTATCACAGGAAAGGTCGCGAATTTTGTTTTACAAACCGCGATTTCGTTGTCTTAGAACATGTTCAGTTGCTTTATTGATTTTATTTTTGTTGTGAGATTCACAATCTCAATTAGTGTGTATAATACCTTAAATCATCCATCACAGACACCTAAATGAGTATGAAAACATTGAAGCTGACCGCGTGCAAATCAGGCTTAAATTTAAAACAAAAGCCTCTTATTAACTGCCAACTTAAAAACAAAACGCTGGGGCTGTCATTAGCGCTTTCAGTGTGCCTATTAAGTGGTTGCTCTTACCTTGCCCCTTACAAAGCACCTTTAACGCAAGGCAATGTGATGACAGAAGAATCGGTTTCACATATACAGGAAGGGCTGACCAAGGAACAAGTTCGTGAGTTAATTGGACCGCCACAAGGTAGAGATCCATTTAACCCAAATCATTGGGAATATGTTTTTTACAGCTCAAACACCACCTTACATACCGATTCTACGAAACATTTGGTCATCAATTTTGATGAAGATGGAATGATAAAAGACTGGAAAGCGCTACCCACCAATGTCACCCTAAATCACGATGACTCTTGGTTAGGACTGGATTGGTTCTAACCTCTAAAGATATCAATTACCTAAAAAAGACCTGAAACTTCAGGTCTTTTTTAGGACTACGAACATGTATCCTTACTCCCCTAAGCCTTTGCAATCATCACGAACGATTAACGATCATCATGCAAACTAGCTGAGATGAACTACTTCGCTTCTTTACGCTCTTTTTCTACCTTCTCTCTACGGCGATCACGAGGGTCGACTTTTAAAGGTCTGTAGACTTCGATACGATCCCCAGGGCGTAAAATAGTATTGCTGTCGACTAACTTAGCAAAAATCCCGACTTTATCGATATTCAAGTTTGGAAATTCCTTCAAGAGTTTAGAATCTGCTAGAGCTTGAGCGACGGTAGACCCTTGGGCAACTTCTTCAGTGAACAAAAACTGTTCTTCTGGTAACGCATAAGCCACTTCTATCTGAATTTTATTGTTCATAACAAATCCTTAATAAAATGAGCATAAAAGCTAATCGAAAGTGAGTTGCTTATTAAAGCCACCGGTTTAAGAGTAGATCTGCTTGGCTCGCTCACAAAATGAGTCTACTAATGTACTGGCGATATGTTCAAAAATAGGTCCTATGGCGACATTAAACAAACCATTACTGACTTCGAACTCGACTTCGAACTTGATTTTACACGCATCCACATCCAATACTTTAAAACTCCACTCGCCTTTCAAGGATTTAAATGGACCTTCTACCAACTGCATTTCAATACGCTCATTAGGCACTAAATGATTACGGGTTTTAAACGTCTGGCGAATTCCAGCCTTAGCAATGGTCACACTAGCAATCATCTCTAAATCCGTTTCCGACACAACTTCGGAGTCACCACACCAAGGTAGAAAGTTAGGATAGTCCGCGATGTTATTGACAATGTCATACATTTGTTTGGCTGAATAAGGTAACAGAGCTGTTCTGGATATTTTTTTCATAAGGTTTAAGGCTAACGATTATTTTTAACATTTAAGTGATTAATTGAACACTAGACACACCTGTGTCGATATTGATTACACTATTATAACGTGCGTTTTATGGCGCATTATAACAAAGCTCTTTAAACGGTAGCCAATGGAGTGAAATGTGCCAATGGCCGATTATTTTCAATGCCTTTCAAAGAGGCTATTTTAGAGCATGAATCCGTTGAGTACGGATTCATGCTAGAATAAAAAATTGTCTAATTTAAGGAGTCACTTCATGGCCGATATATTCTGCTTTAAAAAAGCGTTTCCATTAATTTGGGTCTTGCCACTCTTGATATCTGGGCAAGTAAACGCAACCGAATATCACGACGTTGAGCACCCTGCTAAATCTAGTCAAGCAGGCACTTTTTTGAAAGACACCTGGATTGTTGATTATAAAACCGATGACTTTACCGATACCGTCAAGCAGGCCACTGTACTGTATATTCCACAAGATTACAGTACCCAAAAAGCATTTTTTATGCGTTGCCAAGATTATTTTGCCAACTTTAGTGTGCAGTATCTGGATAAAGAGAAATTTTTACAGGAGAGTGATGGCACTCTACCGAATGCCTCGCCCAGCTTTATTAAACACGGTTATGTTTATGATGATACACAGAGGCTGAGGGTTAAATCCGGTTCAGACACCACCTCATTTGATATTTCTGTGGGCGGACAGAACAGGGCTTTATCTAAACTGTTTAAAACCGATGTTGAAAAACAACCTGGCCTACTTGGCATGAGCTTTCACACCTCTTTTACCTATCAGGAAATGCCTAGCTTTAAAACCGACAGTAACAGTTCGGATGTTAAAGCGTTCTTTAATCTGCTTAAACCTGCCTTGACGGGGCAAAACCCACTCTATTTTGAGTTAGAAAGCAGTGAAGGCCATACACAGCGTTTTTCATTAGACGTAAAGCGTATGAATCAGTTTGTGCCTAAAAAAGTCATGGACTACTGCTTTACCGGCAGGCGTTTAAGATAGACAACTCAGCATTCTGCTGGGAAATAAACGAATGAAGGCACGCCAGTCAGGCATTACCGCATTTGGATAGTAAATCATTATAGCGATTTTGTTATAATAACAATAGTTTAAAATAATCTGTTTAAAGGGTCGGTTTCGACTAAAAAAATATGGCAAAAAAACCTAAAAATAAAGCGCTTGAGAAGACCATTGCGCAAAATAAAAGAGCGCGTTTTGACTTTCAGATTGACCAAACCTTTGAAGCAGGTATTTCATTAGAAGGCTGGGAGATCAAAAGTATTCGTGAAGGCAAAGTGAATATTAAAGAGAGCTACATTCTCTTAAAGAATCATGAAGCATTTTTATTTGGCGCGCAAATTCAAGCACTCATAACCGCTTCAACCCATACCATCCACGATCCGTTACGCTTAAGAAAATTGCTGTTACATCGTAAGCAAATTGAGTTTTTAACCTCTAAGGTAGATCAAGATGGTTTAACCGTTGTGCCGTTGGATATGCATTGGAGTGACAGTGGCAAAGTCAAACTCACCATTGGCCTTGCCAAAGGTAAAAAACTGTATGATAAACGTGCCACAGAAAAAGAACGTGAGTGGAGTCGTGATAAAGAACGGGTTATGAAACTGACTCGTTAATCTCTTTTTAAGAACGGCTAAATTCACGATTACATGAATTCAAGTTAAATAAGACGATGAGTTCTTTTATAAAAACGCTATAATAACCTTGCTTTAGATAAACCCCTTGAAAAAGAGTTTATCGGCCTTATAAAGAGATTGTCAGTAAATTTAAACAATCAATTTATTTGGCTTTAAAAGCCACCAGGCCTGGTAAATTAGAACTGACCAGTCCTGGTAGAACTGAATTTCATCAGTTTTCGTGTCAAACGAACTTTCCATTATGGGGGTGTTTTGGTTTCGACAGGGAGATGGAAATTTAGGATGCATGTCGTGCTTGAATCACCGCACGTAAATCTTGATTCAAATGTTATAGTTGCAAACGACAATAACTACTCCCTAGCAGCTTAGGCTGTTAGTGCAGGCTTGGCCAGTTGTTCGTAGCCCCTAGTCTGTATCGACTCATACGGAATCGTCAGTGTCATGTGTTTGGATGGCCCTGCCTAAACTTTACAAACTCGCCCTCTGTGATCCCTGCTAGCCGGGCAACAGTCGGGTTAAACTAATAGACTAAATAAACATGTAGAGTTCTAAGTGGAAGCTTTCTGGACGGCGGTTCGAATCCGCCCACCTCCACCAATACCTAAGCCCAGCCCTTTGTAAATGAGGGTCTGGGCTTTTTTATTGCATGTAAATGACTTTATTGTTTATGATATTCCATGCAGTCATTCTTTTTATATCCCTACTCATGGAACAATAGAAATCACTCCCGAGCTTTATTTTGTATCGCGTTACGAATCGTTTCAAGTAGATTTTCATTAGTCGTTTGAGATTTAATCAGTCCCGCTTTAATGTGAGTTGTATCATCTTGGGTGAGTTTGTGAACTGAAAATACCACGACGGGGATACTGGTCTTGTCACCTGTTTTTAGCATAGGGAGTAGTTTCTCACCATTACCATCTGGTAGAGCTAAGTCAAGTATCACTAAATCAAAGTCCGTTTTTTCTAGGTGTTGCTTTGCCTCAGCGAGCGTGGCAGCCGAAGTCACTGTAGCAAAGTCCCTTAATACCAAACGGGTCACTGCCGTGATATCAGCATCATCTTCTACATGCAAAATATGCGGTTTCGTGCTTGGCAAGTTGTTAACGGCTAACTGTAAGCTATTCGCTAATTGATCCTGATCAATCGGTTTTTGCAGCCAATCAATCACACCAATATCTTCAGTTTTAATACTCTCTCTACCTTGATTTGCATTCGCTGAAACAACCACTATAGGTAGGGTTTTGAAGTCTTGCGTTTGACGTAGTTCATGAATAAAAGAGATTCCATCCTGACCCGGTAAACCTAAATCTAAGGTCATGGCATCGTAATGGTTTTTGGCTAATAAGGCTTTTGCATCGTCTGTATCAAAGGCGATATCTGTCTCATAACCATTTTGTTGTAACATGAGCGACAATAAAGTGGTGATGTCTTTATCGTCTTCACAAATAAGAATTCGAAGACTCTCAGACTCGTTCTTTTCACCCGCCTGAGCAGAAACATTTGACACATCTAAAGAAACAGAAATTCCGGATTTATCAGGCACTAATTGAGGTAACGCCCGTGCGATTGGCTGTTGCATTTTGGGTATTTCAAAATAGAAAGTCGTCCCTTCAGGCGTACTAATGAAATCAATGTGGCCGTGATGACTTTCAACAATGCTTTTAGTGATACTTAACCCTAGACCCGTTCCACCTTGCTGACGAGTA
>Ga0307486_1002069_pt1 | contig 14445 bp, 10 predicted proteins | sample CBIW02metaG_FD_203663 | JGI IMG/M metagenome (GOLD analysis project Ga0307486, IMG submission 203663) | Sea-ice brine microbial communities from Beaufort Sea near Barrow, Alaska, United States - CBIW 0.2 | ecosystem: Environmental > Aquatic > Marine > Coastal | place: USA: Alaska | collected... | reverse complement strand
GGCGTCTGCCACTCCGACCTTCATGTCGTCAACGGCGACTGGCCGTTCGACCACCGCGTTGCCCTCGGCCACGAGGGAGCGGGGATCGTGGAAGCGATCGGCAGCGGCATCGATGACCTCGTCATCGGTGCCCAGGTCGTGCTTTCCTGGTTCGCCCCCTGCAACAAGTGTGCGGCATGCGTCGGCGGCCAATCATGGCTCTGCCAGTTCACCGGTGCGGCCCAGAACGGCCTGCTCGATGGAACGTCCCCACTCTCCACCGAAGATGGAGTCGAGGTGCGCCCGTACCTGGGGGTCGGAACCTTCTCCGAGTACACCGTCGTGCCCCGATCCGCTGTTGTCACCATTCCGGACGAAGTTCCCGCGCCGGTCGCAGCACTCATCGGCTGCTCCGTAACGAGCGGTGTCGGTGCCGTGATCAACACCGCCGACGTGCGCGCGGGACAAACGGCCGTAGTCATCGGCTGCGGAGGAGTCGGCCAGGCCATCGTCATGGGGCTCACTCTGGTCGGTGCCAGCACGATTATCGCGATCGATCTGTCCGAAGAACGACTCGAGACCGCTCGGGAGTTCGGGGCTACGCACACCCTGCGAGGTGATGACCCGGAGCTTGCCGACAAGATCGTGAAGATCACCGCAGGCGGTGCCGACTACGCCTTCGACGCGATCGGCATCGCCGCCACCTCCGCGCGCCTGCCCGATTACCTCAAGCCGGGTGGCGCGGCCGTTCTGGTCGGAATGCCTGCGCGCGACGTGGAAGTGGGCTTCAAAACCTGGCACCTCGTTGTGACCGGAAAACGAATCCTCGGCTGCAACTACGGCTCCTCCCGCCCCCAGGTCGATTTCCCCAAAATCGCCCGACTCTACCTGGGCGGCCAACTTCCCCTCGACCGATTGATCGGCGCAACCATCCCGGTTGCGGAAGCCGGTCGCGCCATCGACGACCTGCGCACCTCCACCGGGCGTCGGCTGGTCGTCGACCACTCGCTCTGACCCGGGCCGCACCTACCTTCACCCGCACCTACCTTCACCCGCACGGCCCTGCTCGTCCTGTGCCAACGCCCCCGTTGACACAGTCACTTCCCTGAATTCGCAAGCCAAAGGACACCGTCATGCCGAAAAAGTCTCTTCGATTCCGCCACCGAGTATTGGGCGCTATTGCGACCGCGTCCGGCCTCGCCATCGCCCTCAGCGGATGCGCCAGCGCGAGCAGTGATGCGGACAGTGACACCCCGTCCAAGGGCGCCCTGGCCATGGGCTTCGCCGGTATGGACATCACGATCTGGAATGACCAGCTGAAGCTCATGGAGCCCATCATCGAGGACGCTGGGTATGAGTTTTTGACCAGCGACCCGCAATGGGACCTGCAGACCCAGGTATCCGACTGGGATGCCTGGATTCAGCGCGGTGACGTGAAGGCGATCATGGGATTCCCCGTGCAAAGCGACGCGATGGTTCCGGTGACGGAACGTGCGATAGCTGCCGGAGTTCCCGTTCTGGGCTACGCGGTCAAGTGGGACGGCGTTGAGTTCGGGACCATCATCGATGCCTACGAAGACGGCCGCCTGCTAGGCACGGCCGCCGGCGAGTGGATCAACGAAAACATGGCCGATGACGCCGAAGTGACGGTAGCTCTCATCGCCGACAAGACCTCGGACCTGGGCAAGGGCCGTACCGAGGGTATTTCGGATGCCCTGACCGAGACCGCGAAAAACGCCGTCATTGCCGAGCTCCCCGGCATCTCCCGCGCAGAAGGCAACGCCAACGCGAAGAGCCAGCTCATTGCCGACCCGGACACGAAGATCTGGTTGGGAACGAGCAACGACAACACCGCCGGCGTGTATCAGGCACTCCTCGATTCGGGTGTAGCCGCAGACGATGACAGCTATCTCGTCGGGTCGCTCGACGCCACCAACGAGACGCTCGATATCGTCAAGAACGCCGACAGCATCTGGAAATTCGCCTTCATCCTCCCCGCCCAGATGCTCGCCGAGAGCAACGCTTCGCTTCTGATCAAGGCCGCCGAAGGAGAGGAACTGGAGGACACCGTTCTGACGTCGACCCAGGTCACGCCGGAGAACGCAGACTCCTTCTACGTCCAGTAACCACGTCCTACCAGCGCTACCAGTCCCGCCGGCCGAGGCAACGCCCCGGCCGGCGGGACTTCTGAGAGAAAGCAAGTCATGACATCCATCACCGAGAGCGCTCGACTCCGATTCGACAAGATCACGATGCGCTACGGGTCCACTCTGGCGGTCGATGGCATCGACCTTTCGGTCCAACCCGGCGAGATCGTTGGCCTGCTCGGTCACAACGGCGCCGGCAAATCCACGCTGCTCAACGTGGCGACCGGGGCAGCCGCGGCGACCTCGGGGGACCTGTGGCTCGACGGCGAACGCCTTCCCGCAGGATCCACACCCGGAAGCATCGCCCAGGCCGGCATCACGGTCATCCACCAGGAACCTGCTCTGGCATCTAATCTGTCAATCCTGGAAAATCTCTTCCTTGCCCGGCACCACACACCGGCCCGACATGACCGTGCCCGCCGGGCCAGGGAAGCGCTCGACTCGGTCGGCGCAGGCACCCTCCGACTGGACGCGCTCGTCGGCTCCCTGACTTTGGGCGAACGCCAACTCGTCGACTTGGCCCGCGGTTACCTGGCCGGCGAGATGAAGGTGCTTCTGCTCGACGAACCCACCGCGGCACTCGGCGCGGCCGAAACCGAGGCGTTGCACGGCCTTATCCGACAACTCGCCAGCCAGGGTACGGCCGTCATTTATGTGTCCCACCGTCTTCCGGACATCCTGGAGGTCTGCCAGCGCATTGTCGTCTTGCGGGGCGGCCGGCTCGTGCTCGATCAATCAGCTGCAGGGATGAGCGTTGCCGCTCTGTCGGCGGCCCTCGCGCCCGAAGTCGACTTCGACTCCGAGTGGTTGCCCGAGGTCGGCGAGGAGCGGCTCGTGGTCACCGACGATGACGGCCAGCTGGTTTTCCGCGATGGCGAGATCGTGGGGCTGTTCGGCATGGCCGCCGGCGAGCAGTTCGACCTCGTCGCGGCATTGTTCGGCCTCGGCCGACCGCCCGTCGCCACGTTGTCGGGACGACGCTACAAGGCCATCACGCCACGGCACGCGATCAAACAGGGAGTGCATCTCGTTCCGGCCGATCGAGAAGTCGATGGTCTGGTCGTGGGCATGAGCGCCATTGACAACACATTTCTTCCCTGGCGCGGTCGTTTTCGGCGCTCAACTTTGGTCAAGCAATACGCCACCATCCGGGACACCCTCAAGGTGGTCGGGCCGGACGGCGACGCACCGATTGCGAGCTTCAGCGGCGGAAATCGCCAGAAGCATCTGTTGGCCCGATGGGTTTTTCCTGTCGCACCGCGGGTGCTCCTCCTCGCCCAGCCGACGCAGGGTGTCGACATCGGCGCCAAGCACGACATCAAACTCGCTCTCCGGGCATTGGCCGCCACCGGGGTGAGCATCGTCATCGCCTCAGCTGAGACCGATGAGATTGCGTCCCTGTGTGACCGCAGCTACGTGCTCGCCCACGGTCGTCATCGCGAACTACACCGCTCAGGAGGCTATGAGGAACGACTCCTCCGCACCCTTCTCGACCTCACTTCAGCCGAAAGAAGCCCCGCATGAACCGCATCAAGATCGTCCTCGCCCAGAATGGAACCTTCATCGCGCTGATCGTGATGATCGCGTTCTTCGCTTCGATGAACCCGCGTTTCCTCAGCCTCGCCAACGGGCAGACCATCCTTCTGCAGATCGCTGAACTGGGCATCATCGCCCTACCGCTGGCATTCCTGATCATGGCAGGAACGCTCGATTTGTCCGTGGGATCAGTCGCGAGCCTCAGCGCAGTCGTCTCCGCCATGGTGATGATGGAATTCAACTCAACAGTGCTGGGCTTCATTGCTGCGATTCTCGTCGGAGCGATCACCGGTGCCCTGAACGGGCTTCTCATCGCCTATTTGAAACTGAACCCACTCGTCATCACGCTTGGATTCCTGAGCGTATGGGGCGGGCTGGCCCTGTTCCTGACCCAGGGCTCGACGCTGGTTGGATTTCCCGACACGTTCAAGCAGATCGGAACCGCGTCCATCGGCCCGGTACCGCTGCAGATCATCATCCTCGCTGCCGGCGTGCTCTTCGCGTGGTACATCCTCAACCGAAATTCTCTCGGTCGCAATGTTCTCGCCATCGGCGGTAACCGGCGAGCAGCTCACCTCATGGGCGTCCGCGTGCCGGGCACGGTGTTCTCCCTCTTTGTCGCCACGGGGGTCTGTGCTGCGATCTCAGGTACTCTCCTCGCTGCGAAACTGCAGTCCGCCCCGCCGACCGTGGGAAACGGAATGGAAATCCAAGCCCTCACGGTCGTTCTCCTGGGTGGTGTCGCTCTCGAGGGCGGCATGGGGCGCATCACCGGTGTCGTTTCCGGACTATTGTTCGTCGGAGTTCTCCGAAACGGGCTTGTCATCATGGGTGTCTCGCAGTTCCTGCAGACCATTCTCATCGGTGCCACGCTTGTCATCGCCGTTCTGCTGGACGGCTCAGTCCAGCGACTCGTCAAGAAGTCGTGGAACACGGTCGAAACCAAGAAGCCAGGGCAGCCGGGGCAGCCGGAGCAGCCCAACCAACCAGAGCAGCCGAAGCAGCCCGCGCTCGTGGGACAGTAGCCCGCGCGTCTGTTTCAGCCACCTGGCCGCCTCGCGGCGACAGGGGCGGCCGGAAATCGGGCGCACCTGTCGCCGCGGTGCCAATGGGCGTCCTGACCGAGGGATACCCCGCGGTCCCAATTCAGCAGTGGCAGAATGGCCGCATGACGACACTCCACATCACGGGCGATGACGCCGCAGACACACTCCTGAGCGACAACCCGTTCGCCCTGCTCGTGGGCATGCTCCTCGACCAGCAGATCGCCATGGAAACCGCCTTCGCCGGGCCGGCAAAAATCCGTGACCGCATCGGCGGGCTCGATCCGGCCACGGTCGCCGGCTACGACGCCGATGCTTTCGTCGAGGTGTTTCGTCAATCACCGGCCGTGCACCGGTTTCCGGGCTCCATGGCCAAACGCGTGCAAGACGTGGCGGACGTCATCGTGAACACTTGGAACGGCGACACCGCCGCGATCTGGACCGCCGACAACCCCGCCGGCGCCGAAATCTTCCGTCGACTCAAGGCTTTGCCCGGGTTCGGCGAGCAGAAAGCCAAGATCTTTCTCGCTCTGCTCGGCAAGCGACTCGCGGTCGACGCGCCCGGCTGGCGCGACGCATCCGCTCCCTACGGGGAAGAAGGATCATTTCGATCAGTGGCCGATATTGTCGACTCTGAATCGCTCACTCGCGTGCGCGAGACCAAGCGTGCGGCCAAGGCGGCAGCGAAGGCGTAGTCTCGCGTGGTGAGTCCCCATTTCAGTGAGCAGACATTCGACTTTCTCGACGAACTCGAGCACCGCAACGAACGTGAGTGGTTCGAAGCGCACAAATCCACCTACGAGCACGAGTTGAAAGAGCGGATGCTCCTGGTCATCGAATCGCTCAACCTCGCCATGGGCGATTTCGCCGCGGACTACGTTCGCCCGCCGAAGAAGGCCATGCTGCGCATTTATCGCGATGTGCGCTTCTCGAAAGACAAAACTCCGTACAAGACACACCTGGCCGCATCCTGGCCGCGGCAGGGTCTGGAGAAAGTCGGGGGAGCCGGCCTCTTCCTGCAGGTCGGGGTGCACGGCGTCATGGTGGCCGGCGGTACCTACGCTCCGCAGCCAGCGCAGCTGCGCGCCATCCGGGAACACATCCTCGACCATCACGCCGAGCTGCGCTCGCTACTGGCCGCGCCGGCGCTTTGCGAACTGGTCGAGCCGCTGGAGGGCAACCAACTCATCCGTCCGCCACGCGGCTTTCCGATCGACCATCCCGCAGCAGACCTGCTGCTCAATCGCCGCTGGGCGCTGTTCGCCACCCTGCCCGGCGACGTGGCTCTTGACGAGAATTTCACCGACCGCGTGATCGAACGTTTTCGCGCGTTGCAACCGATCGTTGACTATCTCAACATTCCGCTGGCGACGGCAACCCCGCTCGAGCAAGAAGCCGCCGCCGGCCGGCGGCGCCCGGTCTGACCCTCGCGGCTTAGCCGAGCGTCAGAATTCGGGCGATCACGTCTTCCGGCACCGCCCGAGGGGGAATCTCGCCGAGGAGAAAATCGCCGTCCGGCAGCGCATGGCCGTCGTGCAGCCAGAAATCGGGAGAGATGATGGCCCCCGAAACGGATGCCCCGTGCACGTCGATTCCGTGCGCCGTGCGCAGGGCCAGGGTCCACTGGTAGTGCTCGGTGGCGTTGGCAATGGGCGAGTAGGTCTCCAGCGGAACCGGGACCGTGTCGGCCGCCCCGGGCAACGTACGGTCGTCGAGCAGCACACCCGCGATGGGCAGATCGGCGAAGTTGCGCAGCCAGTCCGCCACATACATGGAGGCATTCTCGCCGTTGTCGGCGTCGAGCGCGGAGACATCCGTCGTGCCCGAGAAGTGGTGGGTACGGGCAAGCCACTGCATCGGGGACGGAATGTGCAGCACGATGGGCGCACGCTGGGTCTGGCTGAACGTGGTGGCAAATTCCTTCACGCTGGACAGCAGGGCGGGGTCGGCGAGCAGCGTGCGCAGGGCATAACCCGTGCGGGACTTGGCGCCCATGGCCACCTGGAGCGCGGAATTCGCCTCCAGGTGATGAGCGTACAAACGGTCGAGGCTGAGCAGGGCCACATCGGACTTGAGCAGCGCCTGCGCCTGCCCGAAGAAATTGGAGTAGGCCATCGGCTCATGCCACGGCACAGGTTTTCCCTGCAGCAACACGGCCTGGGCATAGTCATGGCTGTCCAGCAGCACGGCATGCGTGCGTCCCGACGGCGGCTGGTCGATGATGCTGGTCAGCGAGGTGGTCACGGTGTCTCCTTGTTCGACGAAAAAACTGCAGTGCCGGGGAGCCCGCCATCGATCCGGTCGATGTCAGGCTCCCCGGCTGTGGAAGTGCGGAGGTCAGGACTTATGCGTGACCTCTTCGCCATACTTGTCCTCAAGTTCGCGCACGCGGGCCTCAAGCTTGTTGATCTTGAGTACCCGACGGTCCGGAACCATGATCAGCGGGAGCTCGGCGAGCTTGCCCTTGACCCGTTCCGGCTCCGCTCCGCCCCAGTGGGTGGCGATCAGGTTTTCGTCGTCCTCCTGACCCCACGAACCGAAGTAGTGCAGCTCGGCCGGCGGCTCTTCCTGCACGAACTTCTGCACGAACTCCTTGTAGGGAGTGCCGCGCGAAATGCGATCGCGCCGCATCTGCGCCCGCAGCTCGGCGGTCTGGTCCTCGTGCACGACGTAGGTGCCAGGCTCCCAGACCACGCCGTACATGGTCGACGCCGTGTGGGCGCTGATGCGGTCCAGTTCCAGGTCGGTCACCACGAGCTCCGGGTCGCGCTCCAGCACATCGCCGTAACCGCCGCCCGCTCCCTGGGCGATCATGTACAGCTCGCCCTCCTTCGCCACGTCGAACTGCAACCCCATGTGCGAGGACTGGTAGTCGCCGCCCTCAAACGGCTGCTCGTTCATCACTCGTTCCATCGAGAGGTTGAACTGCGTCGGGTCCTTCTTGATGATGTCGTAAATGTTGACATTTTTCACCATCGCGAGGGGGTACACCGGGCAACCGTAGCCGCCGAACATGCCGGGCACGGAGGAGAACTTCGATCCGCTCGTGACGGTCATGAAGCCCCAGCTGGGCGTGCCGCGCGAGGCGACCATCATTTCGTATCCCATGCCGCCGCGAAACTTGCCGAAGCCCTGGTTGTCACGAACAAGACGCTTGCTGACGAGTTGCAGGAAGGGCACTTCTTCTTCCATGACTTCCTGCTCGCCGATGTCGGCCATTGCGCAGAACAGCGGGGCTACGGCGTCCTCGCCGTCACGGAAAGCTTTCGCTCCGCCGCCCATGCCGTTCAGGTCGGCGCAGAGGTTGCCGACCTGCTCGCCGTTTTGGGTGGTGCCGCCCCAGAGAAAGTCGTTGATCTGGTTGAACCAGGGCGCAACGACGTTGGAGTACTTCTGCGGTGCCGAGAACTGCATCTTGGCAAACGCGCTCTGCAGCGCGGAGAAGCCGCGGAAGGAGGCTTGCAGTGACTGGCCGACGGGGGCGTCGTAACCGGCATCCGCCCAGCTGTGCTCTTCGGTGATGACCTCAATCGGGCTCATTGCGCCGGTAGAGCGTGGCAGGTCGGGCCACCAGTACGACAGAATCGCCTGCACCATGAACGCCTTGGTTGAGGCGAGAGGCGAGTTGATGGCACGGTTGAGAATTTCGGGACCGGTACCGGTGAGGTCCACGATCATGCGCTCGCCCTTGATGGTGATCTTGCAGGCGAACTTGATCAGGATGTTTTCTTTCAGCGTCGAGTCGACGAACTGGTTGAAAGTCACCGTGCCGTCGGGAAGTTCGCCGATACGGCGGCGCACCTCGGTCTCCACGTCCTCGACCGTGACGCGCAGGGAAGCAACGAATGTCTCCTGCCCGACCTCGTCGATGAGACGGTCGACGGTGTCCATGATGCGGCGCACGGCGCCCATTTTCACTTTGATGTCGGCGAGCATGAGTTTCGGGTCGCGGGTCGAGTGCTGCAGGAAGGTCAGCAGGTCGCGCCGCAGGTGGCCCTTTTCCACGATCTTGATCGGCGAGGCTCGCAGGCCGTCGTCGAACGGTGTCTCAGAGCCCGAGGGCATACCGCCCGGCTCGCAGGCGCCGTTTTCGCCCTCGTGAATGGTCGCGCCGACCCAGGCGATGATGACTCCACCGCGAATGACCGGCACCAGCATCGACTGGTCGGTGTTGTGCACCATGCCGTAGCGGGAGTCGTTGTGGAAGAAGCCGTCACCCTCGTTGATGCCGACGGTGGGCTCATCCTTCCAGTTCTTCATGATGTAGCGGATGGGGTGGTGCAGCACCGAGGAGAACGCGATGACGCCACGGTTGGAGAGATAGGTGACGTCACCCTCGGCGGTGTAGACCGCGCAGGAGAGGTCAGCCCACTTGGCGCCGGGAGCGGCACCCATGCTCTCGCACATTTCGAAGGCCTCGTCGAGGGCGCCGGCCAGGCGCTTGCGGATGCGGTCGATCTCCAGTGGGTCGATGCCCTCGGAGATGCACTTCTCCTCGTAGGCGCTGCGCGGCATGATTTCGTGGTGGCGCATGATGGCCGGGTCAGGTCCGAGGAAGAGGGTTGTCTCGTCCATGAATTTGTCGACCCATTGCTGTTCCTGGTCGGTCAGCAGCTGGGCTGCGCCGTCGTCGTTTCCACTGCTGGGTACGAATTCGTCAGTTGTCAGTGTCATGGTTCAAGCTCCTTTGCTTGTGCGAAGTGTGGCGGGGAGAGAAGGAATGCTTAGTCGCTGAGCAGCCATACCGCCCCTTGCACGGTCGGCTCCAGGCGCCAGCCCGGTTCCACCAGATAGGTCGTGTTCTCGGTCGTGACAATGGCCGGACCGTGAATCACGTATTCGTGGTGGAGCGCCTCGGCATCGTAAACGGGGGTGTCGACCGGGCCGTTGATGCTCGTGAAGTGCACCGTGCGGTGTGAGACCGGGGCCGGTTTGGTCTTTTCGCCGCCGATCTCGATCGACTCGAACTTAATGACTTCGCCCTCGATGAACGACGCCACCCGAATGGTCTGCACCCGGATGCCGGCTTCTGGCGCCTGCGTGCCCTGGCCATAGCGCTCGCCGAAGATCTCGGAGAACGTTTTGATCAGGTGCAGCACATCGGCGACCCCGTTGACCCGGTTGATGTCGAACGCGACGGCCGTGGTGACGAGCTGGTTGCCGTAACGCATGTCCATCTCGAGCCGGTAGCGCACATCAGCCTTGTTGTAGCCCTGGCGAATCAGGTCCTCGGCGCCCTTGGCTTCGAGATCCTCGATGTATCCGTTCAGAGCCTCGTACTCGCTGTACAGGCTGCGCTTGATCGCCTCGTAGAGAACGACGTAGGCGCTGCGTTCGTGAATGTGCAGCGGCCGCATGTTGCCGGCTCCGAGCGCCGAGAATACCGAGGCGAACGGGGGAAACAGAATGCGGCTGATGCCGGCGCTCGCCGCGATGCCGCAGGCGTGCAACGGGCCGTTGCCGCCGTAGGCGAGCATGGTGTAGTCCTCGATCAGGCCGCCACGCGAACGCAGCTCCTTCTCGATGCCGATCGCCATCTGCTCGTCAACGGTCTTCTTGATCACCTTGGCGACCTCGACCGCGTCGAGGTCGAGCTCGTCGCTGAGCGTCTCATCAATGACGTAGATGGAGCGCTTCTTGTTGAGCTTGATGTGGCCGTTGGCGTAGTTGTCCGGGTCGAGATAGCCGAGCACGAGGTCGGCATCGGTCACGGTGGGGCGCAATCCGCCGCGGTCGTAGCAGGCCGGTCCCGGGTCGCTTCCGGCCGATTCCGGTCCGATCTGAACCGCGTGGTGAATGCGGTTGTACGCGGCGATGGAGCCGCCGCCGGCGCCGAGGGTGTTCAGGTGGATCATCGGTGCCGAGACCATCCAGCGCCCGATGGTGGGCTGGAAGTCGTAGTGCCGAACCCCGCCCTCCGGCACCAGGCCGATATCGAACGAGGTTCCGCCCATGTCCATCGACACGACGTCGCCGAGCCCGGTCGATTCGGACAGGTGCTGGGCCGCGCCGACGCCGGCGATCGGTCCGGAGTGAATCGTCTGCAGGGCATCCGTTGAATTGGGCTGCGCCATGCCGCCCGAGTTGTGGATGACGAGCATCGGCTTCTCATAGCCCGAGTCGCGCAGGTTGTTGGAAAGCTGGTTGAGCGCGAAAAACATCGTCTGGTGCAGAAAAGCGTCGACGATGGTGGCCATCGCCCGCACATATTCGCCCTTGCGGCCCGAGACCTGGCTGCTGAGGAGCACCGGAATGGATCCGAGCTCGTGGGTGGGGTACTCGTCGAGAATGATCTCGAGGATGCGGTCTTCGTGCACCGAGTTTTCGGTGGCGTTGGTCAACGCGATCACAATGGCCTCGGCACCGTTGTCGACGAGTTCGCGTACCTGGGTGCGCACATCGTCGTACATCAGCGGCACCAGAACCTCACCGACCGAGTCGATGCGTTCCTTGACCGAGCGGATGAGGCGGCGCGGCACGAGCGGCTCGGGACGCTGGGCATCGGGCATGTCGCCCTGCTTGACGCCGTCGAGTCCTTCACCGTAGCCACGTCCGCGAGAGAGCGGAATGGTGTCTTCGAAGCCGTGGGTGACGATGGCTGCGACCCGCGGGCCCTTGCCTTCAATCAGGGCGTTGGTGCCGAGGGTGGTGGCGTAGCGTACCGAGTCGACCTCTTTGAGCGCGGTTTCCCGCGTGATTCCGGCCCGCTCGCAAGCTCGGTCGAGGGCTTCGTTGAAGCCCAAGGCGAGGTTGTGGTGCGTGGTCAGCGCCTTCGACTCGATGTATACGTCGTCCCAGACGAAGAAGCAGTCGCTGAATGTACCGCCGATGTCTACGGAGATTCTCTTCACGGTCAGTGCCCTTCGGTGCGGTGGGAGTGGGAGTGCGCGGATGCGGTGTCGAACTGGGCGCTGAGGTCGGTCTCGGCGTTCTCACCCGGACCGTAGTTGATGACCTCTTCGGGGTTGCCGCCGTGGATTTCCCACTTCTCGCGCAGCGAGTCGATGTCCCAGAGCATGTCAACTGTCGGAGGGTGCCCCGGCGGCAGGTACTCGGCCTCGATCTGGGTGCCGCAGGTGGGGCAGTAGAACTCCAGGATGCGGCAGAAGGTCGGGTCGGGCGAGAACGTGAACTCGTACTTTTCCGGGTCGATCACCGGGGGGTGGATCTCTTGCGGGTCCCGGTCGTAGACCAGGGTGCCTTCCTTGTAGTTACCGCGGGCGTCACCGAAATCGTGGGCGCAGATGCGGCAGATCCACCGTTCGGTGTCGAGGTCGATGAGCAGGTATTCAGTCATGGGAACGCGCATTTTGCTTGTACCTTCCTTGGATTAGAGCGTGTCGGCGAGCTGCAGGTCGCCGGCTGCGGAGACGGTGAGGGTCCAGCCGAGCGGTACACGTGCGGTGAAGAACGGTCCCTCGACAATGGCTGGACCGGCCGCTGTGGCACCGGGCTTCTGCTCGTCGAGCAGGTACACCGGCGTATTGTCGATGTGGGTGGCTGAGGAGCGAACCTGCCGGGTGTCGGCGGCCACGGCGGCGCTCGCCGCTGCGGGCTGGCCGCTGGCAATGGTCGGGTGCGGCAACTCGAACGTGGCCTTGAGCGAAAGTATCTCTTCGCCGTCTTCGACGATGGTCGCCCACTCAAGTTTGCACTCGCTGAGGTCGTGGCCTTCCTGGAACATGTCCTTGCCGGCATCCACCTGCATGGCGGTACGCACCGCGCGCAGTTCGTCGTCCGAGAACCCGGTCACGTGGGTTTCGTAGGACTGGGCGATATCGGAGAAGCTGATGCCGTACGCCGAGAAGACCGCAGCGAGCCGCGGCACGAGCACGGTGCGCACACCGGCAATGCGTGCAGCGCTGCACGCGCTCATCGGCCCGCCGCCACCGAACGCGGCGAGGGTTGTGTCGCCGGTCGGGCTCACGAGGTCGGCGAAGGCCCGGGCGAGATGGCTGGAATAGCTGGCCTCCATGCGAATCAGCGCCTCCTCGAGGCTGATTCCCAGCGGGTCGGCGACGGTTTTCATGATGACGACACGCGACCGCTCCGCGTCGAGGGCCATCTCACCGTCGAGGTACGTGGAGGGGTCGAGCACTCCGAGCAGCAGGTTGACGTCGGTGATGGTGGCCGAGGTGCCGCCGAAACCGAAGCAGGCCGGTCCGGGTGCGGCTCCGACACTTTCCGGTCCGACCGTGATCTCGCCGTCGTGCACGGCGATGATGGAGCTGCCGCCGACACCGGTGGAACGCACGTCGCTCATCTCGTACGAGATGTCGACGCCCTGGATCGATCCGCGCCGGTCGACGGCGATTGTTCGGTTGGACACAGTGCCGACATCCGTTGTGGTGCCGCCGACGTCGATCATGAGCACGTTATCGATACCGTAGGCATCGGCGAGGGCGCGGGTGCCTTCGAGTCCGCCGCGCGGTCCCGACGAGTAGGTCTTCAGAGCCACAGACTTGGCCACGCGTGAGGAAGCCCCATCGTTGCGGTAGATCAGCAGGGGGTTTTTCACCTTGTAGGCGCGCAGGCGGTGTTCGGCGCTGTACAGAAAACGCTCCACCGTCGGGTGCAGAAATGAATTCAGAATTCCCGACCACACCTGGCGATCCCTCGAGGTGTCCGAGGCGAACTCACGGGAGAACAGGATCGGTACGGAGCCGAGCAAGTGCCGGGGAAAATTCTTGAGCATGGTGCGCTTGAACAGGTGCTCGCGCTCGGCGCTGCCGGCGGCGACGACGAGACGCTCCGCCCCAGCGGTGGTCAGTCGGTTGATCTCGGCCACGAGTTGCTGGGCGAGTTCTTCCGGGGAGCCGTCAGCCGCGATATAGCCGACGCGCGCGCCGATCAAGTCGGTGAACAGGTCGGCCGTCGCCTCGGACGTGCTGAGTACGTCGGGCAGCGAGGGATCGTCGGTGATCAGCCCGATCAGCGGGCCCTTGCGCTGCACGAGTGCGTTGGTGCCCTGCGTCGACGAATAGCGGATGTGCTGGGTGGAGTGGAGCAGCTCGGACAGGTTCTCTTTACCGTAGATCTGCCCCGATGCCTTGGTCATAGCGTCGAAAAGACACTGCGACAGGTCGACGGGGGTCGTGAGGGTCTTGGTGAACGTGAAATCCGTGCCGCTGGCGACGACAATATCAGTGAGGGTTCCACCGTTGTCGATGTTGATCAATCGTTCCATGAGCGCTCCTTTGCGTTTTTGTTGAGAGTGATCGATGCTCCTTGCGGGAGCCACCCAGCAAGAATGACCCCGCCGTGTCAACGCGGCGTGTCCCACATTGGGACACAGCCCGACTAGCGCTGAGGGAGAGCAGGGCGCATGCTGGAAGAGTCCACAAGGGAGTAGATATGCACAGAATCGCCGCTCGGCGAATTAAGATTGCGGCTGCTCGCGCCGATTTTCTTCGATTCGGTCATGCTGAAACCCGCTCAGTTCCCGGGCTGGTGGCGGCTTCCTGGCAGCGGTCTTTCTCCGCCGGCGTGGACGCACTCTCGTCGCAGGCGGTTTTTCACAACGACCTGGATCTCACCGGTCGGCTGATGCGGTGCTCGGAACCGGTCATTGCCCGGCTGAGCGATGAGATGGCTGAAATGCCGCTGTCGATCGTGCTGACCGACTACAAGGCGAGGATCTTGAGTCGATCCGAAACCGATAAGACGATCGGGACCCTACTCGACGAGGTATCGCTGGCGCCGGGCTTCAACTATGCCGAGGCGAGCGTGGGAACCAACGG
>Ga0307486_1002068_pt1 | contig 14452 bp, 15 predicted proteins | sample CBIW02metaG_FD_203663 | JGI IMG/M metagenome (GOLD analysis project Ga0307486, IMG submission 203663) | Sea-ice brine microbial communities from Beaufort Sea near Barrow, Alaska, United States - CBIW 0.2 | ecosystem: Environmental > Aquatic > Marine > Coastal | place: USA: Alaska | collected... | reverse complement strand
TATCGTCTTTAAACTCAGAAAAAGACTCAATTAAGGCTATATTTTCCATATCAGTTCGTTATTAAAATGTTATCACAACTTTAGCTTTTTCAATTTCTTGAAATGCTATTTTAGCTTCTTTATCTACTGTAACCTTGCCTTTTCCAATTGGCTTTGGTTCTTTTGCTTTCCAGGACAATACAATTCTATCCTCATTCACATCAGTCAAATTTCCCACAAATTTATCGGTTTTTGTAAGGACTTCCAGTTTTCTTCCAATATTTTTTTGGTATTGTCTGGGTAATCTTAAAGGTTCTGAAACCCCGGATGAGGCAACTTCTAAAGAAAAATCTTCTTCTTCCCTATCTAAATTATTTTCGATTTTACGGCTCACTTCGATACAATCGTTTACCGATACACCCTGATCCCCATCTATCACTATAATGATGTGGTTTTGATCGCTTATATTAAGGGATATTAAAAATAAGGAATTATTTTCTTGAAAGGCTTCCTCCAACAAATTTTCTACTCGCTCCTGCAACATAATGATTATAAAAAGAGGGGACTTTTCGTCCCCTCGCTGTATTTTTTAGATTCAACGCTGCAAATATAACAAAAATTTTGAAGAATTAAAACCTGATGCCAAATGAAATATTATTTGTAGATTTAAAAAATGTATCATTTTTAAGCTTTACCCATGAAGAAAATCCTTGTACCAACAGATTTTTCCCCACATGCCGAAAATGCACTTAAAGTTGCTGCTCAAATGGCAAGGAGGTTTAATGGCGAAATCTTCCTGCTACATATGCTGGAACTCCCATTAAGGTTTAACGACCCAATTAGCGGTAACAACTCTAATCAGTTGCCGGAAGCCTTATTTTTCATGAAATTGGCAAAAAAAAGGTTTAAAGAATTGATGTCACATGATTATCTCAAAGGAGTAAAAGTTCATGAAACTGTTGAATTCCATCAGGCTTTTGAGGGAATTATGGAGATTAGTCAAAAACATAACTGTGATATTATTATTATGGGTTCCCATGGGGCGACCGGTTTAAAGGAGATTTTCATTGGCTCCAATGCAGAAAAAGTGGTCAGAAATTCTAACATTCCTGTGATGATTATCAAAAATGAGCGTCCCAATTTCGAAGTCAAAAACCTTGTTTTCGCGACGGATTGCAATCTGGAAAACAAACAAACTTTGAGTAAGGTGAAAAAATTTGTTCAAAAAATTGACGCCGCTTTGCATTTGGTCTACGTTAACACGGCGAATAATTTTGTGATTGAAGAAAAGGCTCAAAAAGACCTGGAAGAATTTGTAAAAGGGGAAGACCTAATAAATTACACCTTAAATATTTATAATGATGTAAGTATAGAAAAAGGCATTTTGAATTTTGCACTAAGTATAAATGCTGAATTAGTTGGAATAAGCACGCACGGCCGAAAAGGTCTGGATCATTTCTTTAATGGAAGCATCAGTGAGAATCTGGTTAATCACGCGAATATTCCAATCATAACTTTTAAAATTTAGAGAAAACTTTTTAACGCTCCATTTCGGATAAATAACCAGAGAAAATTCCAAAAAGATTTCGTTCTGTCTCTAATAGCTTCTATCCCCTCTTTTTCCAACTTCTCTGAGTTGGCTTCTTTTTTAACAAAGAGATTTGCAATACCTGAAAGTAGTTTATTCTTACCTGTTCCATCTTTTTTAAGCACTTCCACTTCAAAATTATTGTATTTAAGAAGCATATCACCCTTTGCCTGATACTTATTTCCCCGAAAATTGAAAGCAAGGGATTCTATATTCCCTTCCACTATAACATTTATTGTGGGCTTTAAAAAGGAATTCATTGCGCTTGCAGAAAGACTTTCCAAATTTCCAGATACCTTAAAATCGTCCTCCATATTGCGCACATTAAATTCCCAATTTAAATTTAGCGGAGCTTCATTCATAAAATGGGTTTCAAGCTGAATCTTAGTTGTAGGCAATTTATTGGATTTCATTTCCAAATTTGTAATGTTGAAGGCTTTAAGGTTTAAATCATAAAAACTAAGTTTTCCCGGTGGGCCGGATTCTCTATGTTTCTCTTCATATTCTAAATGTGAATCGTCTACAAAAATTGAATCGAATTTTATTTTTATAGACAAATCTCTGATCATTTGACTATAAAGTGGCTTGATACTATTATCATCCGGCACTAATTTGTTCCGATATACTTTAAAATCGGCTCCGGAAATGTGGGTTACAGGGGCGAGTAAATAAAGGCTGTCATCTTTAATTGTCCAATCCAAATTTTGAATTTGAATTGAATTTAAACTGAGTTCAAATCTGTCCTTCTCCTTAGAAATCCTGCTGTCAAATTCCGATTTGTTGTATTTAGGAATTATCCTGATATCTTTCACTAAGAGATTATGGTCTTCTAAACTTAAATTTTTTATAAAGATGTCATGATTTTCATCCAGTTCATAAAAAATAGAATCGCTCACAATTTCTTCTCTCTCATATTCAAATGGAAAACTGGCTTTTAAAGTTTCAGAGTTTATTAGAATATCATAAAAACTGAGTTCTTTAATTGAAAGATAAAGCTTATTGGAAACTGGTTTATTTTCTTTAAAAATTAGACTGCCCCCTCTTAAGTTAAATTTTTTGACTAATATTTCCTTATCAAAATGAAGGTCTTTATTACTAAATAAGCTATCCTGGATAGAATCGTTTTTATTGAATATTACTTCTGGTTCAGTGATCTCAATACGACCAATTACAATTCTTTTATGAAAGATATAGTCAAAATAATTGATGTTTTTTACCAGAATTTTATCGGTATTAATAAAATATCTCCCTACTCTCCATCTTGGTTTCTCTATAGTAATCTTAGCTTTAATAATACTCACCAGGATTTCATCATAATCTATCGAAGATTCTGAAAGTTGATCCCCCAAACTATCTCTAAGTTCCTTTTTGAGGTAAGAATTAAGAAAGACTAGACCTCCCAAACATACCAATAGAATTAAAATAAGACTAGATTTATTAAGGTACTTTTTCAATTTCCATTATTTTATGACCAATTTACCACTCCAACATTAACATTAGATAGTTTTAAGAATTTATTACCAATAATCTTAAATATATTTAAACCAAATTTTAATTCAGAAAAAAATTCTCATAACCAATAGCTTTGGACAATATTATTTTAGTAATATTGAATAATTAAATTAAAAGACAGTGAAATTAATTTTAAAAATTGGAGTCTTGGCCATTTGGTTTTTCCTGGCTTTCTATAGTTTTATTATATCCGATAGCCTTTTGGTTAAATTCCTGTTTTTTGCTTTTTCTGCAATTATCATCGCATTTGCTGTGACAAAAATTACAAATAAACTATTACCTGAAGACAAAGATTACATCTCTACAGAACAGGAACAAAACAATATTTAGGTAAGTGAAATTCATAACCTTTGACTAATCATAAGATTAATTTCTAAGTTAATATCCGATCAACGGCTTCCTCGGATATTTTTTTTAAAACATTTGACGTTTTAGTATAATTTTACTGCATTTATAAAACTGAAATCAAATGAAGATTATTTGTATTTCCGATACGCATAATAAACACCAGAATTTGACCATTCCCGAAGGGGATCTCATTATACACGCGGGAGATTTCACAGTTAATGGCACTAAAGCCGAAACCTTCCATTTTTTAGGATGGTTTGCAAAGCTACCTCACAAGCATAAAATTCTCATTGCAGGAAACCACGATTTTTACCTGGAAAAATATAAAGATCGATTAAATGAAATAATTCCAAACGAAATCTATTATTTAATGGATAGTGGTATTAGAATTGAAAATGTCAATTTTTGGGGATCGCCTTATACACCAGGAGATGGTAATTGGGCTTTTAATAAATCCCGTGGAAGCCAAATTTCTCAGCACTGGAACAAAATTCCTCTAAATACCGATATTTTGATCACTCATGGACCACCTTTTGGAATCCTGGACGAATTGGACAACAAACAACAAATCGGTTGTGAGAAACTCGCTAATCAAGTACTTAAATTAAATTTAAAATACCACGTATTTGGTCATGTGCATAATGACTATGGAATTGAGCGCACCAAAACAACCATATTCATAAATTCAGCTTCTCTGGATGAAAAAAATAGATCAATTAACGCTCCTCTTATATTCATGTTAAAAAATCTTAAGTAATTCTTAAAATTCTTCTTCTTATGTTAAATAAATACTAAGTACTTCATTCTTAGCTTTTTGTTAACAGAGTGAAGATTATATTTGCCCAAAGAATAATAATTTGGTTTATTAACATAAATGAATGTGATTATGAGAGACTTTACCCCGAATGTCATTATAGAGGAAGTTAAAAATTTGATCTCATATAGCATGATCAATCCAGAGGTTGAGAATGCAAAATTTGAGGATTTGCACCGAAGCATAATTCAAAAATATTTTGACGCCAGAGACATCAAAATAGATTACAAAGCACAAACCATCGATTTAAAACTGCCTATTTCCAAAAGCAAATACACACATATTACATTTGAATGCCTGGATCTAATTGGCTTCTTGCAATCTTGCATAAGATCAGATGAAGGAAGTTTGTATTTTTATCAAAGTTTGTTAGCAGATAATAAAATTATGAGTGCGGCATAATGTATCGAGTTTATTTTATTTATAGCTCCATCCAGAAAAGGATGGAGCTATTTTTTTATCCATATTAGAAAAATTATTAAATTATTAAATTATTTAAATATTACCATATTTGTAATATACACCTCGTATTCTTTTAAAATTTATCATTTTCGCAAAAATGTTCATTATAATTACCCATACGTTAATGTTTCGATGAAATAAAATTTGATGAAAACTGATAATCGTCATATTATATGATCAACTTCTAATGCAACTTTGTATCAAATTAATAATAGGAATTTATGGTGGAAGCGACAAAAAGCTTCTAATATTTTGTTTGAATTAGCCAAAGTGGGAGGAATTCAATTTTCTTCCACTTTTTAATTATATAATTTTGAAACCATACTCTTTGCTTTTTCAATCGCCTAAGCAAATTTGGCTTTTATAAGAAATTTTTCGAATTTACGCTTAAATTCGTTTTTCTCTGAAGGGAGAATCCAGTACACTTCGAACACTCCAAAAATATATTTGATTTAAACCAGGTAAATGAAGATATTGAAATTAATTTCAATATAATTGCTCAAAAAAAAATAGAATGAAAAATTCACCTAATATAGTTTCTGCCTTAGAAGCTGTTTCGCATGTAAAATCCGGCAACCGCGTATTTTTCCAGGGAGCCGCAATGACGCCTAATGCATTGATTGATGCCTTATGTGAGCGTTATATGGAATTAAAAAATGTGGAAATTTTTCAGATACATACAGTTGGCAATGCTCTCTATACCCAAGCGCCATACAATGAATCCTTCAGAATTAATTCCTGTTTTGTAAGTGAAAATGTAAGGCAATCTGTAAATTCTGGAAATGGTGATTATATCCCAATTTTTCTTAGCGAAATTCACCTTCTTTTTAGAAAGAATATTTTGCCCATCGATGTAGCATTTATTCAAGTTTCTCCTCCTGATAAACATGGCTATTGTTCCTTGGGGGTCTCTGTAGATATTACGTTACCTGCAATCCAAACCGCAAAAAAAGTAATCGCACAAATTAACCCTCGTGTACCAAGAACTCACGGCGACGGAATAATACACATCAGCAAAATTTTTGCGGCAATAGAAATAGATAGACCCATTTATGCTACCCCAAATACAACACCTTCTGAAATTGAAAAGCAAATTGGTAAGCACGTTGCAGGCTTAATTGAGGATGGGGCAACTTTGCAAATGGGAATTGGAGGAATCCCAAATGTGGTACTCGCCAATTTAATGAACCATAAAAGATTGGGTATTCATACCGAAATGCTGTCAGATGGGGTTCTACCTCTTATAGAAAAAGGGATTATTACGGGGGAAGAAAAAGAGATCAAAACTGGCAAATTGGTAACTTGTTTTGCTTTAGGATCTCAAAAATTATATGATTTTGTTGATGACAATCCACTTGTCCATTTTAAGGAGGCAGGTTATACCAACGATACTGCCATTATCCGACAAAACCCGAAAGTAACTGCAATAAATAGTGCCATTGAGATAGATCTTACCGGTCAGGTTTGTGCAGACAGCATTGGAAAATTTCAATTTTCTGGAGTTGGAGGACAAATGGATTTTATACGAGGAGCCTCCTTGTCTGAAGGAGGAAAGGCAATTATAGCAATGCCTTCAATTACCAGTAAGGGATTCACCAAAATTGTCCCTCATTTAAAAGAAGGAGCAGATGTTACAACTACCAGAGCTCACGTTCATTATATAGCTACAGAATACGGCATTGTCAACCTTTACGGTCAAAACTTAAAACAACGGGCAAAAGCCCTTATTTCAATTGCGCATCCAGATCATAGAGAGCACCTTGAAAAAGAAGCATATAGAAGATTTTAATATCAATTTTTATCATATAAGAAGATGAAATCCATCTAATTAAATTGTCTAATAAACAAAATAGATTGGAATCCTGGTTCCCAAAAGTTCTTGTGAAGTAATCATAACTTTGTAACCTAAACATGATATTATGAGTGCCAAAAAAGGACTCCATATCTATTTTAATTGAATTCCTTCAAACCTCAGATTTAACTTTTATATCTGCCTCAAAATCAAAAAATTACATTTAATTACTTGATAATATTACGTCCACATATATTCAATATAATATGTTTTTTCATATATCATTTGCTATATTCGCAAAACCTTCAAGTGATACTAATTAAATGATAAATTTTCCTCTTAAAACGATAAATCCAAAAACTGACGATTGTCATTTTCTAGCAAATCTTTTAGTTTCTCGGAAATAAGGGTCCCGAAACTGATAATTGTCATATTCTAAACTCCTGTTATGCCCCAACTTTGCTCAAAATAATAACAAGAACTATGAAAACTACAAAAAACTTTTGGCTGAAAATTGCAAGTCTATTTATATTGATTCTAACAACTCAGATTTCCGTTTCACAAACATTTAAGTTAAATAACTCTTCTTCTAAAGTGGAAGTATTAGGAACTTCAAATATTCATGATTGGGAGGTACTTGCAAAAGTTTTCAAGGGGAATCTAAACCTTGAAATTGAAAATGGTAAGGTTGAAAAAATCAGCCAACTTGATTTTTACGTAACTGCAGAAAGCTTGGACAGCGGAAAAGGGGGAATGGATAAAAATATATACAAAGCCCTTAATACCGACAAATTTAAAACAATAGATTACCAACTTGTAAAAGTAAAGAGTATTGATTGCACCTCTAAAAGTCAATGTAAAATTACTACCAGCGGGTATTTAACCCTTGCCGGAACTAAAAAACTGATAGATATCGACTTCGATTTAAAAATAATTGATGGAAATATTGTACTATCTGGAAACAAAGCAATAAAAATGTCAAATTTCAACATTGACCCTCCTACTGCTCTTTTCGGAACCATCACCACAGGTGACGAAGTGAATGTAAAATTTAATACCGTTTTTAATAAATAATTCAATCAAATTAATAATCAATAATCAATTTAACGTTAAAAATCACCAAAAATGAAAAAATCAATACAGTTTGCAATCTTTATGCTAGTAGCCGTTTTGGGACTTCAATCTCAAGCGCAAAATGACAGAGACCTGGACAATTACAGGCAACCGGACAAAAGAGGTATCAATGTCTTTGAATCACCTAAAGACACCGCATCCACTTTTGATGGTTTACATGTAAGATTAGGCGCAGAATCCACTTTACAGTTTCAAGCGTTAGACCACGAAAACTCAGGTGCGGTGCCACTTGCAGAAATTGGCCATAACTTTAACCTTGCCACTGCAAACCTTGATATAGATGTCGCTCTTTATTCTGGTGTGAGAATGCACCTTAGAACCTATTTATCTTCACGTCACCATACAGAAACTTATGTAAAAGGTGGCTATCTACAAATTGACAGACTGGACTTTGTAAGTAAAGGATTTATGGAGGATATTATGAAATTTGTGACCGTTAAAATAGGGCATATGGAAATCAACTACGGTGATACTCATTTTAGAAGAACCGACAATGCTCAATCTATTCACAACCCATTCGTTGGAAACTATTTAATGGATAGTTTTACTACTGAAGTAGGTGGAGAAATCTATTTGAAGAAAAACGGATTTCTAGGTATGATAGGAGTTACAAACGGAAAATTGAATCAGTCTGTTGAAAGCCCTGGAACAACAAGTCCTTCATTTGTTGCAAAAATTGGGTATGATAACAACCTTTCTGAAGACTTAAGGTTTAGATTGACTGGTTCTGTCTATCATACAAATCAAACTGCCAGTACATACCTTTACGCCGGAGATAGAGCTGGAGCACGTTATTATTCAGTAATGGAACCAGTTGAAGGCGGTTCTTTCAGATCAGGAAGAATTAACCCTGACTTAAAAAATGAAATGACATCATTTATGATAAATCCTTTCATAAAATATAAAGGATTGGAATTCTTCGGAGTACTTGAACAAGCATCCGGAAAAAAATCTACCGAAACAGCAACCAGAACCTGGAATCAATATGCTGGGGAACTTATCTACAGATTTGGTAATGATGAAAACCTTTATGTAGGTGGACGTTACAATTATGTCGATGGTGAAGAAGTTGGTGGAAACAATGTTGATGTATCACGTTTTCAATTAGGTGCAGGTTGGTTTATGACTAAAAACGTCCTTACCAAAATTGAATATGTAAACCAGGAATATAATGGTTACAATCCTGAAACAATTTTAGACAAGGGAAAATTTAATGGCATAATGGTGGAAGCTGCAATTAGCTTCTAATATATATAATTCAATTAGCCAAAATGGGAGGAATTAATTTTTCTCCCATTTTTTAAATCAAAAATTATGAAAACTATCCTGCTTCTTCTATCATTTTTAAGTTTTGGTACATATAGTTTTTCTCAGAACAGCTTTCAAATTCTTCCTGAAAGCAAACTTACTATTACAGGAGAGACAAATATTAATAAGTTTCTTTGCGCTTTCAATACCACTTTGATCCCCAATACAAAAAACATAAAATTTGAAGGAAATTCAGAAAAAATTCATTTTGAAAATGCAGTTTTGAAATTGGATAATCAGGGATTTGACTGTGGAAATAAAGCTATAAATAAGGATTTTAAAACCTTAATTAAATCAAGCGAGTATCCAGAAATAAAATTGGAGCTAAAAGAATTAATTTTGAAATCTCCCCATGAGGTCAATGCCCTGTTGAGAATTTTTATTGCAGGCAAACAAAAAGATTATCGAGTTCCAATAACTATCAATGAATATCCTGTTGTTCAATATTCGGGTAAATTAAATTTAAACATTAACGATTTCGAATTGACTCCTCCCAAAAAAATATTTGGTTTGATCGTTGTAAAAGAAGATATTGAAATTAATTTCAATCTAATTGTCGAGATACTATCTAATGTAAATTACGCTTCTTTTATCAAACCATAAAAGCTGTTTATGGGCAGATCTACCTGCACACATACACTTAATTCTCTCACCCCTAAGTAGGAAGCTGAGTTTACAAATACAGCGCTAAGAGACCCCTGAGAATATTACAAAGCAATCTTATTGCAAACTCTAAAATAATGCTAGAGCCCTCTTTTCCATCACATATTCCAATTAGCCGAAGCAAGTTGAAAAAGTTCCTTTTAAAAGGTTTTACTATCTAATTTTTGTAATTTTAAAAGAACAATCTCGTCTTAAGTATGTAGAAGCTACAAAAAAATTCAGAATTAAAAATAAAGTCAATTGTGCTTCCATTTTAAGTGAGATGAAATTTTAAATTCAGACTTTTAAAAATACTTTGATTATGAAAAGCAACTTCAGTGAAATAATAAAAGACAACAAACCCGTTTTAGTGGATTTTCATGCTGATTGGTGTGGACCTTGTAAAATGTTGGCACCGATCTTAAAAGATGCCAAAGCAGAATTAGGTGATGATATAAAAATCGTGAAAATTGATGTGGATAAGAATGAAGCCCTTGCAGGAAAATACCAGGTAAAAGGAGTGCCAACTTTAATATTGTTCAAGAATGGAGAACAACTGTGGCGACAATCGGGTGTTGTTCAAAAGGATGAAATAATACGGATAGTTAAGTCACATTCCTAAATCACTATAATTCCAGTGAAGTATCATACCAAAAATTTTCGGTATAATAACTATTGTCACTATATATTAGCAGCTTTTGAAATAGTTCAAAAGTAAAAAATTAAAAGTAACACTGAAGAATTCCTTTATCTTAGTCATAAAACACTTAAAATTTCAGGAACTGATTGGTCACAAAAAATGAAGAGAAAAATATGAAACAAGACCTCAAAAATAGAAATGACGTACAATTGCTGGTTTCAGAATTTTACAAGAAAGTGAAGGAAAATAAGGAAATAGGTTTCTTTTTTAATAACAGTATAAAAAACTGGAACGAGCATCTGGAAAAACTTACCGATTTTTGGGAAAGCAACCTGTTTTTTGTTTCCAAATATTCCGGGAATCCCCAGAAAGCCCATATCGCGGTAGATGCGCAAAACGATCAACAGATAAACGCCGAACATTTTGGAATATGGATGAATTTATGGTTTGAAACCATAGATGAGCATTTTGAAGGAGAACTTGCGCAAAGAGCAAAAAATAATGCGAGAAAGATGTCCTCGCATTTGTATTTAAAGATTTTTCAGAACAGGGGATAATTAAAATCTATCCGTGCAAAACCAATACCGGTAATTCATTGCTTATTGCAGTGCAAATGCCATACTTGGTATGTAATAGCCGTTCACAAACACTCAGGTTCTTTCCAAGTATTACAATCATATCATACTTATTTTGAATTTTTGTGAGAAGTATTTCATCATAGACAGCAGTTTCTTGTATTTCAATAAACTTTACATTATTCTTATGCAATTGGGAGGACAATAACTGCCTTGGAATTTCAGTGTTCTCAATTAAATTACCATTATCTATTATTTCCATTACAGTTACATTCTTCCTCAGGCAAATGCCGGGAGTTTCGAAAAATCTAAAGATCCTGTCGTCCAGAGCCGCTGAAAAATCTATAGGAAGTACAATTTTACCAATTTCACGGTAGACGCTTCCCTCAGGTACCGCTAGAACTGTGCACTTTATCTTCCTGATAATATCATATGTATGATTGCCTAACAATGCATTGTATTGCATATCCCTGCCGGCAGCGCCCATAACTATAAAACTGATCTTTTTTTCAGTCACATATTTCCTGGTGGTTATGACTAGATTTTCTTCAGAAAAGAGCGGAGTAAAGGTGTGTGATGGATTTGGGGATGAATTTTTAAGTTGAGTTATAGAGTTATTGAGTTTCTCTAAAGCGATATTCCTTTTCTCATTAATGCACGTATCTGTGCATCCAAGCAGACTATTCGCCTGAATATTTAGTAAATAAAAATTAACAGGTACATTTTCTAAAAAACGTACTGCATATCTACCTGCATTTTCGGCCACTTTCGAAAAGTCAGTAAGTATTAACACATTCATCAGCAAAAAATCAATTATTTCTTGCGAAATTAAATGGATTGAGCTTCATGAAAAATGATCAACGTCAGTTATGACCTAATTAGAGTTTATAAGGATCAGGAAATATTTTTAAGTGCCTCGGCGTTCAATAATTTAATATTTCTTCCTTCAATTTCTATCAAACCTTCCTTTTTAAAATCAGACAGTGTTCTTATCAAACTTTCCGGTGCCATTCCTGCAACTCCGGCCAAATCTGCACGAGAGATCCGGATACTTTTCAATGGAAATTTCCTGATTTTTTCAGCGAAAAGGAGAATTGTATTGGCAGTTTTTTTACGAACAGATCCATAAGCCATATCCATAAGCTGTTCCTTTATTCCGGACAAACTGTTGCTTAATATTTCTACCAATTCTAAGGTAACTCGCCCATTATTGGCCAAAATTTTGTGAAGTTGTTCCTTGGATACCATATAAAGTTGTGTATCCTCTATAGCAGTCGCAAATTCCTGATGTGCAGAAACAGCTTTGAAGGAGGTATTCCCAAAAAAATCATCTTCTCTATACAATTCGGTAATTAATTCTTTTCCCTGACTGTCAACCCGATGTGATTTTACAACTCCGCGTTTTATTAAGAAGAAGGAATTTGATTGCCTGCCGGCTTCATATATTAAATCTCCAGCTTTAAAATTCATCAGCTCATGATTGCTTATCAACGCGCGTAAATCATCCAGACTATTGAGGGAAGATTTTGTTTTCACCTCTTCAAATGGATTTTGCGCACTCAAAATAGCAACCTTAGCCAGTCGGCTTTCAATTGCGCTTAAAAGATCTTCTTCTTCAAAAGGTTTTGTGAGATAATCATCTGCGCCCAGATTCATCCCTTTTCTTATATCTTTTTGTTCTGTTTTCGCAGAAAGAAAAATAAAGGGAATATTAGAGGTTTCAGGGTTTTTGGACAATTCCTCCAAGACTCCATAACCATCTAATTCTGGCATCATAATATCACAAACGATAATGTCCGGTGAGTTTTTAGTGGCCTTTTCTACACCTAATTTCCCATTAGCTGCGGTTATGACCTCATAATCTGAAAGTTCTAAAAGTTCCCCTGTATTTTCGCGAACTGTTACATCATCCTCTATTAACAGTATTTTTTTCATGGTGTTAAAATTGGTATTTTTACTATAAATTTCGTGCCTTCATTCTCGATACTGGTGAAATCTATACTTCCACCCAGATTTTCCAAATGTGTTCTGGCAATATTCAGTCCTATGCCCGTTCCTTGGTTCAATACAGCATTTTCGGCCCTAAAGTAACGTTCAAAAATGTGTTTTTGATCTTTCTCCGGAATTCCAATTCCCTGATCTTCCACAATAAAAATCATAGAATTTTCATTTGGTGAAACCTCAAATTTAATAAGAGTGTCTTCTGGAGAATATTTGATGGAATTTCCTATTAAATTGGACAAGATAAGCTCCAATATTTTTTCGTCCTGGTAGAGCATCATATCCTCCATATCCTGGGGATAGATTAATTCCTGTCCACTTTTTAAAGTTACATTAGCGTTGTAAACTACTTCATTAATAAGCCTTTTAAGACTAAATGAATTATACTTATACTGGCCACTTCCAGCATCTAATCTTTCAATAGACAAGAAATCGTTTAAAATATTATTGAGATAATGCACCTTGTTACGAATGGTCCCAAGATGTTTTTCCCTTTTGTCCTGCTGGTTTTCGAGGATGTATTTTTCAGTTAGCGTGGCAGAAGTTAAAATTCCGCTTAAAGGGGTTTTAAATTCATGAGAAACAAGAGAAAGAAATTTAGTTTTGAGTTCATTAAGTTCCTTTTCCTTTTGCAAGGCAAACTTAATTTTCTTTTCAGCTTGCTTCCTCTTTTTAATTTCCAATTCCAAATTAAGATTAAGACTTTGGAGATCCTGATTCCTCTCTTGTAATTCCTTAGTCCTTATTTTTATCTTATCTTCAAGATGTGAGTTAAGCTCTACTATTTGGCGTTCAGTTTCTTTCCTTACAGTAATATCAATAATCAATGACATTACATATTGCTCCCCTTCAACCACAAATGGATTTAGTCCAGCTTCTACGGGGAATTGAGATCCATCTTTCCTAACTCCATATAAATCGCGTCCATGCCCCATTTGACGTTTTTCACTATGCGCCAAAAAAGATTTAAAATGCTCGCCATGATTAGGTTGGTAATTTGACGGAATTAAAATATTAAGAGGTTGGTTCATCATCTCTCCTTCATTATAGCCGAACATTTTTTCAGCAGATGAATTGGAAGCGACAATAATTTGTGAAGAATTCACAACAATTATTCCTTCTGAAGCAGCTTCAAAAAGTATATTAAACTCATTTTTATTTTGAAATAATAGTCTTTGCAACACGCTTTATAAAAATTTTAAATAGTATTTACTGAACTAATTTACGAAAGTACGAGGATTTTTATAAATCAACGATTAAATTCTGTTTCAAAAGTCATAAATAGAAATTCTTCTCATTAGATTATTGAATTTTTTTTGTAACGAACTTCTATAATTGGAATAATGGAGGAAGAAAATGAATTTTAAAGTAAGAAAAAAGCCTGTCCAATCTACCTTTTTCAGCTCATATTAAGCTCGAATTTTGAATTAAAGCATCATATTGCCTTGTCTTATCATGAAATAATTTCATAAGTTATAATAAAGATCCTGAGGGAGAAAAAGAGGCTCAAGAATTGACCTGCAAGATGTTAATAAAAAAACCCGAACAATAAAGTTCGGGTTTTTAATTGAAGTTGGCCTACTAGGGCTCGAACCTAGACTCTTCTATACCAAAAACAGACGTGTTGCCAGTTACACCATAGGCCAGCATTTCAATT
>Ga0307486_1002067_pt1 | contig 14452 bp, 9 predicted proteins | sample CBIW02metaG_FD_203663 | JGI IMG/M metagenome (GOLD analysis project Ga0307486, IMG submission 203663) | Sea-ice brine microbial communities from Beaufort Sea near Barrow, Alaska, United States - CBIW 0.2 | ecosystem: Environmental > Aquatic > Marine > Coastal | place: USA: Alaska | collected... | reverse complement strand
CCTGTTTGGTGCACGGAAGATCCGCGGGAATCCACCGCAACCGTCACCGGCATGTCTTCCACGTCGAATTCGTAAATGGCTTCCATACCCAGTTCCGGAAAGGCCACCACTTCAGCGTGCTTGATGGCCTTTGACACCAGGTAGGCAGCACCGCCCACGGCCATCAAGTACACAGCACCAAATTCGCGAATGGCGTCGATCCCCACTTGGCCACGTTCGGCTTTGCCGATCATGCCGGTCAGGCCGGTTTTTTCCAGCATGGTGTGGGTAAACTTGTCCATGCGGGTTGCCGTGGTGGGGCCTGCGGGGCCAACCACTTCTTCGCGCACCGGATCCACCGGGCCAACGTAGTAAATAAAGCGCCCTTTCATATCCACCGGCAGCTTTTCACCGTTGTTGATCATGTCCACCATTTTTTTGTGGGCGGCATCACGGCCAGTCAGCATCTTGCCCGACAGCAACACGGTTTCACCCGGCTGCCAGTCTTTTACGTCTTCCGGGGTAACGGTATTCAGGTTCACCCGGCGCACGTTCTCGCCCACTTCCCAGGTAATTTCCGGCCAGTCATCCAGGCTCGGCGGGATTTGCAGTGACGGGCCACTGCCATCCAGCACAAAGTGCGCATGGCGGGTGGCTGCGCAGTTAGGAATAATCGCCACCGGCTTGTTGGCCGCGTGGGTGGGGAAATCCTTTACTTTCACATCCAGCACTGTGGTCAGGCCACCAAGGCCCTGGGCACCAATACCCAGCTCGTTTACTTTTTCGAACAGCTCCAGGCGCAGCTCTTCAGCGCGGTTTGATGCGCCGCGGGCTTTTAGTTCATGAATATCAATAGGCTCTAACAACGCTTCTTTGGCGATTGCCATGGCTTTTTCAGCGGTACCGCCAATGCCAATACCCAGCATGCCAGGCGGGCACCAACCTGCGCCCATTTGCGGGATCATCTTCAGCACCCAGTCCACCACCGAATCTGACGGATTCAGCATGGCAAACTTAGACTTGGCTTCAGAACCACCGCCCTTGGCCGCCACGTGAATGTCTACGGTGTTGCCCGGCACAATTTTGTAATGAATGATGGCTGGCGTGTTGTCTTTTGTGTTCTCACGCTTGCCGTCCGGATCGGATAATATCGACGCCCGCAGCATGTTGTCCGGATGGGTATAAGCGCGACGCACGCCTTCGTTGATGACATCGTCCAGCGAGGTTTCAAAATCCCACTTCACGTTCATGCCAACATTCACGAACACCGTCACAATACCGGTATCCTGGCAGATCGGGCGGTGGCCTTCGGCGCACATCCGCGAGTTAATCAGAATTTGCGCCATAGCGTCTTTAGCCGCTTGGGATTCTTCTTTCTTATAAGCCTCGTACACCGCCTGAATAAAATCCTTCGGGTGATAGTAGGAAATAAACTGCAGCGCGTCGGCTACACTTTCAATCAGGTCTTCCTGGCGGATCAGGGTGGTCATAGTCGCCTCATCAACGGTCGTTATAAGAATATATTGGCAAATCAGAAGCCAAAGTTTACCAGAAATTCATCCGCGCGCGGGATGCGACTGCAGGCCAATTCGCTGCGCCTGTTGATTGCTCAAAACACCAAAATTCGTGAAGAATGCGATAAAAACCGGTTAAGATACATTGCAAACTAACAAAGAAGTATCGGGAGACACCGTGACAGACCCTATTCTGATTGAGAAAAAGAACCAGGTTTTAATCGTTCGCCTGAATCGCCCAGAGCGCAAGAACGCCCTTACCCACGCTATGTACACCAGCATGGCCGACGCAATCGATCAGGCCGAAGCCGACAAGGACATTCGCTGCATTCTGTTTACCGGCAGCAATGAGTGTTTCACCGCCGGTAACGATCTTAACGATTTCACCAAAGGCTTGCCCGGTGATTTCCGCGAAACCCCGGTGGGCCGTTTTCTGTTTGTGCTGGTTAATGCAACCAAACCGGTGGTTGTGGCGGTTAACGGGCCGGCGATAGGCATTGGCACTACCATGCTGCTGCACTGCGATATGGTGATGGCAGGCACCAACGCCGGTTTTCAAATGCCGTTTGCCAGCCTTGGCCTTTGTCCCGAAGGTGGCTCCAGCATTTTACTGCCCATGTGGATTGGCCGCGTACGGGCTGCTGAACTGCTGATGCTGGGTGGCCGCTTTAGTGCGGAAGAGGCGTTACGCCTGGGCATCATCAATCGCGTGTGCGAACCTGAAAACACCGAAGCAGTAGCCTGGGAGGCCTGTCAGAAACTGGTTGCACAGGCACCAGCGGCCATTCGCGCTACCAAAGAACTGCTAAAACGGCCAAATCGCGAAGCTCTGGAAGAAACCATGCGGGCAGAAGGCGCGCTGTTCGGTGAGCGCCTGAAGTCGCCGGAGGCAGCCGAGTCATTTCGCGCTTTTATAGAAAAGCGTAAGCCAGACTTCTCACGTTTTAGCTGAGTCTGCTAAAACAGCACTTAACCGGACACAGGTGGCAAGGCCACCTGCTTACCGGCGGCCTGCAGGTTGCGGATGAGACGCCCCAGCGTGCGAGCAATGTCTTCCGCCTGGCCTTGGTTAGCGCCTAACTGAAACAACCGCGAGCCGTCCCTTGGATCATACACCCAGCAAGTGGCCAGGCTTGGTTCGCAATCCCATTTTACCAACGGGCTAATGCCGTAAACGTCAATCTGTTGGCTTTTGCGCAGCATGGCCCCTTGCTGACGGGTAATTTGCTGAATCAGCAGGCTGCTGTTGCGTTTTTCAACCTGGTAGCGAATGTCTGCTGGTTGGTCCAACTGCACAATGGCTTTGTCTTCGCGCCAACCTGACAACTGCAAAACACTGTTCAGGTGAATCAATAACGCCTGCTCCTCGCTGTCTGCCAAATACAGTTTTTTCAGATCAGCCGGGCTTTGCCCTTCAGCGGCTTCAATGGTGGCTACTAGCGGCTGCAACGACACTGCAGGATTATTGGTCACCACTGCCAAGGCGCGGTCTTTGCGCAGCTTCTCTATTTCAGTAATGCGCTCCAGCGACTGTTTGTAATACTGGCCCTCTTTGCCTGCGCGAGTGACATACATCTCAAGCGAGGCTTGAGCTTCGTTTAACAGATCCGACTTTTGCATCACCCGGCCACGGTAGAAATAAAAGTCCACCGGGCGCTCGCCGTCTAGCTGCTGCAAACGCCCCAGGTACTCGCTGGCGTCGTCCCAGTTTTCAGCGGCCAGTGCTTGCTCGGTCGCCAACATCAAGCGGCGAATTTCGTGCTCCGCAGGCAGCGCCACAGCACTGCCCGCGTACAAAAGGGCACACACGACTAACGCCCGGTAACCAGGAGATTTAAACGGTGTTGCTGCCATAACTGTTTTCCTCAATAGATTCGCCAGCGCCCGGCTCAGTGTTCCCTGGCGTATTGGAGACGCTCTTATTACGGCCAAGAGCGGGCTCTGAGTCAAAACCGGAATCAAGGTCGGAGTCAGTTTCAGGGTCGACTTCGGCCTGTTCGGTGACGGCCTTGGGCAGTTCTTTTTTCACCCGCACTCCCAATTCCACAAAGCGGTTGGCTTGTGAAATCAGGTTGCCGCGGCCGCGGGTCAGAGTGTTCATCGCACTGTCGTAGCTGCCCTGAGCGGTGTGCAACTGGCCGCCAAGGCGTTCCATAGCTTCTACAAACACCCGTAATTTATCGTAAACTGCACTCGCTCGTTCCGCAATCAGTCGGGCGTTCTGGCTCTGGCGCTCGTAACGCCAGATATTTTCGATGGTGCGCAGAGTGGCCAGCAAGGTGGTGGGCGTCACCACAATAATCTTACGCTCGAAGGCTTCTGAAAACAGACTGTCGTCGTGCTGAAAGGCTGCTACGAAAGCCGGTTCAATGGGCATAAACAACAGCACAAAATCCGGTGAACGCAAACCGTTGAGCTGGCTGTAATCTTTATCGCTCAGGCTGCGAATGTGATTGCGCACGGCGTCCATATGCTGCTTCAGCGCCGCATCACGGGCGCTGCCTTCGTCGCTGATAACCCACTGCTGGTAAGCCACCAACGACACCTTGGAATCTATCACCAGGTTGCGGTTATCCGGTAGGTGCACCACCACGTCTGGCCGCAGCAGCTGGTTATCGCTGTCGCGGTAGCTGCCCTGGGTTTCGTATTCAATGCCTTTGCGCAACCCGGACCTTTCCAGCACCCGCTCCAAAATCAACTCGCCCCAGTTACCCTGTATTTTTTTATCGCCTTTTAACGCTCGCGTTAGGTTAGAGGCTTCTTCGGTAATCTGGCGGTTAAGCTCCTGCAACGATTTTATTTCGCTGCGCAGAGCCTGGCGGTCGCGGGTTTCGGTAGTGTGTACGGTTTCGACGCGCTGTCGAAAATCATTGAGTTGATCACGAAACGGTTTTAGCAGCGTATCCATACTGCTCTGGTTCTGCTGACTGAAACGCTCGCTTTTCTGATCGAATATACGGTTCGCCAGATTCTCGAATTCCTGTTTTAGCGCATCGCGATTGTGCTCCAGAAGCGCCAGTTTCTCCGCCGCCGACTGGCGCTCATGGGCCAGCATTATCTGCTGCTCTCTTAATGCCAGTTTCAGGTCGTTGTAGTCGGCCAGCAGGCGGCGGTTATTTTGCCCGGCACGCTGCAGCAATCCGGCTAATATCAGTACCAGAATAAAAATCGCCACCATCAGCGAGAGTACAAGCACGGGCTGGTCTGCAACCCATTGGCTGAAGGTTTCAAGCACTGGCGTTTACTCCTTAGGTATTATCATTGGAACAGTTCGCTGACAAGTTTAACCTATTCATTTGCCATTGTTGCTGACGGGATACACGTCGCCTTAATCATCTGTAAACAAATCGCTAACGTGAGTTGCTGTATACTCCGCCGAAACACCATCACACAGCCATTTCGTGCCGCTGACCTGTCAGTTAGGGCACTTTTTTGTCATTTTTTTTCGGAGGTAGTTCATGGGTTTAAAGGGTTTCATGGGGTCAAAACTTGGTGGCAACGTCCACTTGGCGCTGCCATTGCTGGTGATACTTACGAGCCTGGCCGGCTGTTCGGCAGATCAGTACTTTATGGTACCCAAATCCAATCTGGAAACCGTGAACACCTCGGTGCAAAACCAGCGGGCGACGCTGGTCACCATAGAGAACAACGCCAAGGTACGCTTCGAGCAAGCACTCAACGATCAAACCGCATCTACCGAAACCATTCTGCAAGCCATAAGCGCCCAAGTTAAAGCACCAGAATGCCCCCCCGTGCCGAAACAGCAGGCTTGCCCCGCGGCTACCACAGCCAAGGCCGTGGCCAGTCAGCTCAAAGGCAAACTCATTGTGGGCGAAGTTGAAAAGTTCTTCCTGGCCGCAGCCAAAACCGTTTACAACGCCCGTATCGACAGCGGCGCCGAAACGTCTTCCATTGACGCGCGAAATATTGTTCGATTCGAACGCGACGGCAGCAACTGGGTACGCTTTGATGTGCCAGTGCCCGGCAGCGAAGAGCTGCTAACCCTTGAAAAAGACATCTCGCGACGGGTAAAAATTCTCCAATCAAACGCCGACGACCCCGAACGTCGGGTGGTGGTGGAGTTGCAATTTGCCATTGGCAACCATACGCAAGTCGCCGAATTCACCCTGACCGACCGTTCGCACCTTACCCATCAGGTGCTGATTGGCCGCAACGTACTGCGCGATGTGATGTTGATTGATGTCAGCAAAGAGTTTGCAACCGAACTGCCCGAAACCATGGCCAACGGCGGGACTTTATGAGTACCCGATCGCGCACACCCTTTTACATCGCGATTTTTCTGATTATTGCTACCGGTATTTCCCTGGCGGTGTGGCGCCACATTGAACTGGGAATTCCCTGGCTGACCGGCGAACAACGGCCGGTGTGGATGGTAGAGGCGCGGGTGGATTTTGACGCCACAGGCGGCTCCGTGACGGCTGCACTGAACGTACCCAATCAGCCCCCGGGCTTTCATACCCTGAGCGAACAAGCCGCCTCGCCTGGCTACGGCTTTTCTATTCTGGAACAAGCCGGCATGCGGCGCGCCGAGTGGACCAAGCGCGATGTTACCGGTCCACAAACTCTGTATTACAAAGTCCAGTTGATCCCAGACCCAGACGTTCGCAGCTTACCCGCCAAAGTAAAACCGGTGGCGCGCACCGTGTTTTGGGAGGAACCCGAAGCCACCGCTGTGCGGGAAATACTGGAGCAGGCCAGGCAACGCTCCAGTAATCCACAAAGCATGACCCGCGAACTGATCCGGCTAATGCAGCCAGATACCGGTACCCAGAACACCACCCTTCTAATTGCTGGCGGAAATTATCTCGATCTACTGGTCGACATGCTGAACTTCTATGGCATACCCGCTCGCGCCGCCGATGGCCTGGAGCTGGAAGACGCTCGCCGGCGCCAGCCGCTGCTGGCATTCCTGCAAATTCACACCGGCGAAGAATGGCTGACCTTTGACCCCCGCACCGCTGAACAGGGCGTGCCGGAAGACCTGTTGTTGTGGCGCCAGGGCTCCGCGTCGCTGTTGGACGTGGTAGGCGGCGCCAACTCCGAGATCAGCTTCTCTATGCTGCGCCAGACCATTCCCGCCATTCAACTGGCAGCGATGCAATCTAAAGAGACCGGCCTCGGTTTTCTGAGTTTTTACGAACTGCCGATTGAAGAACAAAGCATGTTCCGCATGCTGCTGCTATTGCCTTTGGGTGCACTGGTGGTGGCCTTCATGCGCATGTTGATCGGCATTCGCACTTCCGGCACCTTCATGCCAGTACTGATTGCGGTAGCGTTTGTGCAGACCACTTTAATACCCGGGTTGGTAGCATTTTTGTCGGTGGTCGCCATTGGCCTGTTAATGCGCAGCTACCTTTCCAGCCTGAACCTGCTGCTGGTTTCACGGATCTCGGCGTTAATAATCTTGGTGATATTCATTACCGCCGGCTTGAGCGTTGTAGGTTATCAGATGGGCTTTAATACCGGCATGACGGTGACCTTCTTCCCTATGGTTATTATCGCCTGGACCATTGAGCGAATGTCGATTCTGTGGGAAGAAGAAGGCGCGCGGGAAGTCATGAGACAAGGCTCAGGCAGTCTATTTGTCGCCATTTGCGCTTTTCTGCTGATGAGTGCACCGCTGGCCGGACACCTGACCTTCAACTTCCCCGAATTGCACTTGGTTATTCTGGGCCTGATTCTGCTAATGGGTAATTACACCGGCTACAAACTCAGCGAATTGCGCCGTTTCACACCGATGAAGGTGTACGACTAATATGGGCTGGATATCACCGTTTACGCTGAACCGCCTGGGCATGCTCAACATGAACCGGCGTAATGTGGACTATATTGCGCGCTACAATGATCGTTCGGCCTACCCGCTGGTCGACAACAAGCTGAAAACCAAGCTGGTGGTGGCCGAATACGATGTGAAAACACCGCGGCTTTTGCAGGTGGTTCGTCAGCAACACGAAATTTCCCACTTCCGTGAAATGTCCGCGGATTTGGCCGGCTTTGCCATAAAGCCTGCCAAAGGGTCTGGAGGCAAAGGCATCACCGTCGTCACCGGGCGCGATGGCGACGAATTCGTCAAAGCCTCCGGCGCCCGTATTGGCGTGGATGTGCTGGAACGGCACCTGACCAATATTCTGGCGGGGCTGTATTCGCTGGCAGGCGCCTCTGACGTGGCCATTGTCGAAAACCTGGTGCAGTCCACACCGGATCTGGCGCGCTATTCGTTTCAGGGCGTACCAGACATCCGCATTATTGTGTTTAAAGGCTACCCGGTGATGGCCATGCTGCGGCTTGCCACCAAGGCTTCTGACGGCAAAGCCAACCTGCACCAGGGCGCGGTGGGCGTAGGGCTGGACATTGGCACAGGGAAAAGCCTGAACGCGGTTCAGTTTAATCGCCCCATTCTTCTGCACCCGGACACCGGCCTATCTTTGGGCAATATCCATATTGTCGCCTGGGATGAAATGCTGGAAATGGCCTCCCGTTGCTATGAGGCGACCGGGCTAGGCTATATGGGCGTAGACCTGGTGGTCGATGTGGACGAAGGCCCGCTGCTGCTGGAGCTGAATGCGCGCCCGGGCCTGGCTATTCAAATGGCCAACGGCTGCGGCCTACTGCCGCGCTTACGTGCCATTGAAAATCTGAAACGCCCCCACTTCACCCCCGGTGACCGCGCACGCTTTGCGATGGAAGAATTCCATAAGCGCTAGAACACAGTGGCATTCGTTCAAAAGCCCAGCGCGCATCTGCGCAGCCAAAAAAAAGCCGGAAAGCGTGTAAACACTTTCCGGCTTTTTACGATCTAATTCGCCGATATATTAGCGAATTAAGTCATTTCTCCGCTCTGAATCAGCAACTTGCGTTCTAGGGTCAAACCTTTCAGCAAGCCCCAGGTCATGATCAACAGGATCAGCGTAAACGGCAGGCCGGCACTGATCGAAACAGCTTGAATAGCGCCTAGTGCATCATCACCACCGCCGAATATCAACACCGCGGCAATTGCGCCTTCCATTACCACCCAGAACACACGCTGAGCCGTGGGTGCATCAGTTTTACCACCGGCGGTGATGCTGTCGATAACCAACGAACCAGAATCCGACGACGTGATAAAGAACACCAACACCAGCACAATACCAATAAAGGAGATAATACCGGTCAGCGGAAGATTCGCGAACATCTGGAAAGTCGCCAAGCTAACATCGGTCAAACCTTCATCAGCCAGTGAGCCTACGCCCTGCTGGATTTGCTCCAGCGCAGCTCCACCAAACGCGCTCATCCACACAGCCGTAATCACCGTGGGAATTAGCAGCACTGCGATGATGAATTCACGCACAGTGCGACCGCGAGAAACACGCGCGATAAACATGCCTACGAACGGAGACCAAGAGATCCACCAGGCCCAATAAAATATCGTCCAGCCTTGCATCCAAACATCATCGTCGCGGCCAAACGGATTACTAAAGGCAACCACGTTGGTGGCGTAGCTGGTGGTGGTTATCCAGAGGGTTTCCAGAATCGACATGGTCGGACCGGCAAAGATAATAAAGAACAGCAAGATACCCGCAAGGGCCATGTTGATATTACTCAGCACCTTAACGCCGCCGTCTAATCCGCGCAGCACAGATAACAGCGCCAATGCGGTGACACCCACAATAATCGCCATCTGTACATTGATACCCGAGCCCACACCAAACAGATAATTCAAACCGGCAGCGGCCTGCTGGGCGCCAAAACCCAAAGACGTTGCCAGCCCGAAAATAGTCGCAATCACCGCCAGACTATCAATGATGTGCCCGGGCCAGCCCCACACTTTGTCACGCAGCAGCGGGAAAAAGGCGGAACGAATGGTCAGCGGCATATTTTTATTGAACGAGAAAAACGCCAGTGACAAGGCCACAATGGCGTAGATCGCCCAAGGATGCAGACCCCAATGGAACATAGTGCCGCCCATGGCCAGGCCCAAAGCTTCAGGCGTGTTAGGTTCTACATTAAACGGCGTGCCAAACCAGCCCGTGTAATAGGCGACAGGCTCTGCTACCGCCCAGAACATTAGGCCAATACCCATACCTGCCGCAAACAGCATCGAAAACCAGGATAGGGTGGAAAAATCCGGTTTGGCATCCATGCCGCCCAGCCTGATTTTGCCCACGGGCATGAAGATCAGTGCTAAACAGACAACAACAAACACGTTTGCACTGAGCATAAAGAACCAGTCAAATGTGTTGATAATCTCTAGCTTGGCACCGTCGAGCAATTCTTTGGCGAGAGCCGGAAACATCAGCGTACCGACAACGAACAACACCACGATTATGGCGGTTATCGGAAACACGGGTGCATGAAGATCTAGCCCGAACGGCCGGATATTATCCTGCCCGGCTACGTAATCTGTTTGATATTCGTCTTTTACAATTTTGCCCACAATTGGCGCCTCTTTCAGTCATTAGCATTACATTCAGGCTGTCTGAGTTTGGATGTCGACCCGTAGGTGCAAAAAATAGCCTTGAAACATAACAAGCCGGCAATAATAATACTTTGAGCTCAAAACATCAAAATTCTGACGAGGAGCCTATGAACAGATTTAAAACCTTCCCTTTGCGCTACACCGCGTATGCGCTAAGCCTCGCCGGATTTCTGATATCGCTGATTGTCAGCGCGTGGATTGGCGGCGCCTATCTGATTACTCTGGCATTCGGCCTGCTTGCAGCCCTTGGCACTTATGACCTGTTACAGCGTCGCCATACGATTAGCCGCAACTACCCTATTATGGCCAATTTCCGTTACCTTTTTGAGGCCATTGGCCCGGAAATCCGTCAGTACTTCATCCAGTCCGACACCGAAGAGCGACCGTTTTCCCGCGAGCAGCGCACCATTGTGTACCAGCGTGCAAAAGACATTCTCGACAAGCGCCCGTTCGGCTCCCAGCTGAATATGTATGAGGAAGGCTTTGAGTGGATGAGCCATTCACTGGCCCCTACCCAGCTCAACACCAGTGATTTTCGCATTACCGTGGGCAAAAGCTGCGCAAAGCCTTACAGCACCAGCGTGTTCAACATATCAGCCATGAGTTTTGGCTCGCTGTCCGCGAACGCCATCCTCAGCCTGAACACCGGTGCCAGAAAAGGCCACTTCTACCACGACACCGGCGAAGGTTCTATCAGCCGCTATCACCGCCAACCAGGGGGCGACCTGGTGTGGGAGATCGGTTCCGGATACTTCGGCTGTCGCAACAAAGACGGTAGTTTTAGTGTAGAACGCTTTGCCGAAAACGCCCAACTCGATCAAGTAAAAATGATTGAACTCAAACTATCTCAAGGGGCCAAGCCAGGGCACGGCGGTATTTTGCCCGGTGCTAAAGTAACGCCGGAGATTGCCGAAGCCCGCGGCGTTGAGGTGGGTGAAGACTGCGTATCCCCTGCGGCGCATTCGGAGTTTTCGACGCCCATCGAAATGTTGGAGTTTATCGATCAGTTGCGTGAGCTGTCCGGCGGTAAGCCGGTAGGTTTTAAGCTTGCCCTGGGCCACCCATGGGAGTGGTTCGCCATTGTAAAAGCCATGCTGAAAACCGGAAGGCGGCCTGACTTTATCGTGGTAGATGGCGGCGAAGGTGGCACTGGCGCGGCGCCGCTTGAGTTTATCAACCGCCTGGGCATGCCGATGACCGAAGCTCTGCTGCTGGTGCATAATACACTGGTGGGTTGCAATCTGCGTGAAGACATCGCCATCGGCGCCGCTGGGAAAATCACCTCGGCGTTCAACATCGCCCGCACTCTGGCACTTGGCGCCGACTGGTGTAACTCAGCGCGCGGCTACATGTTCTCGCTGGGCTGCATTCAAGCCATGAACTGCCACACCGGCCGCTGTCCTAGTGGCGTTGCGGCACAAGATCCAAGGCGCGGCGAAAAAATCGATGTACCCCTGAAAAGCGAACGGGTTTACAACTTCCATAAAAACACCCTGGAAGCCCTGCAAAATCTGCTGCAAGCGGGCGGGCTGAGCCACCCCTCCGAGCTAGGCCCGGAACATATCATTCGCCGGGTATCAAAAACCGAAGTCGCCTCCTATCTGGACCTGTTTCCGTTTATCGAGCCTGGTGCGCTGCTGAAAGGCGACACCGGCCTAGCCGTATTCGACAAGTACTGGGGAGTATCCAATCCGGATAGCTTCGCCCCACCCGAATTCGTGTCCAAACTGCGGGAAACCAAATTACGTTAATGCGCGCTAAAACCCGCACATTTTCGCCGGTTGGTGTTTCTTTTTGGAATCTTCTCATGTAATATTCGCTCCCGCTAAGCCACTGAGATTCCTCTTTAAGTCTCGCTGGCCTGTGCCGCCAAAACATCGTTTTGAACAGGCAGAAATTAGCACATCGGGGCGTAGCGCAGCTTGGTAGCGCACTTGCATGGGGTGCAAGGGGTCGTAGGTTCAAATCCTACCGTCCCGACCATATATCAACGACTTAGGGCACATCTTCGGGTGTGCCCTTTTTCGTTTCTGGCTGGGTACTTGTAGGGTACACAAACCCAAAACCGCCATTTTCTTGGTGTCACTGCCTGTGACATCGAGCCGAAGCATCTCGTTTTCATCCAGGCTTTCTTCGTTTCCGTCATTGCTACTTTAGCATGCACTAAAGTCGCGACCAAAACGCGGCCCTCTTCAGCTATTGCATGCTATCCAAAGTTTACTCCCCAGATTTACCGATCCCGCATAAATTATTTACGACATTCTCGTCTAATTGCATTTTCTAGAAAGTTACACGTCCCAAACACCGGTTGCATCTCCGTAATATTAAGCTGTACCCACAAACCAAACGGTGATGAAAATGAAAATCAAACTGCAGATGTACTTCACAGATATTGAGGTGGGGAACTACTACTCAGTGTCCCGGTTCACCATCTGGCGCTGGGTTCGGGAAGGTAAATTCCCTCACCCCTTGAAACTCAGCTCCGGATCTAGCCGCTGGCACAGGTCAGACCTCGAACAGCACGACGAGAAAGTTCGGCGACAAAATGAGTTGGTGGAAGTTTAGTCACTTCAAAAAGCCAAAAACGCTCCAAGAGCTGCCAGGACTGCCGTCCACAGTTTTGAGCGGGCGCTACCATGACCTTCTCATCAACTCTCACGAAACGACAACATCAATCCGAAGGTTAATTAATAAGTGAGCTTTGAATGTACTTACTAATTAACTTATAGGAGAACTACAATGCGCGACCCCAACCGAAGGAAATGGCTGCTGGTAAAGGGTTCACATAGTGGAACTTTTGCAATCTGGTGCTGAACGGACTCTTTAACAGACATGGCACATACCTACAACTAATGTCAGAAAAACTATTATTATTTCTGACATTGTTCAAGGTGCGATCAACTCCTACCCGAAAGGAGAAAGACTCAAATATCTGCTCCGAACTCAATGGCGGAAGGTTTTACCTGAGGGTATGACCATTAACTAAATGTTCTTTCAGAACTTGCGTCGCCCACTGGCGAAATTCGGTTGCGGGTTCGGAGCCGACTCGATAGCCCACGGAAATGATGGCATCCAGATTAAACTGCTTGATACGGCGTCGAACCCGGCGATTGCCCTCCTGGTGAACTACCGACAAATCCTCGGTAGTTCAACCTTCCTCAAACTCCCCTTCTGCTTACACATTCTTCAGGTGTAAACCGACGTTATCAGTGAAGGTATCAAATAAGGAAGACATTGGTTTCAACCGGTCAAGACAACCCCTCTGCATCGTGGGTATTAATGCATTACAGGGCGGCTCCTCTTTCACAGATCTGAACCACTGAGATCAAAACAGCTACGGAACAGACCCTACGGGCAAGCTCTACTGTTAACTCACAGAAACAATTGGCGGCAACTAGGCCACTGCCGTTGTCCGCTTTCAGGACATGCTTTACCGCGTCATTTACCAACGGTGCGATAAGACAACGCTGAATTGCAGTAGTAACGCTCATAAAAAGTAGAGCATTTCATAATGGGCATTATGCGCAGTAAAAATAAAGCTTCATTCGTAGAAATAGCAGGGAATAATTCTGAACACTGGTTCGCTACAAGTTACAGCCCATGTGAACTGTTAATTTCTAAGCCGCCTACACGGCGGTTCACAAACACGCGCTGGAGATAATGCGCTTTGTGCCTTTCTAAGCCGCCTACACGGCGGTTCACGAGCAATACCAGTTCCGCAGCCGTATGAATCATTTCTAAGCCGCCTACACGGCGGTTCACAGTTAACTGCAACTTGCATTGCTTGCGTTTCCTTTCTAAGCCGCCTACACGGCGGTTCACATTGGATGAGGCTGTACGGGCCGAAATTGACTTTTCTAAGCCGCCTACACGGCGGTTCACAGCTACAGCTTCCTGCCATTGGACGCCGATCTTTTCTAAGCCGCCTACACGGCGGTTCACGGCACGTCCTGCGGTTTTCCGGTTCTGATGATTTTCTAAGCCGCCTACACGGCGGTTCACGATTCTGGCGGCTATTGCGGGGCGCTCGATGTTTTCTAAGCCGCCTACACGGCGGTTCACTATCTGGCCAGCGCTGTACAGGAGTTGGGGCTTTTCTAAGCCGCCTACACGGCGGTTCACCTGGCCTGACCATAGACCTGACGCCCACCAGTTTTCTAAGCCGCCTACACGGCGGTTCACCAGGTTCTTACCCGCGCCGTTCTTAAAGAGTTTTTCTAAGCCGCCTACACGGCGGTTCACGAGTCGATGGTGATTGTATCACCGGACCCAAGTTTCTAAGCCGCCTACACGGCGGTTCACAGCGTGAGGGGCGCCTCGAGGACACAGCTTCTTTTCTAAGCCGCCTACACGGCGGTTCACGCATGGGCTCGCCGTTGCTTGCGCTCATAGAGTTTCTAAGCCGCCTACACGGCGGTTCACATTATTTGCTCGTGATAGGTGGTGCCGGGTTTTTTCTAAGCCGCCTACACGGCGGTTCACG